>Ga0194132_10000129_pt1 | contig 145140 bp, 109 predicted proteins | sample TA2KigOf80mmetaG_FD_148612 | JGI IMG/M metagenome (GOLD analysis project Ga0194132, IMG submission 148612) | Freshwater microbial communities from Lake Tanganyika, Tanzania - TA2015054 Kigoma Offshore 80m | ecosystem: Environmental > Aquatic > Freshwater > Lake | place: Tanzania: Lake...
CTTGCCACAGAGCTCCGTGACCGGGATGCCCGCATCGGCCTCCCGTAGAAACCCGACAATCTTCGCTTCGGTGAACCGCTTCTTCATTGCCCGACCCTTTCGCTAGGCCGGACTCTAAACCGAAACGCTACTCAGAATGGGGGAGGGACGTCAGGACCACCCGAACATCGCGCGCATTCTCGACGGCGGAAATACAGACGATGGCCGGCCGTACTACGTCATGGAGTACATCGACAGCAAGCCGCTCCGTGACTACTGCACCCGAATCGACGCCGATGTTCCGACACGTCTCAAGCTGATTCTCGAGGTGTGCGATGCCCTCGAGCACATGCACGCCCAGGGCGTCGTGCATCGAGACATCAAGCCGGGCAACATCCTCGTGACGGCCGAGGGGCGCGTCAAGCTGCTCGACTTCGGCATCGCACGCACAGCCGCGACTGTGCTGGCCGGTCGCGAACCCCAGACGATCGTCGCTACACTGGGATATGCGAGCCCGGAGCAGATGGCGGGTGAAGACGCGGGGCGCGCATCGGATATCTACTCGTTGGGTGTCGTGCTCTACGAGCTGCTGACAGGCCGGCTGCCGTTCGTCGACGCCGAGGGCCGCCCGAGCCTTGGGGCGCAGATTGCCGCCGAAGCACCGAAGCCACCGAGCCAGGTCGTGCTGGGCGATGGCTCCAAGAAGACGACACGGCTCAAGAGCATTCGGCCTGATCTTGACCGTGTCGTGCAGAAGGTTCTCCAGCGTGAGCCGTTGCGCCGATACAAGACCGTCGCGCAGCTGGCCGACGACATTCGGCGGTACCTCGCAGGGCGGCCAATCGGCGTCTCGGAGAGCTCGTGGCACGCCTTCCGCCTCTGGGTGTCGCGCAATCCCATCCCCGTGGCGCTCGCCGCCCTCCTCGTCCTCTCGGCTGGCGCCGGCACGTGGCTCGTGGTCGGTAACCGGATGGAGCGGATCCGCCTCGAGGCCAAAGAAGGCGAAATCGAGCGGCTGGTCGCCCTGCTCAACCAGCGCGTGGACCGGTGGCGCGAAGGCGACCGCACGGTGCCCCAGGATGAGCGCGTCCAAGACGTGAAAACGGCCAGCGAGGTCGTCGCCTCTCCGGACTTGGCCGAGCTGTCGGCTCGGTCGTCAGACCCGCCCCGTCTGAAGAGGCTGATCGAGGGACTACGGCGCTTCCTGGACCGAGCCGAAGAAATGTCTACAGACGAGCCGTCACTAAGAAAGGAAATTGCGCTCGTCTACCGTCAGGTGGGTGACTTCGTGGCGGACTCCACCAAGCCGCTCGTCGCCGATCGCGTCCAGGCGACGCAGTCGTACAGGCGGGCGGCCACCGTGGCGGCCAGCGTCAGGGCGGCCGAGCCGGAGTGGGCAGGGGAGCAGATCGCGGCGTTGGGCCAGCGGTTGAGTGGGTTCGGAGAGGCGTTGCCGGACGACATCGCGCGCGGGCCTGAGCCGCCGGTCGCGACCCAAGCGCCTGTCGCGCCGGTGGAAGCCTCGCGTCGTGCGACGAGGCCACCTCCGAAAGACCCAACCCTGCCTCCACCCCCACCACCGGTCGCCCCGGCACGCTCGGAGGTGGACCCGCAGCGTTACGCGGAGTTGCGCGACCGGCTGCGTGGGACGTCGGCTACAGCCGGTCGCACTCGAAAGAACCTCGAGGACTTGGCCAAGAGGCTGGCCGCGCAGGGTCAGACCTTGCGGGGCGACCTCAGCGCTGGAATGAGCCAGGTCGAGGGACTGATCGATCAGGCGAGCAAGTCGCTGGAATCGGGAGATTTGGACGCCGTTGACGAGTTGCTGAGCCGCCTCAACTATGAGCTGGGACGCCTCGGGAGGGCGGTGGGAAGTTGAAGTGCCCAGGCGTGGACCTGAATAGATCTAGCCGCGAGTGACGCTTTATGTGCTGAGGGTTGACTTGGAGGGTGTGCGATGAAGACGGAGACACGGGCTCGACACAAGAATTCGCGGACAAGGTTCGTCACCATAGTCGTAGCTGGGTCTTCGAGCGGGTCGGCGCGGCGCCAGTCTCGAGGTCATCGTCTCGAGGTTCACAGACTGCGCCGGCCAGACTGGCCGCGACGCGCGGAGTGTGATCCATACGGCGCGTCGGCGGTCAATGCGTCATCCCGTAGATCAAGTAGTTCACGCCCAGTTTGTACGCTTCGTTGGTGTCGTCGAACGGGCGGAAGCCCCGGCCCGACCATTCCCAGTACTGGGAGATGTCGGTGTTGTAGTTGATGATGATCTGGAGCCGCTTCGTTCGATCGTTGTCTTCGTACACGCCGCGAAACACCGGCTTGCCGTAATTGTAGGCCTGCGGGAAGTTGTCGAGCGTCGTGATGTCGAAGAACGAATGGAAGATCGGATCCTCTGAATCCATCTCATAGATTCGGACGCCAGGCAGCAAGCGCTTGAGGTTCTCCTCGAATGGTTCCCAGCCGGCGCCGGGGATCCCGCGCCATCCCGTGGGCTTGAAGTCGTCGACGATGAGGAACCCGCCTTTTCCCAGGAAGGCGCGAAGCCCCGCCATCTCTGGCTCGCTCATCGTCCACCAACCGACTTCGATGATGTACGCGACCGGATACCTGAAGAGCTCCGGATCGTCGAGCGTCACGACGTTCGAGTTGTCTGGGTGCAGATCGAGAAGGCTCAAATCCTTCATGATCCGCATCAGGTTCTGCTCGGCGAGCGGATACCCGTGCACCCACGACGGCATGCCGCCCGCCCAGTGGCCCCCAGGCGCCGGGGTGTAGCGCACGCGTGCGAAGGTGAACCGACCGTCGTAGGCGATATTCTTCACCGAAGGATCCCACCCGTAGAAGAATCGCCGCCGTTGCGCGCTGGCGGTGATTGCCAGCCCCACGGCGAGGACGACGACAACCAGAACAACCGGACGCCGCACACGTGAATCGTCCGCTTCCTGGATGGGAAGGTCAAGCGCACGCGGCAACAGCGACGCTTCCGTCCGCCCATGGCGCCCATGCTCCCCCAGATTGGTTGGGGGCGGACCATGTTCCCGGTGCTGTCTGCCGACCTCTCGCTGGCCCGGCGACTGGAGCGCACCGAAGCCGACGGGTGCCGCCGATACATCGAGGCGCGTGCCCGCGTGCAGCCCGAGGTCGGTGCGTCTTGGATAGCGAGTGGCCCGTCGCAGGTCGCCCGTCACAGCTCGGGCGAGCGTGGGACGCGTCTACGCGTGACACGAACCGAGTGTCACCGCCGCATCGTGAACCCGGTAAGGATGCTGACGCGCGTGCCGGACCTCGATGGCACGACGGCGAAGTTCATCGGCACGTTCAGCGCGCCCGTCTTGAATGTCACACCCGCGGCCAGCGTGAGGCCCAGACCGGCCGGTGTCACGTTGGGTCCGATGCCGAATTCGGCTCCCTCGCGCGTTCGGAGCCCCACCAGCCAGTTGAGGCTCGGAATCGGCGTGCCCTGATCGAGGCCGCCTATCAGAGCCACCCATTCCGTCATCGCCGTGACGCCGCTGTCCTTCGTGAAGAACTGGCGTTCGAACTGCCATCCAAACTGTGAAATCATCGGCTCGACGGCCAAATTCTTCTGCAGCAGCTTCGCGCGAACGCCCTCGCTCAGCATGGTGAAACCGAAGCGCGGGCCGTCGAGGCTGATCGTCCGGACGGGAGGAGGCGCCTCCGTCCCGGATTGAGCGAACAGCGGCGTGGCCAGAAACGAGGATAAGACACCGATCACGGCAGACAGTGCGATACGCGTCATGCGCAACCTCCGATGACGACGGTATCGCTCGACGAATGAGGAGTCCTGATGGGCTCGCTGACAAGCACTGAAATGGTCTGGTAGGCCGGCACCGGCAGGTCGGCGGATACCTCGGCAGGCAGGCGGCGCCCAGCCCCGGCGAACCCCGTTACGCGGCGCGCGTGGCGAGACGCGTCAGCGCGGCGGCCCACGCGTCTGGCTGGGCATGCACGTGCAGGAGCGGTTCGACCGGGAGCAGCCACCCCGCTTGACCGGGGGGCGACGCGTCCAACGCCTGTTCGATGATCGCGGCCGCCTGACCCACGGCTCCGGAATCCATCAGCACGAGGGCGACGTCTACGGGCGAGCCCGTCCTGGCGTGCTCGGCGAGCCCAGGCAGCGCTTCGGCGGGCGCGCTCGATAGACCCGTAGGCGCTGCGCGCGCACGAGCGAGGCCGACCTGCGCGAACACGTGGCCCGGCGTGCGCGCGAGCGCTCGTTCGAACGCGGCCCCGGCATCCGACGGCCGACGCCGACGCAGATGCAGCGCGCCGATCGCGTACTCGACGTTGGCGCAGCACTCGCGCTCGTACAGGAGGCCCAGCCCTTCGGCCGCGAGCTCTCGTTCGAACTCGCGCATCGCCGTCTCGTCGTCGTCTCGCGCGAGGGCGAGGAGGCCCGACAGCCAGTGGAGCGCGACGGCGCCGAACCGCCCGGGCGTTTCTGACTGCCGGGCCTGAGCGGCGAGGCCCGTCCGGAGTTCTCGTTCCGCCTCCCCGAGCGCGTGCCGCGCCACGTGGACCGTCGCAGCCAGCCAGTGGGCCATCGGGAAGTCGGGCAGCAGTGCCAACGTTCGACTCGACGCCCGCAGCCGCTCCTTACCCCAACTGCCGTAGGACAGTCGGAGGCGATGACGCCAGTTGTCCGGTTCCAGCACGACAGCACGGCGGAGCGCGGCTCTTCCTTCCGCGTCGTGTCCGGTCCTGGCGAGCACGAACCCCAGCGTGGCCCACGCTTCACCGTACTCGGGATCCAGACGGCAGGCCTCTCGGGCGTGCTCGGCGGCCCGCACCAGTGCGTCGCGGTCGGGAGTGATATCCGCCCGCGTCATCTCGAACCGAAAGAGGCACGCGTTGGCGAGTCCGACGTGCGCGGCGGCCTGGTCAGGCGCGACCGCTAACACACGTTCGAACACTTCGTGCGCGTGCTGAATCTGCGTGCCCTGGGGCGTTTCCAGCGCGGCTCGCCCCTCAATCCACGCCCGATGCGGGGCCAGCAACGCGTCGAGGGCTTCGTCGGTTTCGCGTCGCTCGGTGCGCGTGACCTCAGCGATGAAGCGATACCCGCGACGCGGCAGCGTTTCGATGCAAGACGAGCCAATCAGCCGCCGCAACGCGGAGATGACCTGCTCCACGCTGTTGTTGGTGACCGCCACGTCGTCCCAGGCGGCGGCGATGAGCTGATCCTTCGTGAGGATTCGACCTGCCTGGGAGACCAGCGCATTCAGCAGATCGAAGTGCCGCGAGCCGATGGCCACCGGCTCGCCATCGCGGAACAGTTGCTTGCGCTTCGGATCGAGTTCCCACGCGACGAATGCGAATCCTGGCCGTGTCGCCACAAGGGGTGATTATCCAACGAGGCTTAGCGGACGATACGCAAGTTCTCGGGGGGACGTGGAGCAGCGACGCCGACGACTTTCAGAATAGCGCCTCGGCTGTAGGACACGAGGAACAGTTCACCGTCTGCGTCGAGTCCGAACGAGCTGATGTTGCCGAGGGGTTGTGCCGCGCCAAGGGTGCCAGTGTGCTCCTGCAGATCCTGCGCCTGGGCTGCGCCTGCGCCGGCCACGACCGCGAAGGACCAGACCCGTCCGCGGATGAAGTCCGCGAAGAAGTAGCGGCCACGAAAACGCGACGGCAGCCCATTCCCACGATACACGTATCCGCCGGTCACCGACTGCCCGATCGTGCGGGCGTATTCGTGGATGGGATCGATGAGCGGCGTGGAGGCCGGAGAACGCGACGTGACGTTGTCGTGCGCGCCCTCCCGATTGCGCCACCCGTAGTTCCGTCCGCCGGCGCCCGCTGGCTCGTAGTCGATCTATTCCCACGCACCCTGGCCGACGTCGCCGATGAAGAGCGCGCCCGTGCCACCGCGCGCCGGGTCGTCGAAGCTGTATCTCCAAGGGTTTCGTAGACCGAACGCCCAGATCTCGGGGCGCGTACCCGCGGGTCCGCCAGACAGAAAGGGGTTCGACGCGGGAACCGTGTAGCCTACCGGATGCTGATCTGGAACGTTGACGTCAACCCGCAACATCTTGCCAAGTAGCGTGCCCGGCGTCTGGGCTCTGTGGTCTGGATCGTTGCCCGAGCCGCCGTCACCGAGGCCGATGTACAGGTAGCCATCGGACCCGAATGCCAGGTCCCCGCCGTTGTGATTGGAAAACGGTTGATCAATCTGCGGGGGATTTCCCGCGCCGTTCCACCGCAGGTCGAACCTCGAGTTGGGATCAGCGACCAACGGATCGGCGGAGCGGCGAAAGCGCGCGACGATCGTGTGGCCCTGGGGATTGGTGAAGTTCACGAAGAAGCGGCCGCTCGACGGGTAGTCGGGCGCCAACGCCATACCGAGCAGGCCGCGCTCGCCACCAGCGGCGATGACGCCGCTCAAGTTCAGGCAATCGGTGCCGAGCACAGCACCATCGCGAACGACGCGAATCCGCCCACCCTGTTCGACGACGAACTGGACGGATCGACTGGTGGAGTCCTGCACCACGGCGACCGGGGAGGTGAAACCGGCCGCGTGCACCACCGTGTTGATTTCAGCCGGTGTCTGGCCGATGAGTATCAGTGTCGTGACGCACAGCCCAAGGGTCAGCGCGCCCAAGATCGCGACACGTCTCGGCATGAGTGTTCCTCTCGTGAAACCAGTGGGGCGCCACGGTGTCGTGAGATGGATTCTCCACGACGATGAGTGGATGGCGGGGAGGCCAACCTTATCTTGCCACGACGCGGCGACGGGTGGGCACGAGCAATCGCGGGTCAGGAGGCCTCGCCCTCGAGCGACCTCATCAAATGGCGATGAACGACCGGGGACGACCGACTGCGACGAGCGACCGCGGACCCAACCTCCGATCGTTAACGACTGACGGTCACGGTCACGTCCTCAGACGTGAAGAGACTACTGTCACTCGCGATGCCGCGCAGCACGTAAGTGCCCGGCTCCGAGAAGGTGACGGTGGCGGTCCAGCGGCCATCCGGCGGCGGCTCGGGAACGGCGTACGGCGGTGACCAGGGCGAGTTGGCGTAGGCGCGCGTGTCCATCCAGGTCTTCATCTGATCCGGCGTGAAGCTCACAGCGGACGCCTTCCCTCGGTAGACGCTCCACGAGAATCGCAGGCCGGGTCCACTAGAGGACACGGTCGAAACCGGCGGGGTGTAGACCGCGGCGGCGCTGTTGGGCGGGGCTGCCGGGGTGCTTCGTCGAGACGCCGCAGCTGCTGGGACGTCCTTGAGGGCGACTTTCAGCCCCGGCTGCGGTTTGCCGTCGCGACGCGCGGGAATGCCGTCGGGATCACCGGCGACAACGGACAGCGACAACGGGTGATTCACCTTGGCCTGTCGCGCTTTCTCGCCCTCGACTTTCAGCTCCGGGGCGAGGTTCGTGCGTAGCGCGTCCGCCAGGTTGCCGTTGTCACCGCCAACTTCCGTCGAGATGACCTGCGGGTCGATCTCGTAGTCGGTCTTGAGCGAGGCGTAGGCCTTGCGCGTGTGGCCGTTCGCCGTCAGCGTCCAGACCAGCTCCTTCTTCCCGAATTCTGCCGGCACTTGCACGGTGAAGAGGAACGGATTCCGACGCGGATAGAAGTGCGTTGGCTGACCGAGATCGGGATTGGGACCATCGAAGCTGTTGTGGGGCCCGATCGGAATATCGAGCTCTTCCAGCCAGTTCGAGTTCATGTAGCCGAAGTACAGGGTGAACGAGCCGTCTGCGTTCTTCATCCACCCTTCGTACGCCGGCTCGAGCGGCTGGCCCGAGGAGTACGAGAAGCGCGTCTGCGCCTGTGCCATGACGGCAGCGCACGCGATCACCAAAGCAGCGACGATCAGGCGAGTCGAGCGCGCGCCCATTCCGCCCAGCCTACGATAACGTCATTCCTGTCCGCCGCCTTGCTGCTGCGTCGTGCGCGTCGCGTCGGGCACCACGGGCGGAGCCCAGCAGAGAGGGCAGCCGATGTCGTAGTCGTTGCGGCTCTTCATCTTGGCGCGCCGGCTTGCCATCTCGGCCTGAAACTGCTCCTCGGTCAACGACACAGAATAGCCCAGGTCGATGAACATGTTCGCCACGGACCGGCGTCCTCCGCCAGCCCAGTTGCGTGGATCGGCTGGGTTCTTGTTGGCCGGCGTCGTGTCGAGCCACCCAATCAAGTGAAGGATGGTGCTCTTCGGCAGAAGCGGCGCCGCATCGTCTTGATAGATGTACTGCTTGACCCAGTTGTGGTCGTAGCCGGCACAGCTCAGCTGCTGGACGTTCATGCCCCAGATTGCTTCCAGGCACATGCGCACGCCAGGCGCGTGCAAGTGAGGCTCGAAGGCCAGGATCTTGGTGTGCTCCGAGAGCGTCGCGTACGCGTGGATCTCTTGTTCAGCCGTGTTTGGCTTGACGTCGAGGTCGGCCCCGTTTCCCAGACGAACGCTGGATGGCTTGTACAACGGCTGATAGCCCTTCGGGAAGAACCTGAAGCCGAATTCGAGGTGCGCACGAGTGTCTCGGCCGTTGGCGTGGATGTGCGACGCGTTGAAGTCGAGCACGGATTTGGCGGCGAGCAGGCGACCGGCTTCCTTGGCGAATTGATCAGGGTTGCGCCCGATCTCGTGGACGGGCCAGCTCGTGGTCCCCGATTGTCCCGGCACCCGGCTTTGATAGTTCATGTGGTGGAACACGTAACGGCCGCCGACGGTGTTCGCGCTCCGGTCGCGAGGAATGTCATTGGCTTCGCGAACCTCGATCGAGGCGACCCAGCGATCTTCGGTGAGGCCGGTGGGCACGACGCCTATCGACCCCCATTTGTCCGGCGTGGTGGCGGGGACGAAGATCTCTGGTGACTGCACGATCAGGTCCGGCGTGCCGAGCGTCCAGCCGTCCACTGAGGACGCGACGGTCTGGGCGGGTGGAAGGTCTGCCACATCACCGCGTGGCGCGCCACCATCGGCCCAGCGTGCGATCTTGCTGATCTCCTCGTTGGAGAGCGAGATGTCACTCTTGTATCGCTGGATGCCGATGTTCTTCTCGATGAACCACGGTGGCATCACACCCGCTCGCGGTCCCATGCCCGTGCGCGCCTTGATCGCGCGCGCGTACGGCCGCGCTTCCTCGTAGGTCCTGAGCGACATCGGCGCGCCGCCGTCGGGGTTGTGGCACTGTTGACAACTCCGCTGCAGGATGGGGGCGATGTCGCGCGTGAAGGTCACCTCCGGCCCGGACGCTTGCGCGAGGGTTGTCGCCGGCAGCGCCAGCCCGGCCCAGGTGAGCAGTGAGGTGACAGCCGCTATTCTAGCCGTAAGACGCATCCCTGGCCCTCCCGTGAGCATCTGCAACCGTACGCGATTCCCTTTAGACGGTCAACCACGTTGGTCAGAGTTGACCAGGTGCCGAGGCTTTCCCGAGCTCCTGAACATGACGCACGACCTCGTGAGCGACAACTGGGCCGCGGTGATGGCCAGTGACCAACGACCAACTTGGCATACTCCGCGCCAGGGGACGGCGACATGGCGCGAGCGGATGCGACGCGACGTCGGCTCGATTGGATCGGGCAGATCGGGGTGCTGATGGCGCCCGGGCTCTTGTTCGGAAGGCGGCAGGCCTTCCTGACCGCGCAACAGGCTCAGAGCACGTTCTGTGGGTGGCGAAGTGCGCGGCGGCTGAGACGCAACGAGAGCTACATCAACCCGGACCGCTTGACGGCGTGGTAGCGGTTGACCAGTTCGATTCCCAGGCGCTCTGGCACGGCATCCACCATCAGGGCATCGCGCGCCGCGAGGCGGTTGAACGCGTCTCGCCGCGCCTGCTCGTAAAGGTGCGCGCTGGCAACATCGATGGTCGCCTCGCCATCGGTGAGCGGGCGGTCGAGCAATTCCCCCACAATCCGCCCGCGCAGGCTGGCCACGAGTACCAGATGACGCGACCGCAGCAAGCGCAGGGCATGGGTCAGCTCCGCCGTGTCCTCATCCCGGAAGTTCGTGATGACGACCACGAGTGCCCGCTTGTGCTGGCGGGTCAGGAGCGTCCGAGCGGCCGACAAATAGTCGGAGTGCGTCAACGTGGGCTGGACGCTGTAAAGCTGCCCCATCAGGGCGTTGAGCGCATGCGCACCCTTAGTCGGCGGGAACGAGCGATCCTCGGCGGCGGGCGTGCCGAAGGTCATCGCGCCCACGGCGTCCCCCTGCTTCAGTGCGACATACGCGAGAAGCATGACGGCGTTCAGCACTTGATCGAAGTGTGTCGTGCCGATGCCGCCCGGCCGATCGTCGGGCCGCATGCGGTGACCACAATCGATGAGCAGCATCACGTATTGATCGCGTTCGTCCTGGAACTCTCGCACGATGAGTTTACCCACCTGCAAGGTCGCCTTCCAGTCGATGTGCGGTACGGCATCGCCGATGCGGTACTCCGAGAGCTGTGCGAAATCGGTCCCTTGTCCGCGCTGCTGATAGGTCTTGACGCCGATCTCCTGCAGGCGCCGATCGCCCGCGAGCCACGCATAACGCGCGACCTGCGCGAAGTCGGGAAAGACGCGACGCGTTTCTGTGAGCCCGAGTCGCGCCTGTATCTCCCACAGACGCCAGCGCGACCGTACACGAGCGGCCGCAGGCGCGAAGGTCACCTCTCCTCGGCTTGTCGGGGTGACCGTGTACGTGCTCGTCATCGCCATTCCCGGCTCGAGGTTCAGGGAGACCGGAAGCCCTTCCGTGACGAGCGACGGGTCCGCGTGATCGAAGAGCTCGAGGCGCCACGGCGAGGGCCCGCCGTGGGAGACACGCACCTGGATGGGTTGGCGTACCGGGTCGCCAGCGCAGACGGCAGCGCGCGCGTCAATGTCGGCGTGGCCCGACTCCATTCACGCACGGCGATCGCGTAGTCGACCATGGTGCAAGCCGCCAGCCCGGCAACCCAGATGATCGCCAGCGTCGTCGCGCCTGCCGTGGACAGGCCGCTTAGACGAGCGACGAGAATCGCGGCCGCGCTGAGAACCAGCGCTATCACGAGCGTGCGACTGGGTCTCGCAGGCAGAGCCCAGAACGGCGGCTACTCGCTGCGCAGCGCCTAGGGGCTCCGCAGCGCGAGCTCGACGGTGCAGACCACGAGCTACCAGCAGGGCAATACGGCCGGCTACAACGGTGTGGTGGACACCGACGTGCAGTTTCGCTACCCGACCCTCAGCGCGCCCAGCTCCCCCGAAATGGAAGTCGACAACGATTCGAGTCCCGACGACGGTTGGCGGTGGGCGCTGATCCGGTTCGACAACCTGTTCGGGCCTGGCGCGAACCAGATTCCGGTCGGATCGACCATCACGAGCGCGACGCTGACGATTCAGCACCGCGCGGACGGCAACTCGGGGGCGACCGCCAGCTTGCACCAGATGCTGGCGGATTGGAGCGGGCAGTCGACGTGGAACTCGCTCTCGACCTCGGGCGCGGGCATCCAGTTCGACAACGTCGAGGCGAAGAGCACGGCGGACGCGTCGGTGAGCAACCTCGCGACCACTGGCGCGAAGGTGTTCAGTGACAGCGCGCTGACCGCGGCGTTGCAAGCGTGGGCCAATGGCGCGCCGAACCGTGGCTGGGCCATCCGGCAGTCTCAGGACAACGGCTGGATCGTGCGGGCGTCGGAAGACGCGACGGTCGCGAACCGCCCGATGCTGACCATCAGTTACAAGGCGCCGGTCAACACGACCTCGCTGATCGGTGCGGGCGTCACGATTGCCGTCATCGACTCGGGTCTGTTCGAGGACGGCGCTGGCACGAGCCGCATCAAGACGACCCGCGACTTCACGTCGGGGCAGACGAATCCCGCGCACATCTCACCGGTTGACGCGTATGGTCACGGTACGCACATCGCGTCCCTCATGGGTGGCGACAAGACCGAAGTCGAGGGTGTGGCGCCGGGCGTGAAGTTCGTCAGCCTCCAGGTGCTGGATCAGAACGGCAAGGGAACCACGAGCCACGTGATCAACGCGATTCAGTGGGCGGTGGCGAACAAGACCACCTACGGCATCGACATCATCAACCTGTCGCTCGGTCATCCGATCTTCGAGCGTGCCGCGACCGACCCGCTCGTGCAGGCGGTTGAAGCCGCGGTGCGGTCCGGAATCACGATGGTCGTCGCGGCCGGCAACGTCGGGATGAACCAGCAGGGGCACGTCGGCTACGGCGGGATCACCTCGCCTGGCAACGCGCCATCGGCCATTACTGTCGGGTCACAGCGCACCAGGGGCACGACCACGCGTCAGGACGACCTGGTGTCGGACTTCAGCTCGTGTGGGCCCACCTGGTACGACGCGTTCGCCAAGCCTGATTTGGTCGCGCCGGGGCAGTACGTGCTCGGAGCGTCGACGACGTCGCAGTACCTGTATCAGCAGCTCCCGATGACACGCGGGCAGTCCTTTGGCGGCCGTGCGTATCTGAACCTGAGCGGTTCGAGCATGTCCGCGGGCGTTGTCAGCGGGACCGTGGCGCTCATGATCGAGCAGTCGAAGCTAACCTTCGGGGTACGCCCGACGAGCAACGCCATCAAGGCAATGCTGATGCGGAGCGCGATTCCCCTGACCGACGCGCAGGGCGTGCGCTACGACGTCTTGACGCAGGGCGCAGGCAGCTTGAACGCGCGCGCGGCGACGCAGCTCGCCGCGGCCCTGAATCCGACCGTGGTGCTCAACGCGAGCTGGGTCTACGCGTCGCTGCCGTCCTCCACGGTCATCGATGGCTAGACGATCTCGCTGAACGACAACGTCGTGTGGGGCACGAAGATCCTCTACGGCGGGTCGCTCGACACGCGCCTCTCGGCCTGGAACGACAACGTGGTCTGGGGCACGAACGACAACGTCGTATGGGGGACCAGCCTGCCGTCCTACACCTCGCAAGACAACGTCGTTTGGGGAGACCAACGCAGGTTGGACGGGCAATGTCGTGTGGGGCACGGGTCTGGTGAACGGCACCTCTATAGACAACGTCGTGTGGGGCACGCTGGACGACAACGTCGTGTGGGGTACCACGATCCTCTCGATCCCGCGTCCGTAAGGGGAGGTGACGACATGGAACAGATGCCGTATCAACCCCATCAGGAGGCCGTACAGAAGATCTTCCCGAGCGCTATCGCGTATACCGCGTCGGCGGAACCCGTGGCGACGACGACGACAGACTGGACGGCCAGTCTGCCGGTACTTCACGGGCAGTGCGTGACGCTGCGGGAGCTGAAACGCTCCGACGCGCCCTCGCTGCTCGCGCTGCTGACCACCGAGGAGGTCTCGCGGTTCATCTCGCCGCCCCCGACCACTCTGGTGGGGTTCGAGCAGTTCATCGAGTGGACGCATCGGCAGCGCACAGCCGGGCACTATGCGTGCTTCGCGGTTGTGCCCCAGGGCTCAGACGTCGCCGTCGGGATCTTCCAGGTCCGGTCGCTGGAGGCGAACTTCACGACCGCTGAGTGGGGCTTCGTGATTGGCTCCGCGTACTGGGGTCGAGGCCTCTTCGCCGAGGGGTCGGAGATGGTCCTGGAGTTCGCGTTCGAAACCGTGGGCGTCCACCGGTTGGAAGCGCGTGCGTCGGTCGAGAATGGGCGCGGGAATGGCGCGCTCAGAAAGGCGGGTGCGACACTCGAGGGTACGCTGCGGCAGTCGTTCCTGAAGGACGGCCGCTATCACGATCAGCACCTCTGGACGATCCTCGACTGCGACTGGCGCGCCGAGGGCGGCCGTCGTGCAGAGTTCCGTCTCGCGTCATCGCAGCACACCGCGCCGGAGGTCGCGATCACCATCCATTGATCATCATCATCCTTGATCATCATCAGCCTTGCACAGCAGGCCAACGGACGAACGGTCCGGCATCCCCCTGCCGGGCCGTTCGTCTTTTTCGGAGGTTGCCAAGACCAATGCCGGCGAGGCGCTGAGACCGAGAACGCCCGCGCCCCTCGCCGGGCCGTTCGTGTGCTGGCGTCCCCGCGGTCGGATCGCTATCATGTGGCGAGAGTCCGATCGAGAGGAGCGTCGTCATGCGTTCGCTACACGTCCTGATTCTTGCCTTCGTCTTCGCGGCTACCGCGTGCGGCGGCGGTGGTCCGGACGCGCAGAGCCTGCGCGATTCGTTCGCACAGCAACTTCAAGCCAACAAGTTCGTCACGAACTTCCAGCGAAGCGGCGACGAGATGACGTTCTCGGGTCCCAACCCCGACGGGGGCACGGCCAACTGGAAGGTCAGGATTGACTCGGCAGTGATCGAGCCGAACAGCAAGCCGGAACAACCGTACAAGGGGACGATCAAGTCGTCTTGGACCGCCGATGGTCAACCGGTCGTCCCGAAGGGAAGCGAATCGAACTTGCCGCTCGAGCTGATGTCCAACGGCCTTACTCAGGATTGCTGGGCGTTCTGGGAGCAGGGTCAGAATCGCTGGGGCTGGGAGTAGCCTCACCGCCCGGTCTGGTGGGGGAAACCGTCAGTGGTCCACTGTCACTCGAATCTCAGAGGCGAATAGCATCAGGCGGTCGTTGTCGACGGCCGCCCACTTCAGCAGCGTCGTCACGTCGGGCAGAACCCGCTGGTTCACCACCGCCTTGTCGTTGACCTCGACCGTGATCGGTTGCTGCAGATCGAACACGTCTGGAGAGACGAGCAGCGTGAATGCACGGACGCCGCTCGTCGTCGCGCGAACCAGGTTGCCGGATTTGACGAGATCGACTCGCCCGTTCGGACGGCGCCGCGGGAACATAGGGACCGTCTGACCGTACTGGCTCTTGCCGGTGAGCGTGCCCGTGAGCGCGATGCGCTCACCACCACGTTCCACGGTCAGTGCGAGCGACGTCGTTTGGCGGCAACACGTCTCGAGGACGGTGTCGAGCTCGGCTTCGGGTCCGATCGGTGTGCCGTTCACCTCTAAGAGCACATCTCGGTTCTTCAGTCCGAGTCGCGCGGCATCGGAGTCTGGCACGACACGCGTGCTCGTCGAGCCTGATGACAGCACACCAAAGGCGAGCGTGCGCGGTGTAGGAATCTGGTTCACATCAGGTCGGAGGGGAGCGGAGGGCGCGGTCGTGAGCTCATCGATCACGAGCCAATGTGCGCGATTGAACGGATCGTCGGGTCCGGTCTGCCATGACAGCGTGTCGGGGTAGGGCACGCGCGTGTGTTCCCGGGCGAACCGCTCGAAGTCCTCGCGCACGTCGGGCCACCACGCCGTGTTGTGTGCACCGTCGCGTGGCCGATAGTCCACTGTCACGCCGGCCCGCTGCAGATTCCGCATCACCGGAGCAATCGCCCGCGTCGGATACAGGAGGTCACGTCCTGTGTTGACGACGAAGAACGGTTTGTTCTTCAGGTTGTTGGGGTACAGGTCGTCAAGGTTGAACTGTCGGGCCGCCAGTTGCATGAGCGATCCGATGAGCGGGAGGAAGCTGGCGTACGGCGTCGTGTCGCGCATCGCGACGTAGTACGAGGCCGTGCCGCCATCCGATACACCTGAGACGACGACTCGGTTCTCGTCGACGTTGTACGCACGCTTGGTGCGATCCAGGATGGCGCGAAGATTCCGGAGCTGCTTGTCGCTCCACCACGGAACATCCAGCCACGACGTCGGGATGATGTAGATCTGCTCGCTCTCGGCGGGGCCGGCTAGTGCGCCGATCGCCCCGTTGCCTCGACGTCGATTGTCCTCGCCAGCGCCGACGCCACCGTGCAATTGAATCCGAACTTGATACCGGCGAGAGGGATCGTACGTGGGCGGAACGTCGAGCGAGTAGTAGAACTCTTCGCCTTCAGCGCGGCGTCTCTCGAGAACCACACCCGTCGGCACGTCGCGTGCATACGTGCGTCCCGCGCGGAGTCGGCGAAAGGCGTCGTCGAAGGTGACGCCGCTCTGGATGACTCGGCTCGCTGCGCCGCGCGCGCCGTCTGGGTCAGACGCACTCCACCACTGGTCGAACGCGGCATCTATTGCGGCTGCAGCGGCGCGACCCTGCGCTCCAGCGAGCGCCACCGAGGCGGCGAACAGGATGCTGAACGCAGTCAGACGCATGTGCGTGATCGGTTATCCGCCTGCCCTGATCGCCGGGAGCGCGCGAATGAGATCAGCGCGATGCGGTTCCTTCCAGGGTGGCAGCTTGAGCTCAGTGCCGAGCGCAGGAAGGGGCTCGTCCACGGTGAATCCGGGTCCGAGGGTCGCGACCTCAAAGAGGACTCCACCAGGCTCGCGAAAGTAGATCGAGGTGAAGTAGGTGCGATCGCGGATCTCCGTCACGCGATACCCTTGCGCGAGCAGCGTCTCACGCAGCGCCCGTTGACCCTCGATGCTGCCGATGCTCATGGCAACGTGATGTACGGTCCCGACGCCGTTCACGGCCTCGGGGCGGCCGGCGTCAGCCACGATGTCGATCGTCCGACCGGGGCCTCCGTGGCCGATGACCGTCCGCATGCGGTTGCCTTCCTGCGCCACCTTCCGCCAGCCGAGCTGCGCCATCAGCGCCAAGGTGGGCGCGGCCTCCCGAACAACGAGCGTGACGCTGTGCAGTCCGAGGGTCGCAGTGGCCATCGATGAATCGTAACCTCATCCAGATGCGTCGGGTGCAAGTGGCTGGGATCCGGTGACGGCTCAGCGGCGTGCTCGCGCTGTTGGCGCAGTCCGTTCTCCTCGTCCTTCGAGGCTGACACGAGGCGCCCCCGGGGCAACGTCGAACGGGCGCTAATATCCGAGCCGGATGCCGAACTGCAGCTGGCGCGGGAAGCCGCCGCCGCGCAACTGCGTGGGGACCAGGAAGTTTCCCGATCGCCGGTCGCCGGTCGGATTGCTGAAGTTCGCCCGTTTGGTGAGGTTGAACACCTCGGCAAACAGGTCCACCGTGCGCGTCCCGGTGCGCACCCGGTATCCCGCTCGGATGTCGACCTGGACGAAGCCCGGGCCGTACGCGCCATTTCGTCCGCCCTCATTCTCGACCGTGATGGCATTCGTGCCGTTGCCCACTGGGCCTACTTGTCCCCGTCGAGCAGGTTACCAAGGCCGCCGAGGAGGGACCCCTCTTCGCGTCCGCCGCCGATGCTTCGCGGGACGGCCGCCATGATGCGATTCGCGAGACGACTCAGCGGCAACGACTGCAGCCAGACACGGCCTGGACCGCGCAGCGTCGCGAAGAACAGCCCTTCACCACCGAACAGCGCGGACTTGATCTTCCCGACGTACTGAATGTCGTAGTTCACCGTCGGCTGAAAGCCGACAATGCATCCGGTGTCGACGCGGATGAGTTCGCCGGCGCCGAGGGTCCGCTCCTGTAGGGTGCCGCCCGCGTGGATGAACGCCCAACCATCGCCTTGCAGGCGTTGCATGATGAACCCTTCGCCGCCGAACAGACCAACGCCGAGCTTGCGCTGGAACGCGATGCCCACGCTCACACCTTTCGCGGCCGCGAGGAACGAGTCCTTTTGTGCAATGAGCTCGCCGCCAATCTCGGCGAGGTGGAGCGCGACGATCTTGCCGGGATACGGGGCACCGAAGGCGACCTTCTTCCGGTCAGGGCTGCGATTCTGGAACACCGTCATGAACAGCGACTCGCCCGTCAGGACGCGTTTGCCCGCCCCAATGAGCGCGCCAAGCAGACCACCCTGTTGCTGCTGAGACCCATCGCCGAAAATCGTCTCCATCTCGATCCCATCGTCCATGTACATCATGCCGCCGGCTTCGGCGATGGTGGCTTCGTTGGGATCCAGCTCGACTTCGACGAACTGCATGTCATCGCCGAAAATCCTGTACTCGATCTCGTGCATCACGGCCATAGACGACTCCTCGGTGAGCGGTCCGCCCCGCCCTTGAGCGATTGATATTCTGATACAGATACGCGGGACGAACCGAGCAGGTTCACTGACAAGGAAACCGAGCTGATGCGGCCGTGAGAAATCCTACGCGGTTCGCGAGGCGTTGGCGCCGGGGGATGAACAGTTCCGGTTGGCGGTCACCGGCTCGCCCGCGCGTCATCCCGCGCTCGGGGACGGCCCGTCGAGCAGGACGTGCGTGTACCCGTCCGACCCGGCAACAGGTGAGCACGACGGTCGGGCTTTACCAAGAGTGCGGGAGCGTCACACGAGGGATTGGACGTCTTCGAGGATGATCTCGAGCTCCGCCAGCGCGACTTCGCTCACGCCTAACGCCGCGGCTTCGGCCGACGCGGCGAGCACGATGCTCTCGTCGCGATCCAGGCCGATGCCCGTCTTGCGACAGGCGCAATTGGCCAAACGCACGATGAGCAGCGGCACGTTCGACGAGTCGATCTGTTCGTTGTGATGGTCCCGAACGATGATCTGATAGAGACTCGGCAAGTGCCACTCCTGCATGAGCCGATACCCCTGCTCGGCGTGCGCCTGCCTGAGAACCTCGCGCACCAACGGTAGCGGGCACGCCGCCGCGAGCGGATTCTTCTCCGCCATCCGATCGAGGACGTGCAGGATGAAAAGCTTGCCGACGTCGTGCAGCAGGCCGCCGATGAAGACCTCCTCGATCAGTTGCGGGAAGCGCAACCTCTTCGCGATCCACTCCGAGGCCAAGGCGCATGCCGACGCGTGCTGCCACAGGTCCTTCATCATGTCGTGGATACGGGGTGTGCGCGCTATGTAGCGATTCTTCTCCGTTGCCATGAAGGCGAGCGTGGTCACCTGCTTGAACCCGAGTCGCATGATGGCCGCGCGGATGCTGGTGATTTCGGACAAGCCGCCGAAGAACGCCGAGTTCGCCGCCCGCAGGACTTCAGCGGCCAGCGCAGGGTCCGAGTCGATGGCGTGTTGAATGGCGTTGAGATCGTACGTGTCCGAGTGCGACGCTTCCTGAAGCTGCTGCGCGACGTCGCTGAAGACCGGCAACGTGATCGCGTGCTTCGCGGCGAACTCTTTCAACTGCATCAGGAGTGGGCGCTTCCCGATTCATGATTTCACTCCCAACAGGCGTTGCAGCTCGACGAGCGGCCTCGGTGGGGACAGCCGTGGCAGCTCACGCACGATCTCCTCGAATGTCGTGGCTCCGGCGGCCGCCTTGACGATGCCCTCCTCCAGCAGCGTCACGAGGCCGCTCGTTTCGGTGCTGATCCGGCGGATTTCGAAAGAGGTCTTGCGGGCGATGACGGCGTCACGGACGCGCTCGTTCAACACCAGCAGCTCGAACACCGCGACGCGGCCCCTGTACCCGGTGTGCCGGCAGCTGGGGCAGCCGCGCCCGCGGCGGAACGTCAGGCCTCCCGCCTCGGTCGGCACGTACCCGAGTCGGCGCAGCTCGTGCGGCGTGAGCACGTGGTCCTCCGAGCAGTCGGCGCAGACGCGCCTCAGCAGCCGCTGCGCGATGATGCTGACGACCGTCGACGAGATGAGGAACGCTTCGATGTTCATGTTCATCAAGCGCACCAAACCGCCGATCGAATCCTCTGTATGGAAGGTGGTCAACACCTTGTGCCCCGTCAGCGCGGCGTGGATGGCGACCTCGGCCGAGAATTGATCGCGGATTTCACCGATGACGATGACATCCGGATCCTGCCGCATGATGTGCTTCAGTGTTTCCTCGTACGACAGGTGGATGTTGGGATTGATCGAGCACTGAGAGATGCCCTCGATGACGTACTCGACCGGGTCTTCGGCCGTAATGATGCTGGTGTTCGCGTCGTTCAAGTAGTTCACCGCGGCGTAGAGCGTCGTCGTTGTTCCCGAACCGGTGGGCCCGGTGATGATCACGACGCCGCTGGGTGCGTCGAGCGCGTCGCCCTGGAGGAACTCCAGTATCCGCGGCGCCATGCCGATGTCCTTGATGGTCTGCAGCGTTCCGCGGTTGTTGAGCAACCGCATGACGACCTTCTCGCCATGAATCGACACGTACACCGACACACGGATGTCAACCGTGCCCCGCTTGGCCTCGAAGAGAATCCGACCGTCCTGGTGGCGACGGCGCTCCGAGATGTCGGCGCCGCCCATGACCTTGATGCGGCTGATGATTGACGTGGCGAGGTCGAGCGGAAACTCCTTGTAAGGGAGCATCGCGCCATCGATCCGGAACCGGATTCGCAGGCGGTCGCGCATCGGCTCCAGGTGCACGTCGCTCGCCTGCTGGTCGATCGCGTCGAGGATGACTTGATTAACCGTGGCAACGATCGGGTTGTCGGCCACCGTGACGCGGCTCGACGGCGCCGCGAGCTGTTTCTCGGCGCGATCGATCGCCGCGGACACTTTGTGGCGGCTCGCGACGCCGATCCGAAGCTCCGCGCCGAGGTACTGGCGGGCCGCGTCGACGTTCACGCGATTCATGGGATCGGCGAACACGACGAGCACTCCGGTGGCATCGCGCTTGAGCGGCACGAACGCGTGCGTGCGGCAGTGGCGGAGCGGCACCTTGCGCAAGAGCGCGAGGTCGAGGTCGACCTCGTCGGGATCGATCGATAGAAATCCGCGCAGATCCGCCAGCACGGCGAACACGTCGTCGCGGCGAACGAACTGATGCTCGCTCAGAATCTCGACGAGCCGAGTGCCCGGTCGCTCCCGCTGCAGTGCGAGCGCGACTGTGAGGTCGTGGTCTTTCAGGTAGCCGAGCTCGACCAGGACCGAGCCGATGGGAAGCCGTGGCTGCCGCGCGCGGAGCGTCGCGCGCAACGCCGCCTCGTACACGAAGCCGAGCTCGATGAGGATCGACGACAGCGTCCGTGTGGGCCCCAGCTTCGCGTGCACCCGCTTGGCATGCTTGAGCTGCTCGGGCGTCAGCAGTCCCGCGCCCTCGAGCAGTGCGGCGATGTGGGCGCCAACCGCCTCGTCTGGCACCGTGGGGGACGCCTCAATTGGCTCCAGTCTGGCGGGCGCGGGTGGCGCAACGGTGTGGTCGAGCTCTGACATAGACATGCTGGAGAACCGGCGCCGTCACTCCAGTCTTCAACGACAGGCGTTCGCCCCTGCACGCCCTGGCACGCCAGCATCGCGGCGAGTGCCATGGTGTGACACGTTTTGGTCGGCAGGCCTCTAGAAAGTGTCTAGCGCGAGATCTGTTGCCGGATGAACGGAAGGAGCGCACGCAAGACGGCGTCCGGCTGTTCCTGTTGCACCCAATGGCCGGCGCCGTCTATCAGGTGCACGGCATCCAGACGCGTGCACGCCGTCTTCTGCATGCTCTCGAACGCACCTGGCGTCTGAAGGACTCCCCAGTCCGCCTTGCCGCCGATGAACGTCGACGGCACGTCCACCGTTCGACCGGAGAACAGCTGGAGCTCGCTGGTGTGTCGGTCCGTAAGCCGCACGCGATACCCATCGAGTCCGCCCTGGAATCCCGTGCGCCCGTACTCCTCGGCGTACACGCGGAGCTCGTCCTCGGTCAGCCAACGACAGGCTGCCACTTCGGTCGCCGACGGCATCGCCTCGGCTACCGTCTCCGGCATCGTCTTGTGGAGATTCATGACGTAGTAGGTCGGTAGCTTGGCGAACTCGCTGGCACTGGATGCTGTTAGGCGAAATGGGACGTTCGCCTTCCAGTCCGCGCTCTTCATGTGGTAGTAGGCGCGGAGGAACGCGTGCAACCCTTGAGGCGCGCGTAGCATGTCGTCGTTCGCCGCGCGCGTGGCGTAGTACACGCGGTACTGCTTGCGCGGCGGATTCAGTCTGGCGAGCGCCTCATCCAGCGTGCCAGAGGCATTCGATGGGCCCGCGCCCTCCCGAGGGGCCCGGACGATGTCGAACGGGAGCGGCGGGACGCCCGCGAACGGGGCGCTCATCATCACCAAGGCACGAAAGACGTCCGGTCGAGCGATCGGACACCACGGCGCAACGACCGATCCGAAATCGTGACCGACGACCGCGGCGACCGATCGATGGCCGAACGCCGAGACGAGCGCCAGCGCATCCCGGACGTAGTTCAGCAGACCGAAGGGCGAGAGGTCCGTGTCGTAGCGATGGTCCCATCCCGTCGTCCGCCCGTAGCCGCGCAGGTCGGGCGCGAGCACGTGGACGCCAACGTCGGCGAGCGAGCCGATGATCTTCCGCCAGCTGTAGGCCAGCTCCGGAAAGCCGTGGAGCAGCAACACACAGGGCTGGCGCGGATCGCCCGCTTCCAGCACGTGCACACGCAAACCGTTGATCCGGTCGACAAACCGGGACCGCACGCCGGGCGGCAGGACGGAAGGGGTCAGGGGGCCGGGCGACCATGCGGAGGCGGGCTGCGCCGCCGCGTGCGCGATCCGGGGACCACCTGCGACGGTCGATGCGAGCAGGAGTCCGAGTCTGGTCATCGCCTCTCGACGGGTGCCCACCACCATGTCCGAAGTGTAATCACGCGTGAGGGGCGCAGCAACGCCATGAGACCGAGAACGTCCGATGACGCCCGATATAACGCGACCGTGATTGGGGCGATGTCGGACACTATTTCGCCAAACGGTCGTGCCCCGGGGTCCACGCGGCGCTGAGCCCTGCGCCACCCCGATCGTGGCGGTGGAAGCGCGGTCAACCTCGGCCGGTGCGCCCCGTGATGACCGACTGCAGGGCAGAACCCCGTCGGCCTGGTCGACGCCTTATAATCGGGCATGGTCACCATGCGCGGTTGCGTCCGCTTCGTCATCACGTGTGCAGCCCTCTTCCTCCCGCAACCCGCCTGGCCCCAGGAACGGCCATTGCCGGACCCGGCGACGTTTTTCGCGAAGGTTCGCGAACGCCTTCAGCCGGACGAGGCGCGGCAGAGCGCCTACGTGTACACCGAAACAGCGCGCCGCACGTTACTGGATGGACGGGGCCGAACCCGGTCCGAAGTCGTACGCGTCTCCGAGAGCTACCCCGGGCTGGGGCCTATCGCCCGACGCTGGGATCGCCCGATCGTACGGGACGGCAAGCGCGTGTCTGAGGCGGAGATCAAGAAGCTTGACGCTGAACGATACAAGGAGGCCGAGAAGTACGCGCGCGACCTCAAGAACCCCGCGAAGGTCAGGGAGATGGCGCGTGAGCGCGACCGCGAATACGTCGAGGCCAAAGCGGCTGTGGACGATGCGCTCAACGTGCTGACCGTGACGATGGTGCGTCGCGAGTCGCTCCAGAACGTGGACGCCATTGTGCTGACCTTTACGCCGCGTGCGAATGTCTCCGCGCGCACCCGCGGCGGGCGTGCCGTCCAGGCGTTCAGTGGGACCGCATGGGTTGGCGAAGCGGACCACGAGCTGATGAAGGTCGAAGTCGAGGCCATCAAGCCGCTCCGTATCGGCCTTGGGCTGGTCGCAAGCCTCAGCAAAGGATCGAAAGCCTCGTTCGAACGACGACGTGTTGACGGCGACGAGTGGCTGCCCGCTCGCGCAACCTATGACATCGCCGGGCGCCTGCTCCTGTTCAAGGGACTCCGAGAGCGATCGTCGATCGAGTACACGGACTATCGCAAGTTCGGGGTGGACACGTCGGCAGTCGTGTCGCTGCCGCCTCAGTGAAGCCTGGTGGCTCGACGAGCCCGACCGTTCGCAGCGACCCCGTTATCACTTGCGCGCAGGGTACGCTTTCGAGAAGTTGTTGCGCGTGTTGCGAACCGTGAAGCTGCCGTCTTCGCGTGCCGCCACGCGCAGCTCGTAAGCGGGCGCGTGCTCCGCAGCTTCCGCGAGGTTCGCGATCAGGTCTTCGCGCACGTTCGAGTCCGGTCCGCCCGATGGCTCGCGCTCTTGAAACGCCGCGTTGCCGTCTCGTTGCACCGCGTAATGCAGCTGCCACAGATCTTCGAGTCCTGGTGAGTTCTTCACGGTCAGCCACGCCTCACGCGACGCTCCTTTGCGCGGCCCGTTGTTCATGAGCGCGACCCGCGGGCGAATCGCATGCACCAGGACCGGCGGGCCTGAGAGATTCAACCCGTGGTGCGTCGTCAAGTACACGTCGATCGGACCGATCACGTTGGTGGGACACGCCAGATCGCGTTCCTTGTTCCATGTGAGATCGCCAAGCGCGAGCATCCGGAATCGGCCCAACGCGACGACCACGCCGACCGAACGTGCGTTCTCGGAGAGATCTTCGGGTTGGGGCGTGAACGCGCCACAGAGAGCGTTGGGACCGCCGCCGGGGAGCGGCTTCTGCAGAGACGCGCCATCTGACGACAGGACGGTCACGTTCAATCCCTTGATGGGGACCGTGTCGCCAGGCTTCACCTGCAGATGGCGCCCCTTCGCGCGCTGTGCGAGATACCCCTGGAAGATCTCGTCACGTAGTTTAAAGGGGGAGCCGTCGTGGACCTCCGACCCATGATCGACGAACGCGCGAATGGGCACGCGCGCCGCGAGATCGGCGACGCCGCCGACATGATCGCCGTGGTAGTGCGAGATCACCAAGTAGTCGACCTGCGAGAGCCCGGCGGCTTTGACCGCTGCGGCAATGCGATCCGCATCGCGCGCGCCCGGGTTGCCCGCGTCGACGAGCAGCGATTCGCCGGAAGGGGACACGAAGAGCGTCGCACCCCCGCCTTCGACGTCGATCGAGTAGATGTCGAGCGTGGTCCGCTGTTGCGCTCGGAGCTGCGGCAGGGACACTCGGGTCGCGAGGGACGCGAAGGATGCCAGAACGACGAGCGCTGACAGCGCGAGCAGAGGTTTGCGCATGTGTGTGCTCCAGAGGTGCGAAGCCGGTAGCCGGCGACCGTGTCGGGCCGGAGCGTACACCATTCGATCGAACGAAGGGCCGCCTGTGCCCCACCCCTGCGGCTGAGTCGAATTCAGACCGGCGAGCTCAGCAGACGCCGTGACCTCGTGTGAACCCCCGAACCCCGGAACCCCTGCCCCCCGAACCCCTGAGCCCCTGAACGCTGAACCCTTTGAGCTCGATTCCTGGTCATCGGTGACCCGAACAAAGACTAATGGTTTCTTCTCCGATTTCAGGCACAATTTAAGGTGAAAGTGTCTCTGGCACCGGCGGCTGGTGCGGGACCCGGGGAGGCTGGATGGCCGAAAGGTTGTGGTCGGGCTGTCGACGACGTCGCGCTCTCGCGACCTCAGCGGTGCTGGGTGTCGCGTGGCTGCAGGCGTCGGCGGGCGTTGCGGCTCCGTCGCCGCAGAATAGTTCCCAGCGGCGTGCGGAGGGCGCACCGTCGGAGTCTGCGAGCGCACCGGGCGCGTCAAAAACCCCCGGGACTGGCGCGCAGCACGATGCCGGACTGCTGAAGCGCTACTGCATCACCTGTCACAACAACCGCCTCAAGACCGCCGAGTTGTCACTCGAGACGATCGATCCGGCCCACGTCGCGAAAGACGCCGCGACGTGGGAGAAGGTCCTCAAGAAGCTGCAGTCCGGCGCGATGCCCCCCATGGGACGTCCCCGGCCCGACGCCGCGGCGTACGCCAGCTTCGCGAGCTGGCTCACCGGCGAGCTGGACGGCGTCGCGCGAGCCAACCCGAAGCCTGGTCGACCGGCGACTTTTCATCGTTTGAATCGCGTCGAGTATCAGAACGCGGTGCGCGACATCCTTGGGTTGGAGCTCGACAGCAGTGCGCTGCTACCGGGTGACGACGCGGCGTTCGGGTTCGACAACATCGGCGACATGTTGACCGTGTCGCCGGACCTGCTCGATCGGTATTTGTCGGCGGCGAACAAGATCAGCCGTCTCGCCGTCGGCGATACGAGTGTGCAGCTCGGGTCGGCCATGTATCCGATTTCTCAGTACCTGCTGCAAGCCGACCGGATGAGCGAGGACCTCCCGTTTAGCTCCCGCGGGGGTGCGGCGATTCGGCACTACTTCCCGGCGGACGGCGAGTACACGTTGAAGGTCCGCTTTGCCGGCAACTCACCGATCGGTGCCTCCTCGATGCGCGAGCGGCCGCCACAAACGCTCGACGTGCGCATTGACGGTGACCGCGTCGCACAGCTGACGACGACGGGGCGTGACTTCGAACAGCCGGCCGATGTGGGTGCGGTCGAGACGAAGGTCATGGTCAAGGCCGGACCGCGCGTCGTCGGCGTGTCGTTCCCGAGAAGCACCGTGATGGCCGAGACGCGGTTCCCGCAGCTCTTCCCGTGGGGCAACAGCGCGGCCTTCGGCACCAATACCGGATCGGTGCGCTATCTGAACGTGTCGGGGGTCGAGGTCACCGGACCGCAGAATCCCCAGGGCCTGGGCGACACGCCGAGCCGCCAGCGGATCTTCACGTGCCGGCCGACGCAGACCAGCCAGGAAGCCGCCTGCGCAAAGAAGATACTCGGGGGACTGGCCCGTCGCGCCTACAGGCGTTCGGTCACGCCGGCCGACGTGCAGGTGTTGTTGGGGTTCTACGAGAAGGCGCGTGCCGAGCGCGGGTTCGACGGGGCCATGCAGGTCGCCGTCGAGCGGTTGCTCGTCGATCCCGATTTCCTCTTCCGCGTCGAGCGCGACCCCGTGCGGACTGCGCCGGGTTCGAATTATCGCGTCGACGACCTCGCATTGGCGTCGCGGCTTTCGTTCTTCCTGTGGAGCAGCGTGCCCGACGAAGAGCTGCTGCAGCTGGCGGAGAAGGGGACGCTGAAGCAGCCCGCGGTGCTCGAGGCGCAAGTCAAGCGGATGCTCGCCGATCAGCGCTCGAGCTCGCTGGTCACGAACTTTGCCGCGCAGTGGCTCTATCTGCGAAACATTCGCGGGGCAAACCCAGACTCGTATCAGTTCCCGGACTGGGACGACAACCTCCGCGTCGCCCTGGCACGCGAGACCGAGCTGTTCCTCGACTACCAGTTCCGAGCGGATCGCGGTGTTCCCGAGTTGCTGACGGCCGACTACACGTTCCTCAATCAGCGGCTCGCGAGGCACTACGGCATCCCGAACGTGTACGGCGAGCACTTCCGTCGAGTCCAGTTGAAGGGCGAGTACAACCGGGGCGGCCTGCTGGGTCACGGCAGCATTCAGCTGGTGACCTCGTTCGCCAACCGCACATCACCGGTGGTCCGCGGGAAGTGGCTGCTTGAGAACTTCCTGAACTACACGCCGCCTCCGCCGCCACCCGATGTACCGGACCTGCCGGCGGTGGGCAAGGATCAGGCGAAGCTCCCGCTGCGGCAGCGTGTGGAGAACCACCGGAAGAATCCGGTGTGCGCGGGCTGTCACAACGTGATGGATCCGCTCGGCTTCGCGCTCGAGAACTACGACGCCATCGGCCGCTACCGCGTCCGTGACGAGGGCAGCGTCATCGACAGCTCGGGCGCCACGCCGGATGGCACGAAGTTCGAAGGGCTCCATGGTCTGCGCAGCATCATGGAGAAGCGGCAGGTGGAGTTCGTAGCGACCGTCACCGAGAAGCTGCTCGTCTACGCCATCGGTCGCGGCGTGGAGTACTACGACCAGCCGGCTGTCCGCGCCATCGTCCGCGACGCGGCGGCGGACAACTACAGGTGGTCGTCGCTCATTCAGGGGATCGTCAAGGGCATACCGTTCCAGATGAAACAGGCCCGACTGCCGGAAGAGAAGGTGGCACAGTGATCATCACGAAGAAAGCGATTCCTCGGCGAACCGTCCTGCGCGGCCTCGGCACGACCCTTGCCCTGCCGCTCCTCGAGAGCATGGTGCCGGCGCTTTCAGCGATCGCCAAGACCGACGCGAAAGTGGCGCGCCGCTTCTCAGTGGTCTACGTCGCGCACGGCTACGCGCCTGGCTTCTGGACCCCCAAGGGCACCGGCGCGGACTACGAGCTGACGATGCCGCTCCAACCGCTGGCGAAGTTCAGGGATCGCATGCTGTTGTTGAGCGGCGTCGACAACACGGCCGCGCTCCAGCGACCCGGCGATCCGCGTGGCGGCCACGGGCGCATGGCGCCGGCGTTCATGTGCGGCGTGCACGCCAAGCCGACGCAGGGCGCGGATTTCCAGGCGGGCGTGTCGGTCGACCAAATCGCGGCGCAGCATCTCGGGAAGGAAACGCAGCTTCCGTCGCTGCAGCTCTCCCTCGAGCCCGTGGACTTCAGCGGCAGTTGCGACAGCGGCTACAGCTGCGTGTACACCAACACCCTCTGCTGGCGTGGACCCACGATGCCGCTGCCGATGGAGGACAATCCGCGGGCGGTGTTCGAGCGGCTGTTCGGTGACTCGGGCACGACCGAGGGGCGGCTCCGGGCCAAGCGGATCCGCGAGAAACGCAGCATCCTCGACTCGGTGCTCGACAAGGCGCGAACGCTCAGCGAGGGGACGTCGGCGAGCGATCGGCGGCTGTTCGACGAGTATCTGCAGTCCATTCGCGACGTCGAGCGGCGGCTCGAGACGGCAGAAGCGCAGAGCTCACGTGAGCTCCCGGTCGTCGCGCAGCCGGCCGCCGTGCCGCAGACCTTCCCCGAGTACGCGAAGCTCATGCTCGATTTGCAGATCCTCGCCTATCAGGCGGATCTCACGCGCGTGTCGACGTTCATGCTGGCGAAGGAGCTGAGCGGCCGTACCTATCCCGAGATCGGCGTCGCGGAAGGGCACCATGCGCTCTCGCACCACGGCGACATGGAAGACAAACTCTCCATGCTGACGAAGGTCAACGCGCACCACACGTCGATGCTGGCGTACTTCCTCGATCGCCTGCAGTCGATTCCCGACGGCGAGGGGACGCTCCTCGATCATTCGGTCGTCCTCTACGGTTCGGGCCACGGCGATCCGAACAAGCACGATCCGATCAACGTGCCACTCGCGATCTTTGGTGGCGATTTGATCAAGGGCGGTCGTCACGTACACCACGACCACCAGCACGTTGCCAACGTTCACCTGGCGCTGCTCCACACGTTGGGAGTGCCGGCAGAGAGTGTGGGTGACGGCAACGCGGCAATCTCGCTCACCTAGGCCCGGTCAGCCTGGTGGGGGAGGCAGGCCCGGTAAGCAAGGTCGGTCAGCGGGTGGGGGGCTAGCGATGTGTCTCGTCGTCCGGGCAGGGTTGGTGTTGGTCGTCGCGTTCGGCGCCTGTCTCGTGAGCGCGTCGCCCCTGGCCTGGGCCGCGGGCGGCGACCTGCGGGTCGTGAACGCCGCGAGGCGCGGCGACATCAAGGCGCTGCAGGAAGCGCTCCGCGCGAAAGCGGACGTCAACGCACCTCAACCCGACGGCGCCACCGCCATTCACTGGGCGGCTCACCGCGGCGACGCCTTGATGGCCGACGCCCTCATCAAGGCCGGCGCGAACGTCAACGCCACTGAAGAGGGTGGCGTGACGGCGCTCGCGCTCGCCGCCACCAACGGCGATGAGGCGATGGTGGACCGGTTGATCAAAGCCGGTGCGAAGTCGAACCTCGGTCGAGAAACGGCGGTGCTGGCGGCGGCGCGGACCGGGAGTGTGCCGGTGATGCGACTGCTGCTCGCGGCGGGCGGTGACCCGAACGCCAAAGAGCCGGTGCGGCACCAGACAGCCTTGATGTGGGCGGCGTCCGAGCGGCATCCGGAGACCGTGCGCCTCCTCATCGAGCAGGGCGCCGATGTCAAAGCTCGAACGCAGATGCAAGCGCCCGCGCCCGTTCAGAAGCCGGCCCCGACCCCAGTGTCGCCGCCGAGGGCACGCGAGGATCGCCCAGGTGCGCCGCCAGCCCAGTCCTCCGGCACCATGGCCCGCTCAGGCGCACCTGCGCCGAATGGAGCCAACGGCTATACCGCGCTCCTTTTCGCCGTTCGAGTCGGCGACATGGAGTCCGTGCGCGCGCTGCTCGACGTCGGTGCGGACGTCAACGAGACGGGCGCGGATGGGTTGAGCCCGTTGGTGCTCGCGACCGTCCGCGGACACACCAAGCTGGCGATCGCGCTCCTCGAGAAGGGTGCGAACGCCAAGGCCGACGCCGCAGGGTTCACCGCGCTCCACTGGGCAGCCGGATCCTGGGAAACGGAGCTCACGGTCACGTCGATCACGCCTGACCGAGAGGGTGAGGAGTGGGCCACCGTGGCCGGTCTGCGGGAAGGGCGGATGGATCTCGTGAAGGCGCTGCTCGCGCATGGTGCCGATCCCAATGCGCGCATCACGCGCACGCCGCCGCGCGTCGGCTCTTCGAAGAACCCACAGATGCCCGAGCTCGAGGGGGCTACGCCTTTCGTCGTTGCGGCGGTCGCCGGTCAAGTGGCCGTGATGAAGGAGTTAGTGGCGCGCGGAGCCGACGTCCACATCAAGACCAAGCAGGATGCCACGCCGCTGATGGCGGCCGCGGGGATGGGACGAGTCATCGGCGAGGTGCTCGTGCCTGAGCCTCCGACCCTTGAAGCCGCGAAGTACATCCTCTCCCTCGGCAGTCCAGAGATCAACGCGGTCGACGCCCTTGGCAACTCCGCGATGCACTACGCCGCCTTCATGCGGCGCGACACAATCGTGCAGCTGCTCACCGACAACGGAGCGAAGCTCGATGGCCGAAACAAGTGGGGCGAGACGCCGCTCTTCCTCGCGGAAGTCGTGATCCAGTTCGCCGGCGGTGGTCGCTACGAATCCGGTCCGACATCGACCGGCACTCTTCTCCGCAAGCTCGGCGCTCAGCCGTCGAAGCCGGACTACACGCTGCGGCCCTTCTACTGGCCCAATGTTCCACACGTGTAGTCAGGCGTTCGCGTCGTCATCAGTCCCCGCGCCTCACAATCTCGGCGCGTGCGTCGACACCGCGGGCCGCTAGCGCGCTGCTCGCGGCGGCCCTTCCTCGAGATCGACATCGTCGATCCCGACAACCTCGAAGCCCCCGCACCCGGAGATGCACGACTTTGCCGGGTCGGGCCCTCGCCCTTGTGCGAACGCGCGCTCGGCGGTGCGGGCGCCGGCGAGCATGGCGGGCATACCGTGATTCCCTTCGTGGCAACGCGGTTCCTTGTAGATCCGATTCGGCCCGTCGGGTTGCTTCCCGAGCTCCTGCTTAATCCGCCAGGGTTGCGTCCACGTGGTCGGATCCTCAACGGTTACCTCGTACTCAATCGTCTGCGCGTCAGTGCGTGTCCACCGCTCGACGAGGTGGAGGTTCTCCCGGGAGCCCTGGAAATCGGTCTTTGCGCTGAAGTTCGTCACGTCGACGACCAGCGTGTTGCCTTCCCAGCGTCCCCTGGAGTCACCCCACCAGAACCGTAGGTGTGCTGGGAGGTGTGGGCGAGCCGTGATCGGGATGATGCGCTGCCACCCTTGTCCCTGCCCCGTGTCGTAGAAGATCGACACGACACCCTTCGACTGCCCGATCTGGAGCACGAATCCCGCTGCGCCGGAGTAGTCGGGGAGCCGCGCCGACATGCAACGCTCCGACAGCCCGCGGTCCTCAGGTCCATCGGCACGGTTGATCGATCCGACGGGGTACATCGGCGGTGGCTCGTTGCGTCGCGGAGACGGCGGACCAAAGGTACCGCCCTGGCAACCCGCGATCTGCTTCTTGCACACGTCGGTGGCCTGAAGGAGTGCTTGCTCGTACTGACGCAGGGCCGCCCGTCTCGCCTGCGCTTCAGGTGTGAACGGCGGCACGCGACCGTTCGGCGGATCGACGATGAGGGATGTGCGCTTACCTGTGGGCTTGTGTGTCAGGAAGATCGTCGAGTTGTACGCGCCACCGACGTCCTGCTCGCTGCCTCGCTGGTGCGGGCGCTGGTCCTCGGAGAGGAGATTCATACGTGCGCGATCGAGTTGCGCGCGCTCTTCGTCCGAGAAGAACTCCTTGTCGGCAAACCTGGCGGACCGTTGCAGCGGTGTGTCGTAGGCGTTCGTGTAGATGCCTTGGAGATCAGGCTCGCCCCACGGCGTGCGGGCCCCTGGCGGTGCCTGACCGGCGACCTGGCCGCCTAGACCAACGAGAGCGCCCGCCACCGCGACGCTGACGGCGCACGCCACCCATCCGCGTGTTCGTCTGGTCATGCCACCCTCCGTTCTATTGTCCGCCCGTCAGGACGTCGGTTCCGCCCTCATTTCCGAAATCAGTCGCCGTGTCCTTGGTCGCTGGATCCGGTCCACGACCGCGCGCAAAGGCTTCTTCCTCGGCTCGAGTCCCACGGAGCAGGGCCGTCAGCCCGTAGTTGCCTTCATGGCACCGGGGCTCGTAGTAGATCCGGTTCGCGCGTTCATCCTGTTTGACCAGCTCCTGCCGCATGGTCCACGGTCGCGTCCAGGTGCTGTCGTCTTGAATCGTCAACTCGTACAGGATGGTGTTGGCGTCGCGTCTCGTCCAGCGCTCGGTGAGGCGCAGGTTCTCGCGCGCGTTCAGAAACCCTGACTTCGGCGAGAAGTTCGTGACGTCGACCACGAGCGTGTTGCCCTCCCACCGGCCGCGGGAGTCGCCGTAATGCACGCGGATACTCGGCGGCAGATGCGGGCGATCGCTGATCGGAATGACGCGCTGCCACCCTTGCCCCTGCCCCGTGTCGTAGAAGATCGCGACGGCGTCCGCGGACTGGACGATTCGCCGATACCCGCCGAAGTCCGGCAGCACGGCGCCCATGCAGCGTTCGGCCATGCTGCGATCCTCAGGGCCGTCGTTGCGGTTCGTGCGCCCGAGATTGTAGAAGGGCGGTCTCTCGTTACGGCGCGGAGACACCGGTCCGTACTGGCCGCCCGCACAGGCCGCCTCTTTGTTCTTGCAGGTCGCCGTTGGCTGGAGCAGCGCGAGCCTGAAGTCCCGCTCGGCCTTCGCGCGAGCCGTCGCATCGGCGATCAGCGGAGGTAGACGCCCATCCGACGGATCAACGACGAGCGACGTCCGCGGTCCCGTTGGCCGCACCGATTGGAAGACCGCGTTGTACGCGCCAGCCACATCACGCTCCGTTCCGCGCTCCACGCGCTGGTCGCGGCGAGGAAGGCTAGCGCGCTGCCGATCGATCTCTTCGCGCTCTTGCTCAGTGAACGTCTCCTTGCCCGCCCACTGAGGCGGCCGCTGCAGCGGTGTCTGATAGGGGTCGGTCCAGATGCCCTGCAGGTCGCGTTCGCTCGTGATCGCGTTGGCGTTCGTATCCGCTGCCGCGGCCGAGCTCGTCACTGCCGGAGCGCAACCGGCCACGCTTCCGGCGAGAGCCACGATCGCCCCAGCCACGCCGACTGCCGCGAGTCGTCCTCGCATGTCGCTCCTCCGTTCCTTCGCGGTCGCCCACGCCCGCCACTCACCCCGGGCCAGATCCGCCGCCTACCGGTCTAAACGCTGCCGAACCCAATGTCAAGCGTATCGGAGCCCCAACAGGCTACCACCTAAACCCGCGTCAGCCCTCGAGATATCCCTTTAAGGGCGCTCGGCGCTTGGGCCGACTCCCGGCGCTGGTGCGTGAAAATCGCGGCGCGGAGGGCGACCGACCCGCTGGGCGGACGAAAATAGGCTCAGCGCCCTGCGGCGGCGCTGTCAGGGGAGCGTCGATCGACGCCGCCCCAGAGCACGCCGTTGTCTCCAACCACGATGACCTGCGCAGTGCCTTGCCGATCGGTGTCGGCAATCGTGTGGCCGAGGGACTTGAGCGACGCGATGGTCTCCGGTGAGAACGCGAAGCGCTCCATCGTGATCTGGTTCGGGAGCCACTGATGGTGCATGCGGCCAGCCTCGACCGCTTCCTGCGCGTTCATGCCGAAGTCCACAACGTTCAGGATGGTCATGAGCACCGTGTTGATGATGGTCCGTCCGCCCGGCGACCCCGTCACCATGAAGAGCCGCCCGCCCTTCGCCAGGATCGTCGGCGACATGCTGGACAGCATCCGCTTCCCAGGTTGCGCAAGATTGGCCGGCGTGCCGATGAGCCCACGTTCGTCGGTCAAGCCGGGGCCCGCATTGAAATCGCCCATCTCGTTGTTCAGGAGGAACCCTGCACCAGGGACGACGACCTTCGACCCGTATGTGTCTTCAAGCGTATACGTCAGCGACACGGCGTTCCTCTGGGCGTCAACGACTGAGAGGTGCGTCGTTTCGACGGACTCGCTCGGCCAGGTGAACGACGTTGACGTGGATCCGGACGCGCGCTGCGGGTCGATCGTTTGCCGCAACCCGTCTGCGTACGGTCTGGACAACAGGCGCGCCAGCGGCATGTCGGGGACGAAGTCGGGATCGGCGAGATACCGCGCGCGGTCGGCAAACACGCGGCGCATCGATTCGGCGATGAGGTGCAGGTTCTTCGATGAACCGAATCCGTGGCTCTTGAGGTCGAATCCCTCGAGCACATTCAGCAGCATCTGCACCGCCACTCCACCCGATGAGGGCGGCGGCATGCCGATCACTTCGATGCCACGATAGGTGCCCGTGATCGGCGCGCGCTCGACGGGACGGTAGGCTCTCAGGTCCGCTCTCGTGATGAGGCCATCGTGCGCGCTCATCTCCTGCTCGATGAGTCGAGCGGTCTCGCCTTCGTAAAAGCCCTTCGGGCCGTGATCGGCGATGCGCTGCAGCGTGCGCGCGAGATCGGGCTGGCGAAGAACGTCACCGACCTCATAGGGCCGACCGCTCTTCGAAAACTGCGCGAGCGACGCCGGGTGCTTCGAGAAGGACGGCAGCGTCCGCTCGAGCGATTGCGCAAGCCCATCGGAGACGACGAATCCATCGCGCGCCAGCGCCACTGCGGGTGCCACGAGCGCCTTCCAGGCCTTTGAGCCAAGGGCCTTCCAGGCCATGTGGAGTCCGGCGACGGTTCCCGGTACGCCGACCGCCCGGTGGCTGTTGTGATGCAACTCGGCGTCGTATTCGCCGTTCCGCAACCACATCGTGGGACTCGCGCCCGCCGGAGCCGTCTCTCTGAAGTCGAACGTCGTTGCGGCGCCGCTGGTCCGTCGGAAGACGAGGAACCCACCGCCGCCGATGTTGCCCGCCGCCGGGTAGGTCACTGCCAGTGCGAAGGCTGTCGCCACCGCCGCATCGACGGCATTCCCGCCGTCGCGCATGACGCGCCAACCCACCGCAGAAGCCGTGTCGCTCGCCGAGACGACCAGCGCCTGCCTCGCTCGGAACGGCGCTCCTGCCGCGGTGAGCTCCTCGACCCACGGCACCGGGAGCGTCGACAGGTATCCGATGGCGATGGCCAGGCGTAGGAGGAGCAGACGCCGACCGTTCATGTGCATCATCGGGAGGATACTAAAGCTCGACTGTCCCCTCATCTAATTCAACATGGATGTCGAGCCTAACCGGATTCTATCGTCGTGGCCTCGACGTGCGGAACTGGCCGCAGATCTATCCAATCGGGTTCCTCCCGGAGATCCAGCGACCGTGCTCGACGCCTCAAGCGCGGCGGGCGTGCGAGGCACCGCGGGTGGCTGGAACTACGACGCGAGCGGTCAGTACGGTTACAACTCCTTCGACTTCACGATTGGCAACACGCTGAACGTGTCCCTTGGTCCGCGCGTGCCGCCGAACAAGACCACGTTCGACGCGGGGGAGTTGGTGCTGAATCAGTTCGTGGGGAACCTCGATCTGAGCCGCGCAGTTCGGATGGGCGGGTTCGCCGGCCCGTTGAACGTCGCGTTCGGCACGGAGGTCCGCCGCGAAGGGTATCGCCTTCGGGCCGGTGAACCGGACTCGTACAGGCGATGGCGGGTCGCCGAACCAAGCTGGCGGCCGGGCGGCGGTTGGCGCCCAGGTGTTTCCGGGATTCCGTCCCTCTAACGAAGTGGACGCGGCGCGCCGAAGCATCGCCGGATACGCGGACGTTGAATGGGATCTCGCCGCGTGGTTCCGACTTGGCGTCGCGGGTCGCGCTGAGCGCTACAGCGACTTCGGGAGCACCGCGAACGGCAAGTTGACGGTGCGCGTCGCGCAAGATCCGCGGGTAGTCGTCCGTGGCACCGTGAGCACCGGATTTCGCGCGCCGTCGCTGGGACGCAACGCGACCGTCAACTCGTTCAACGGCATCCGGACGTTCCCGAGTCACTCGCCGTTTGGTTTCAACGGACGTGCGCTCGTCGTTCGCGTCGGTCGTACCTTCTAGAACTCGGCTCCCTGCTGTCGCTGCCCGCAGGCGCCTCGCGGGCCAGGCGACCTGGTGAGGGCTATGGTGTGCCGCCGGTGACGACCGCCGGCTCGACGTCGCGCTGGCGCTCCTGCACCGTGCCCGGGATGCCGAGGCTCGTGTTCGCGCCGAGCTTGCGGAGCAGTTCGGCGGTCTCGGGCCAGTCCTGGAACTGAAACGACTGTTTGGCGCCTTCGGCGAGGCGGAACGCGGTGCGCCCGCGGAAGTCACGCGCGTCGATGTGCGCGCCGTGTTGGACCAGATACTCGACGACCTCGTTCAACCCGCGCATCGCGGCACCGTGGAGCGCCGTGAAGTCTGCCTCGTTGATGGCGTTCACCTCCGCGCCGGCCTCGACCAACGTCTTGACGGCTTGCTCCGCGCTGATCGACCGATCGCCACGAGGCTTCCGCGGCTGATACGTCGAGTGGCCAATCCCGGCCGCCGCCATCAACGGTGTTGTCCCATCATCGCTGGTGATGCGATGGTCGGCTCCGCCGTCGAGGAGCGCCTTGATGATCTCGTTGGCGGTGTCGCCGCCGCCTTCGATGGTGCCGAAGGTGGTCGCACCGCCATTGGCGGCGAAGGCGGCCACCCAGAGCGGTGTCGCGCCCCGCATGTCCCCTGTGCCGACGGCGAAGGGCTCGAACGCACCCTTCGTGGGGTACGCGAGGTAGTTCTGCGCAACGGCGCTCGTCGTGATGCGCGCGTTGGGATCGGCGCCGCGCGTCAGCAGCGCCTTGACGACCCGGAGCCGCGCCTGCGGCGTGAGATCCGCAAGCACGCGCGAGCGGTCGATGCTCCGGACGCGGAGCCAATCGCGCAACCACAGCTCGAGGTTCCCGGCAGCCGCGTGCAGCGCGCGGACGCCGTAGAGCTTGCCGTTCGGGTCCGCACCACGCTCCAGCAGGAACATCGCCATCTCTTCGCGCCCGCTGATGATTGAGAGGGGCAGCGCGTGGGTGCCGTCGCTGCCGGTCTCGTTCACATCGACGCCGGCGGCCAGCAGCACCTTGGCGGTTTCGATGTCACCGTTGCGCGCAGCGTGGAGGAGTGGCGTGAAGCCGCGCTTGGAGCCGGCACGTAGGTCCGCCCGGTTCTCGACCAGCGTGCGCACGATGTCCACGTGGCCTTCGGCCGTGGCCCACATCAGCGCGTTCTGTTGTGTCTCCTTGACGACGGCGTTGACCTGCGCGCCCTTGGCGACGAGCGCCTTCACCGCGCCCACGTTGCCGGACCGGGCGGCGATCATCAGAGGAGTCACCCCGCTGGATTGCGAGGCGTTCACGTTCGCACCGGCCCCGAGCAGGCGATCGACCAGTTCGGCGTTCCCGTTCTCGCACGCGCGCATGAGCGGCGTCACGCCGTGGTCGTCAGCGGCATCCACCTTGGCGCCCGCACGCAGCAGGCGGTCGACCAGGTCGAGGTCGTTCCAGTGCGCGGCCCAGAGCAATGCGGTCACACCGTCAGCGCGCGCGGCGTTCACGTCGACTTTCTGCTTCAGCAGCGCGAGGACTGCCGTCCTGTTGCGCGAGGCGGCGGCTTCGACGAGCCGCAGGTCGGGGCCAGCGGCGGCCGCCGTGCCCCGTGCAACCACCAGCGATGCCAGCAACAGTCCCGCGACGACACCACTCACTTCTCGAATGTTCGTGAGCACGGATGATTCTCCTCGCTGATTCGCCCGCAGGGCCAAATTCTTCGGTTGGCATGATAGCGACCCCTGTGCCTCGCGTCGACTGGTTTCCGCGCGCACGCCACTGGATCGGCTCGACCATGGCGCTCTCCGCCCGTCCGTCGGAGGCACGGGATTTATGTTGCATCGGGGCGGTCGCCTGCCTACCATCGAAACGGCCGGAGGGCACGCCGGCCCCGTCGATATTCGTCCGCATCAGGAGCGATGACGATGTGCAGGCTGTTCCGTTCATGTGGGATGTTTGGCGCGGTGAGCCTCGCGTGGGTGGTCGTAGCCGTCTGGCACCCTGCCCCCGCCCATGCGCAAGCGCCCGCGTCCAAGGGCGCCGAATCGACCGTGGCGCCGTCCCGCGGGCTCCTTGATCAGTACTGCGTGACCTGCCACAACGGCCGCTTGAAGACGGCCGGCCTCACGCTCGAGAACCTTGACGTCGCCGATGTCGCCGGCAACGCGGCGACGCTGGAAAAGGTCGCGCGAAAGTTGCGGACCGGTCAGATGCCGCCGGAGGGCCGTCCGCGACCAGAGCCGGCGACTTCCGCCACGTTCGTCTCGACGCTGGAGACCGCGCTCGATCGCAGCGCCGCTGCGTCACCCAATCCAGGGCGTGTCGTCGTGCGCCGCTTGAATCGCGCCGAGTATGTGAACGCGATTCGCGATCTCCTCGCGCTGCAGATCGACGGGCCGTCCCACCTCCCGGTCGACAACTCGGGCTTCGGGTTCGACAACATCGCCGACGTGTTGACGATCGCGCCGGGCCTGATGGCGCGCTACATGTCGGCGGCGACGAAGATCAGTCGGCTGGCCATCGGCAGCCCAGACATTCGATCGGTCATTCAGGTCTATCGCGCCTCCGAGTTCGCGAGGCAAGACGGGCGCATGCATGAGGATCTGCCATTCGCGTCCCACGGCGGCCTTGCGGTCCGACATCCCTTCCCACTCGACGGCGAGTACGCGGTCAAGCTCCGGCTGCAGCGCAACTCGGTTGGCGACACGATTCGCGGCATCGACGACGAGCAAGAAATCGAGGTCCGGCTGGACCACGGGCTCGTGAAGTGGTTCAGGGTCGGGGGCGCGTTCAAGGGTCCTGACCCGGGCGTGCTCATCGCGATCCCTGAAGACGATGTCGAAGCGAAGAAGCTTCACACGTATCGACTGAGCGCCGACAAGGATCTCGAGTTCCGCTTGCCGGTGAAGGCCGGAACGCGCTTGATCGGGGCGGCGTTCACCAATCGATCCGCGTCGGCGTGGGAAGGCGTGCCGCTGCGACCGCGGTCGATCAAGAGCGCGGTCTTCAGTGACGACATGGGCGATCCCGGCATCGATTCCATCGAGATCTCTGGGCCGTTCGACGCGCGTCCGGCGAGCGAGACGCCGAGCCGTCAGCGGATCTTCAGCTGTCGTCCAAGCGGCGCGCGTGACGACGAGGCGTGCGCCTCGCGTATCCTCACGGGGTTGACCAGGCGCGCGTATCGTCGCCCGGTCGCGGATGCGGATATCGCCCCATTGATGAACCTGTATCGCGCGGGGCGCAAGGCCAAGGACTTCGAGGCGGGCATCGAGCGTGCGCTGGAAGCCATGTTGTCCTCGCCAGCCTTCCTCTTCCGCATCGAGCACGACCCGGACAACGTGAAGCCCGGGTCCATCTACCGCGTGAGCGATTTGGAGCTGGCGTCTCGGCTGGCGTTCTTCCTGTGGCGCAGCATTCCCGACGATGAGCTGCTCGAGGTGGCCGCGAAAGGGCGGCTCAAAGACGCCGTGCTCGCGCAACAGGTCCAGCGCATGATGGCCGACGCGCGCGCGAGCCGCTGGATGACCGACTTCATGGGGCAGTGGCTCCTCGTCCGGAACACCCAGTCGGTGGAACCGGATCCCGCTCGCTTCCCGGACTTCGACGACACACTGCGCGATGCGATGGCGAAGGAGACCGAGCTCTTCTTCGAGAGTCAGGTACGCGACGATCGCAGCGTCCTCGATCTGCTGAGGGCCGACTACACGTTCCTGAACGATCGGCTGGCGGTGCACTACGGCGTACCGAAGGTGTACGGCAGCCACTTCCGTCGCGTGCCGATCGCGGACCCTGCGCGGCGAGGTCTGCTCGGGCACGCGAGCATTCTGACGGTGACGTCCTACGCGGATCGCACCTCCGTCGTGTTGCGCGGTAAGTGGGTGCTCGAGACGATGCTCGGCGCGCCGCCGCCACCCCCGCCGCCGAACGTGCCGCCGCTCAAGCAGAACGACGGCAAGAGCAAACCGACGTCGCTGCGTGAGCGGATGGAGCAGCATCGCAGCAATCCCGTGTGCGCGAGCTGTCACGCGCGCATGGATCCGCTCGGGTTCGCGCTCGAGAACTTCGACCCGACGGGTCGCTGGCGGAAGGACGACAGCGGCGCCGCGATCAACGCGTCGATTACGCTGGACGGCAAGGCCGTCGACGGACCCGAGCACTTCCGCGAGGCACTCCTCGGCCGCGGCGATCAGATGGTGAGCACCGTCACGGAGAAGCTCTTGACCTATGCGCTCGGCCGCGGCGTCGACTACTACGACGCGCCGACGGTCCGTCAGCTGGTGCGGGACCTGTCCAAGCAGGATCACAAGTGGTCCGCGCTGGTCCTCGGGATCGTCAATAGCTTGCCGTTCCAGATGCGGCGCGCACCCGACAGTGCCGCGCCGGCTGCGCAGACCGTGGCCCAGCAACAGTAGCCAGAGATAGCGAGAGACATCATGTTCATCACCAAAACGCACATCTCACGGCGCGCCGTGCTCCGCGGTCTCGGCGTCTCGATATCGCTGCCGCTGCTCGACGCGATGGTGCCGGCGTTGACGGCCCAGGGCAAGACCGCCGCGGCGCCCGTCAAGCGGTTCGGCGTGTTCTACGTCCCCAACGGCATGGCGATGGGCTACTGGTTCCCGAAGACGGTTGGCCCGGTCGCGGAGCTGCCGCCGACGCTGCAGTCGCTCCAAAAGTTCAAGGAGAACGTGCTGCTCATCGGCGGCCTTGCCGACGAGGCCGCCAACCTGACGACGCGCGCCGGCGACCACGCGCGCTCGGCCGGGACGTTTCTGACCTGCGTGCCGTTCAAGGCGATCTCTGATTCGAACGTCATCGTGTCGGTGACGATGGACCAGATTGCGGCGAAGCAGCTGGCCAAGGAGACGCAGATCGCGTCCCTGGAGTTGGCGCTCGAGAGCACGGTGATGCTCGGCGCGTGCGACGGCGCGAGCTGCGCGTTGACCAACACGATCTCCTGGAGCACGGAGACGACCCCGAATCCGTGCGAGAACGATCCGCGTGCCGTGTTCGAGCGGTTGTTCGGCGCGTCAGGCAGCACGGATCCTGCCGCGCGGCTCGCTCGGTTGGAGCGCGACCAGAGCGTGCTCGATTTCGTGACGGCCGAAGTGGCGCGGTTCAACCGTCGGCTGGGTCCGGCCGACCGCGCGAAGTTCTCCGAGTATCTCGATTCGGTGCGCGACATCGAACGGCGCATCCAGAAGGCCGAGGAGCAGAACGCCAACGAGCTGCCGCTGGTCGACCAGCCGATGGGCATTCCGACCGACTATGCGGAGCACGCGAAGCTGATGATGGACCTGCTCGCGATGGCGTACCAGACCGATCTCACGCGCATCAGCACGTTCATGTTGGCGCGCGAGGTCAGCAGCCGCGCGTATCCGGAGGTCGGCGTGTCGGATTCACATCATCCGCTGTCGCACCATCAGGATGAACAGGCGAAGCTCGAGCGGCTGCACAAGATCAACGAGTATCACTTCCGGCAGTTCGCGCATCTGGTCCAGAAGCTCGCCTCCACGCCCGAAGGCGACGGCACGATGCTGGACAACACGCTGTTCCTGTACGGCACCGGCATCAGCGACAGCAACACGCACTTCCACGATGACCTGCCGATCGCGCTGATCGGCGGCAAGAAGGCAGGCATCAAGGGCGGTCGGTACATCCGGAACGAGAAGGGCACTCCGCTCGCGAACCTGCACCGCACGGTGCTGGAGATGCTCGGCACGCCGGTCGAGACGTTCGGCGACAGTACCGGCACGCTGAAGACCTTGACGATGTAGGCGGCTACTCTTTCAGCACCGTCGTTGGAGCGGTCTTCGCGACCAAGGGGCTCTGGCTCGCCGGCGAGCCAAGCGCGTGCTCAGGCCTCCAGCACGAGGCAGGGGCGGGCCCAGACGTACCGACAGTTCGGGACAGAGCCGCCACCGGGCATCTCCACGTCGGCGACGCCGGCGTTGGCCGCGCCCAGGCGCTCGTAGAAGGCGCGCGCCGGCGTGTTCGTCTCCAAGACCCAGAGCCAGACACCCCGCTCGGGCCGCTCGTGGCACAGCCACGCAGCAGCCTCGCACATGAGACGTCGTCCGATGCCCTGGCGATGGCACTCGAGTGCGACATGGAGGTTGTCAATCCATGACCCCCAAACGGGATCCTGCTCGGCGAAGACGCAGATGAAGCCGACGAGCGTCTCGCCTTCCTCAGCGAGGCAGACATGCTGGTTGGCTGCAGGTGCCACGAGCCGCGCGTGCCAGACGCGACGTCGATCGTCGAGGGCGCTGCCGTCGAGGAACGCATCGGGCATCATGCCTCGATAGGTACGGCGCCAGCTCTCCGTATGGAAACGGGCGATGCGTTCGGCATCGTCAGGACGCGCCAACCGGAGTGAAACAGGCGTGTCACCAGCGAGAGGAGGAGGTCTCACGCTTGGATCCCCGCAATGGATGCTGGCAGCTCGATGACGACGTGGCGGCTCATGGCACCTCCACTCGATCGCGGCGTGTGGATGGTGCCGAGATCACCAAGAAGTGGACATCCTGGTTGGTCACGTTCCGGACCACCCGTCGGACGACCGGCGTCACCCGCAGTGCTCGCTCGCACGTGAATGCTCTCTGGGGACGTGGGCATCGCGCCCCGCACCTCCTCGATCGTCGATGTGCCGCGGCCCGTCCCGCCCTCGGCCCACGTCCAGGCCTCGGCGAGACGTAGACGCCCGTCAGGCAGAACCTCGGGTGTGGATTGGCATCTGCCGGTCTTGATCGCGCCATCCGTCGTGACGTGCTGATACCGCATGTCGAGCTTTCCCCCGGCGCCGACCGTGGCCACGAGCGTTCCTCGCGCCACGCCGCCGCCACGGTACGTGGCCCACACCACGTTCCCATCCTGCCGGTATTCGAACTGCGGGTCGTGCCCAACAACGGAGATCCTTCCCGGCATTGCGCTGCACATCGGCGGCGACATGGCGTACGCCTATTTCGCGCTGCTCGGCGGCGACTCGTCGCTACTGTTCGCGCTAGAGCGATTCGGTATCGTCGAACTCAACAAGGCTTCGTGCGCTCTTGCGCGGCTCGCCCGCCTGTCACCGACTGGCCTGGATCTCAGTGGCGAGTCGTGCAGTCAACGACCGCCGACAGGCGCCGCACCCTCGCACGAGTTGACCGCGCAGAAGTCGGCCAGCTCCGCGATCACGAGATCACGCGCTGCGCGTTCGAGGTGTCCGCGATACGCGGACCGCATGTGGCGAATCGCACCCATGATGAGAGGCAGCACGTCGACCTTGACGAGCGGCTGTCCCGCCCACGGATTCCCGAGCTGGCGCTGTTCGAACTGGTAGAGGCCACCGGGAGGAGGTGGGACCATCGGTTGCGGTGGCGGAAGCAACCCGTCGAGCCGCGACCGCCGTTCGTCCACGCGCGCACGAAAGTCCGGCTCGATGTCGACGAGGTCGAGACGTTTGGCCGGGGCAGACAGCGCGCGTCGGATACGAGTGAGGTCTTCGTCGCCCGAAGCAGACGGCTGTCCCTGGACCGCCAGGGCCACGACGGCCGCCAGGGCGACGCCACCGGTCAAAGACGACACGCGTACTCTGACGTCCGTGGATGCCGCTTGGCCGGCCCGAGGTGCGGTGACCAAGCGGCGCGCGAGGGGCGTGCTACTTCGTCGACCGAGGCCAAACGGCGCCCTGGTCCTTCTTGGTAACCGGACCGAGGCCCTTGTAGACGAACTTCTGGATGCGCCCCGAGTAGGTCTCGGCCACGAAGAGGTTGCCCTTCGAGTCGACCGCCACATTGTGTGTGCCGAAGAACTGGCCAGGCTGCTTGCCGCCCGTGCCGATCGTCGTCAGGACCTCGAGCGTGTCGCGGAGCAGCACGTGAATCACGTGGTTCCCGCCGTCGGCGAGGTAGATGTACCGCTGCTGCGGATCCTTCGAGAAGGCGATGTCCCACACGGACCCCGAGCCCTGAGTCTGCTTCGCGAAGAACGCTTCCTTCAGGAACTTCCCGTCCCGCTGAAACACTTGGATTCGATCGTTGGTGCGATCGCAGGCGTAGATCAGATTGTCGATCGAGATCTCGGCGCAGTGCACGGGATTGCCGAACTGCTTGGACGGCGGCGCACCCGGATTGTAGGCGCCGAGGTTCGTGTCGTCGGGCTTGTTGCCGTAGGCGCCCCAGTGCCGCTTGTACTTGCCGGTCTCGGAGTCGTACACGATCACGCGCTTGTTTCCATAGCCATCGCCGATGTAGACCTCGTTGGCCGCCTTGTCGACGCTGCCGTCGGTTGGCTTCCACAGGTTCGCCGTGTCGTTGCTGCCGTTGTGCACGCCGTGCTTCCCGATCTGCAGTAGGAACTTCCCATTCGCGGTGAACTTCACCACCTGGGTATCCTTGTCGCCGTTGCCGCCGACCCAGAAGTTGCCGTTGTGGTCGATCCAGAGACCGTGATTCGAGTCGGGCCACTCGTAGCCTTGTCCCGGTCCGCCCCAATTGCCCACGAGGTTGCCGGACTGATCGAACCCGAGCACCGGCGGAGCGACTGTGCAGCACGTGCCACCAGGCGTGGTGAGGTTTCTGTCGATACCACTGGTGCGGTGAAGCATCCAGACACGATCTTGACTATCCACTGCGATGCCGATCGCGTTGCCCAGGGCCCAATTGTTCGGTAGCGGCTTCGGCCACAGCGGATCGACCTCGAACATCGGCGCTTGGACCGCCGGTTTTCCTTGCGCCGCTGCCTGGCGTTCGAGCAGAGTGGCGACCACCCCCAACGTGATGGCCACGGCCAGCACACTCATGCCTGTGAGGACGTCTCGTGTTCGTCTGGTGCTCATGGGTTGTCTCCCTATGGGCCCTAGCATACACGCAGAGGGTCACCTCACCGCGTGTGAGTTGGCTTCGTAGCCTTTGTTGCCATCTTCGATGGTGGGTCGGTCTCGATCATCATCAGGTCACGGACCCGATGGCCGACGACCTGTGCCAGAGCCCGACCGAGTGCGTCTGGGATTTTCCACGCATTCGGTCATCGGCTCGCTCGAGGCCATCTGGGCGCTAGACGATACTCCCAATCAAGCGAGATTTCACACCCGATCGTGCCCGGGCGGCTCGCGCGATGCATGACTGGCGACTTGTGACTGATGACTGGCGACTCTCTGACTTGCGACTGTCTGACTGACGAATCTCGTGCCGGCTCGGGGTAGGATGCGACGGTGAACGGGCGTTGGACGTTTGCCGCCGCGTACGCCGGTTCCGGCGCGGCGGGGCTCATCTACCAAGTCGTCTGGACCCGGCTCCTCTCGACGTACCTCGGTCACACCGTGGCGGCAGCCGGCACCGTGCTCGCGGCGTTCATGGGTGGGCTCGCCGTAGGGGCGCTCGTCGCAGGCCGGCGGACCCGCGGCCTCGCCCCTCATCGCGCGCTCAGCCTGTATGCCGCGGTCGAGGTGTTCGTGGCCGTCTGCGCACTGGCGCTTCCGCTCGCGCTGCAGGCCACCGCGCCGCTGCTGGCGCTCGCGTACGGTGAGAGCCCCGGCGCTGCCTTCGGCGTGGCGCGGCTGGCTGCCGCATTGCTCCTCGTCTTCTTGCCAGCCGCTGCGATGGGCGCGACCTACCCGATCGTGGTCGTCGCCGCCGGCGCAGCCTCGTCCAGTGGGAGACGCGACGCGGATGCCAGCCATGCCGGACGGTTGTACGCGCTCAATACCGCAGGAGCCGCGCTCGGTGCCACCCTCGCCGGCTTCGTGCTCATTCCGGCCGTCGGCTTGACTCGCACGACGCTGATTGGTGCCGTGCTCAACGTCGCCGCTGCGACCGTGGCTTGGTCGCTCGCGCGCGCGGAGCGCGCGGCGCTGATGCCAGAGTCGCGGCCCCAGGCGCTGGCACCGGGCGCGAAGCGGAAGGCACCGGCCGCCATGCCGCCCGCTCGCGCATCGCGTTCCAAGCACCAAGCCCCGCCCACCTCCGAGGGTGCGACGCCCGCCTGGATCGCCGGCGCGATTGCGAGCCTTTCAGGCTTGGCCGCGCTCATCTACGAGGTGGCGTTCACCCGCGCGTTGGCTCTGGTCCTTGGCCCGACGTCCTACGCGTTCGCGGCGATGCTCGCCGCGTTCATCACGGGCATGGCGATCGGGGCTGCGCTCGCGGCGAGGCCGGTGCGCCATGTGTTCGCGGCAAAGACGATGGTGCCGTGGGCGCTGGTGGCGGCTGCGGCGTCTGCAGCGGCAGCCGCATGGTTCACCGGGTCACGCCTGCCCCTCATCATGGCGACCGCTGTCGCGGACGCAGCGGGGGGGGCCGCTACTGTGCTGACGCTCGCGTCGCTGTACGCCGCCGGTGTGCTCCTCCCACTCGGCATCGCGCTCGGCGCCGTGTTTCCGCTGTGTCTCGTCTTGGCGTCCCGTAACGGCGAGCTGTCGGACGGACAAGCCGCCTGGTTGTACGGGATCAACACGGTTGGCGCGATCGTGGGCTCTCTCGCGGCGGCGTTTCTCCTCGTGCCCACGCTTGGTGTTCGGCAGACGCTGAACCTGGGTGCCACGGTCTCGCTCGTGGCCGCGGCACTGGTGCCGATCGGCCGAACACGCATGCGGCCGGCACCGCTCGCTGCCATCGCGGTCGTCGGCATGTCACTCGTCGCGCTGCCGGCGTGGGATACGAACCTCTTGACCGCAGGTGGCTACAAGTACGCCACCGACGTGCGCGACCTCAACCTCGACCTGGGGGTTGGGCTCCGCGCCGGCCGTCTCGAGTATTTTCGCGAGGGTGCCGCTGGCGCCGTCTCCGTCCGTCGGCTGGCAGGAACCCTCGCCATGGCGATCGACGGCAAGGTGGACGCATCGAACGGACCAGACATGGTGACGCAGAAGTTGCTCGCGCATCTGCCGTTGCTCCTGCACGACGATCCGGAGGAGGTCTGCATCATCGGTCTCGGCAGCGGCGTGACCTTGGGAGCCGCGTTGACCCACTCGATCTCGCGCGCCGACATCGTCGAGATCTCGCCCGAGGTGGTCGAGGCGTCGGCACTCTTTGCCGCCGACAACCACCGCGCGCTCGAGGATCCACGCACGCATCTCATCGTCGGCGACGGCCGGTCGCATCTCCGTTACTCCTCGAGAACCTACGACGTGATCATCTCGGAGCCCTCGAACCCGTGGATGATGGGCAACGCCGCGCTCTTCACGCGCGAGTTCTTCGAGGACATCCGCGACCGTCTGAAACCGGAGGGCCTCGTGTGCCAGTGGGCGCACACGTACGACCTGTCCCCTGATGATGTACGGTCGATTGCCGCGACGTTTACGTCCGTGTTTCCGGGCGCGGCGATGTGGTTGGTGGGGCGCGGCGACGTGCTCTTGGTGGCGACCCGCAACGGATCGGCGCCGAATCTCGACGCGATGCGGCACGGCTGGCTCCGCAAAAAGGCCGCAGACGACCTCGCGACGACCGATATCCACGATCCGTTCAGCGTGATGTCCCTCTACCTCACAGGCGGGGAGCGCTTGCGGACGGAAGCCGGCGCCGCGACCATCGAGACCGACGATCGACCCTCGCTCGAGTTCACGGCGCCGGTGGGCTTGTACGAACGGCGTGACGCGGCGGGACTGCCGCCGCTGACGCGGCTGACGGACGAGGCCGCACCGGCAGTCGTCCGAGATGTTCTGGCGAAGGCCGGTTCGGTGGAGTGGCGGAACCGCGGACGCCTGCAACTGCGCGTGCGTGACTACGACGCGGCGTTCGACGACTTCGCCCGTGCCGCAGTGCTGGATCCCGAGGATCCGCTGACGATCGACGGGCTGATCGAATCCGCGGGGGCGGCGCAGCGCGCAGGCGAGGCTAGGACGCTGCTCGAAGGAGCACTCACGAAGCGGCCGTCGAGTGGTCACGTACGTGTGGCGCTCGCTCGTTTGCTGGCGGCCATGGGGCAGCCACGGGAGGCCGTCGCACACGCGGAAGCAGCGCTTCGCGACACGCCGGGCGATCCACATCGCCTCGCGGTGCTGGCGTCGATTCTCGCAGACGAGGGCGATGTCGATCGGCTCCAGCCGCTGGTCGCTCAGATGCGGACGAGTGCGCCTGAGCGTGACGAGACGTGGTACTACGCCGCGATGTTGAGTTTTCTTCGGGGTGATGCGGCGGGCACGGTCCCCCTCGCCGAGCGCGCCACGCAACTGAATCCGGCGCATGCGCCAGCGTGGAACTTGATGGGCTCTGCCAGCGCCAGCCTGGGTCAACGCGATCGCGCGCGACATGCGTTCACGCAATCGCTCCAAGCGGATCCGAGAGAGCCGACGACGTACTCGAACTTGGGCCGGCTGGCGCTGGAGTCGGGCGACGCGCCAGCGGCCCTCGGCTACTTCCAGGAGGCCCTGTCGCTCGATCCGTTGGACCCCACCGCGAAGGACGGCCTGTCTCAGCTCATCGCGTCTTCACGGTAGCGGCGCCCGGTCGGGAGCGGGTTGGAGCGCACTGACTACGGGCGTCCTCGCTCGATGAGTCCAGACAACGCATCACGACCCATGCATTGGGAGCCTAAGAGAGCTGGTCGTTTCAGGCCTGCTTATAACTAGGTATTCGCCGGCGAGGGTCAAGAGTGACTCGATCTTCCATGAGTGCCTTGGGGTGTATGATTCACGCGATCTCGGCGCGTTTTGACGCGGATGGCGTGTTAGGAGGTAGACATGGGTCGCTCCCTAGTGTTCAGGGTCGTCGCTCTACTTGTACTCCTTGTGGGCATCGCGTCGACGCCAGCACTGGCACAAAGCAGCATCGCGGGCCAGGTCACCGATAACACCGGCGCCGTGTTGCCCGGTGTGACCGTTGAGGTTGGCGGTCCCTCCCTCATCGAAGGCAGCCGCGTGGTGACCACCGACGGCGAGGGTCGTTACACCGTCGTCGACCTCCGGCCCGGCGCGTACCGAGTGACGTTCTCGCTCGAGGGCTTCAATCGCGTCATTCGCGAGGGCATCCAGCTGCCGTCGAACTTCACGGCCACGGTCGACACGTCGATGAGCGTCGGCGCGCTGTCAGAGTCGATCACCGTGAGCGGCAGCTCGCCCATCGTCGACGTTCAACAGGCGCAACGCAGTCAGGTGCTCGACTCGGCGCTCCTCGAGTCGTTGGTGAACTCGCAGAGCCTCTGGGTGCAGGCGAACTTCGTGTCCGGAGTACGCATCAGCGGTACCGACGTCGGCGGATCGCAGTATTCACGCGACTTACAGCTCGAGACGCACGGGGCCAGCTCGCTCCACAACTCGTACATGATGGACGGCCTGTCGGTGGACAACGCGAGCCAAGACGGCGCCGACAACATCAACTACTACACGACGGTCTCCAATCAGGAGACCGTCATCGAGACGAGCGGCGGCACCGCCGAAGCCGGTACCGGCGGGGTGCGCCTCAACATGATCCCGAAAGACGGGAGCAACCGATACGCAGGCACCGGCTACGTGGGCGGATCACGTGACGGGTGGCAGAGCAACAACTTCAGGCAACGTCTTCGCGACCGTGGCGTGACGGCGGTATCGGCTGTCGATGGCATCTGGGACTACAGCGCCACCGCGGGCGGACCGATCGTGGCGAACAAGCTCTGGTTCCACTTCTCGGCGCGCAAGTGGGGCAACGAGCTCCCGGTCGCGGACAGCTACTACGACGACGGCCGGCAGTACGCGTTGTGGGGCGAGATGATCGGCTTGGTGCCGCGCATCACGTGGCAGGCGACGAGACGCAACAAGTTCACCGTGCACGTCGAGCGATTGGGCAAGTACACCGGACCACGGCTCGCGTGTTGCGCGTCGTATCCGGCGGTCCTCCTCCCTCAGCAGCGCGGTGCGGATCCAGAGACGGCCACGACATGGAAAAACGGCGAGCGTCCGTACGGAGCGCATTACGTCAAGTGGTCGTCGCCGATCAGCAGCCGTGTTCTCGTCGAGGCCGGTCGCTCGACAAGCTTCATCCTTGACGGCTATCCGAATCAGGAGGGCGTCGAGTCGCCCCGCTTCTCACCGGCCTGGTACGCCAACGCGCGCAAGGTGGATCTGGACTTGGGGATCCAGTGGAACTCGGCGAACTGGAGCATGCGCGAGGTGATCAACCACGAGAACAGCGCCTCGGTGTCGTTCGTGACCGGCACCCACAACATGAGGTTCGGGTTCCAGCACAAGGATGCGAAGGAAGAGCTCGACAACAACGCCATTGGGGACATCCAACAGATTCAGTACCGATCCGGCGTGCCCGACTCGGTCAGCGTCGGCAACTACCCCGTGCTTCGCGATCCCCGGCTCGACTACGACATGGGACTCTTCGCGCAGGATCGCTGGGCGATCGGCCGCCTGACAGCGACGGCCGGTTTGCGCGTGCAGTGGCTGAAGTCGAGCGCCCGGGCCGTGTCCGTAGAGGGTGGACGCTTCGTCGGTGCGCGGTCGTTCGACCGCGTCGACAACGTCCCGAAGTGGGGGCCAGACCTGTCGCCGCGGCTCGGCCTGGCGTATGACCTCTTCGGCGACGCGAAGACCGCGCTGAAGTTCAGCGTTGGCAAGTACTTCACGCGCGTGATGACGACGTACGCCAAGGAGCTGATCCCGCTGGCGTTGGTCACCCAGAGCCTGCCGTGGAACGATCGCGATTTGACGGGTCGGTCGCTCCCGAGCAACCTCGATGGCATCGCGCAGGACAACGAGCTCGACTTCACGCGCCTGCCGACCAACTTCGGCACGCGCAATCTCGCGCGTCTCGATCCCAATTTCAAGCGTGAGTACAACGTCGAGACGGCACTGTCGATCCAGCACGAACTGTTCAACAACGTGTCGCTCAGCGGCGGTTGGTTCCATCGGTCATTCCACAACATGTTCCTGTGCACGGTCGCACCAGGGGCGACCGCCTGTGCGTACCCGAACACGTCGCGCAGCCCGAGCGACTACGATCCGGTGCAAGTGGTCAGCCCGTACGACGGGGAAGTGTTCACGGCGTACAACCTGAAGAGCGCGGCGCTCTTGTCGCGGGTGGACAACCTGATTACGAATAGCCCCACGAACAGGCAGGTGTACGACGGCTTCGAGGTCGCGCTGCAGGCGCGCCTTCGAAACGGCGGCACGCTCCTCGCCAACTCGACGACGCAGCGGACGCTCACGGATCGCTGCGACGTGCGCGACGATCCGAATCTCCTGCGCTTCTGCGACCGCTTCGACCTGCCAGGCGGGTACCGCATTCCGTTCCGCGCGGACTTCAAGCTGGCGTTCAGCTACCCGGTGTACTACGGCATCATGGCGAGCCTGGCGTTCACCAGCTCGCCTGGTCGACAGGAGGGCAACATCGTTGCGGTCGACGAGCAGTTGCCGATCTTCTGGAACCTGACGCGGACCACGCGATACACGGCCGAGAATTGTGCGGGGCGCCCGTGCACGCCAGGCGCACTCGTCATTCCCAACATGGTGCAGACCAGCATCGTGCTGCCGCTCGTGCCGACTGGCTCGACTCGGTTCCTCGAGCGGCTCAATCAGCTCGATCTTTCGCTGCGTCGCACGTTCCGCGCGCGAAAAATCGAGTGGACGCCGGAGTTCGACATCTACAACGCGTTGAACGCGGATACCGTGACGGCGGAGCGATCCGCCAACTTCGGTACGGCGGCCTACGGGGTGCCGCAGGCGGTGCTCCTGGGCCGTTTGATGCGCCTCGCGATCCGCGTGAAGTGGTGAACACGTCGCGCTTCCGAGAGGGCGCGACATGGCAGTAGGAGGGAGAGGCATGACCGCAAGGGTGCGCAGTTGGATCGCGGCTGTTGGCGTCGCTGTGTTGGCGTCGGGTGCGCTCACGTGGGTCGACGCTCAGCAGGCCCAGGTTGCCATCGACCCAGACGATATCGGCGGCGTCGTCACGGGCGACAAAGGACCCGAAGCGGGCGTCTGGGTGATCGCCGAAACCACCGACCTGCCGACCAAGCTCGCACGGTCGGTCGTCACCGACGATCAGGGACGCTACGTCGTGCCCGATCTGCCGCGCGGAAACTACCAGGTCTGGGTCCGCGGCTACGGGCTGGTGGATTCTCCCAAGCAAACCGCCAAGCCCGGGCAGCAGCTCAATCTGAAGGCCACGACCGCCCCGGACGCGAAGACCGCGGCCCAGGTGTACCCGGCAGCCTGGTGGCTGTCGATGGTGCCAGCGCCTGACGGCGCGGAGAACCAGCTGAAGTTCGCGCAGACGATCAAGCAGTGCTACGACTGCCATCAGCTGGGCAGCAAGGCGACGCGTGAGATGAATCCAGTGATCGCCAAGGAGGCCTCATCGACGGCCGACGCGTGGGACCGTCGCGTGCGTGTGGGACCGTCCGGTCCGACGATGGCCGCGGACTTCATGCGCCTCGGTGACCATCGGCGCGTGTTCGCCGAGTGGACCGACCGAATCGCCAAGGGTGAGGCACCCAAGAACCCGCCGCCGCGCCCGAAAGGCGTCGAGCGGAACCTCGTCGTGACCACGTGGGACTGGGGCAACCCCACCGATGGCCGCTCCGATGCGGCAGCCGCGGACCTGCGCAACCCGTCGGCGAACGCCAATGGACCGGTTTTTGGTGTAACGCAGATGGTCGATTCGCTCAACATGCTCGACCCAGTTGAACACCGGGCCACGAAGATCCCGATTCCGGTGACGGCGCCGCCACTCGTGTCCGCCTTCAACGCCGCGCCGAATCCGTCACCCTACTGGGGCGAGAACGTGTGGAAGCGCGTGGGCGATCCGCGCAGCGTCGGTATGGATGCGAAGGGTCGCGTGTGGTTCACCATGCGTAACCGTGCAGCCGATCAGCAGCCGGCGTATTGCACCGGTGGCGGCGGGAACAAGTTCGGGCGGCACTACCCGCTGAAGCAGAGCAACAAGCAGGTCGCGGTGTACGACCCCAAGACAAAGAAGTTCGAGCAGATCGACACCTGCTTCAACGTTGACCACAACGAGTTCGACGAGAAGAACAACGTTTACTACGGCATGCCCGGCTCGGTGGGCTGGGTGAACATGGACACGTGGGACAAGACACACAACGCCGAGCAGTCCCAGGGCTGGTGCCCGGCGGTCATCGATACCAACGGCGACGGCAGGATCACACCCGGATGGACCGAACCCGATCAGCCGGTCGATCCTAAGAGGGATCACCGGATCCAGTTCGGCTGCTACTCGGTGGCCGTCAATCCGAAGGACGGCACGATGTGGTGCTCGGACAACGGGGTCCAGTACAAGCGGCTCGTGCGCATTGAGAAAGGCCCGAATCCGCCCGAGACCTGCAAGGCCGAGTACTACGAGCCGCCGCCTGGCCTGCACCAGGGGCTGGCGCCGAGTGGGAGCGGTGGCCTCGTGATTGGTCACGACGGCGTGGCGTGGCAGGGATGGCGGGTCAGCGGGCACTTTACCGCGTTCGATCGCAGCAAGTGCAAGTCGACCAAAGATCCGCAGGCCAACGGTCAGAGCTGCCCAGAGGGATGGACGATCCTGCGCAACACCAACGAGCCGACGTACGCGAACAGCCTCTACAAATCGACCGAAGCGTATCTGAACTACATGGACATCAACGATACGCTCGGCCTTGGCAAAGACGCGCCGCTGTACGGCTCGATGAACACCGATTCGATGGAGGTGTACTCACCGACGTTGAAGCAGTTCGTCACGCTGCGCGTGCCGTATCCGCTCGGCTTCTTCGCTCGCTCGGGCACCGGTCGCATCGACGATCCGAAGACCGGCTGGAAGGGCAAGGGCTACTGGTCGAGTTACTCGACCTACGCGTCCTGGCACATCGAGGGAGGCAAGGGCACGCTCCCGAAGGCGATCAAGTTCCAGATGCGGCCGAATCCGCTCGCGAAGTAGTCGAACCCTTGAGGATTGAGGGTTGCTTGAGCGCGGGCGCGCCGAACGGGCGCGCCCAATCTCGAGTCTTCCAACCTTCAATCTGATATGCCGGTAGGGGTCGTCAGAACCGATACCCCACGGCGTTCGCGCACAACGGTGCCGGCGGCACCGGCACCGAGGGTGGAGGCAGCGATCCTGGCGCCAGCGCGAACCTCACGTGGGCCCGACTCACGAACGAATCCTCGCCGCTCATCTCGATTTCTTGATCGATTCGGTGGACCCACGGACGTAGGGCCGATCCGAACAGAATAAACGCTTCCGTGGCAGCCACGTAGGACTTGACGCTGTTCCGCGCCCAGGCCCCGTGCCCGGGCGTTCGCTGACCTGGGAAGGACTGGTTGGCTGTCGTGTCAGTCACGGTGCCGCCGCGCGCGAACGTCACGAGCGACCAGAACGGCGGCCGTGCCACTCCTGTGTCGCAATCGACCAGCGTGACCTGCACTCGCCAGGTGCCTGCCAAGCCACGGGTCGTGCCTGGGACGAGATGAGGTGTGACTCGCGTTTCACCGGAATCATCTCCCGCTGTGGTTTTTCGACTCCCAATCCGGTCCACACACGATAAGATTCGCTCGCGAAGATACCCCAGAGAGGAGGATGGCGATGCGTCGTGTCGCTCTTGTTCTGATGCTCGCTCTTGGCACTGGAGCCGCTTGCATGTTGAAGGCGGCCGACAGCATGCCGCTGTGGGCGTACGGCTATGCCGCGCCACCGCCGCCTCCCGGAGGCCCCGCCCCCGCCCCCGCCCCCGCGGCGCCCGCTCGGCCCGCCGATTCGCCGAGAACGCTCACCGGCTCGTCGGGATTCTTCACGCGCGCGCAGATCTACAACCGATTCGGCCCGGCCGATTGGTTCCCTGGTTCGCACCCGCCGATGCCAGAGATCGTCGCCAGGGGCCGTGAGGCGGCCAACGTCTTTGCGTGCAGCCTGTGCCATCTCCAACACGGACGCGGCCGACCGGAGAATGCCCCGGTATCCGGATTGCCGGTCTCGTACTTCGTCCAGACGATGATGGATTTCAAGAACGGGAATCGGAAGAGCGCCGATTCACGCAAGCGCAATGCGATTCTGATGGCTGATTTCGCGAAAGCTATGACCGACGCCGAGATCAAGATCGCCGCCGACTACTTCGGTAGCATTCCGTGGCAGGCGCCGTGGGTGACGGTCAAGGAAACGAACACCGTGCCCAAGACGCACATCGAGAACGGACTGTTCATCGCTCAAGAGGGGGGGGCGACCGAGCCGATGGGCAAGCGCATCATCGAGGTTCCTGAGAACCCGGATGCCAGCGAAAACCTGCGCGACCCGCGATCGGGCTTCATCGCCTACGTGCCGACCGGCAGTCTCAAGAAGGGGGAGGCACTCGTCACCAACGGCGCCGGGAAGACGGTCCGCTGTGGCGTGTGCCACGGCGAGAACCTGAAGGGCTTCGGGCCGGTCCCTGGCATCGCAGGCCGATCGCCGAGTTATCTGATACGTCAGATCTACGACATGCAGGTCGGCGCACGAAAGGGCGAGTGGACCGAGCTGATGAAACCGGTTGTCGCGAAGCTGACAGAGGACGATTTCATCGCGATCGGGGCGTACGTTGGGTCACTGAAGTAGGTCCGGTGGTGCGGCAGGGTCAAGACCAGAGCAGAAGCCCGGAATGCTGAGGACCGCCGGTCCGGTATCCGCGCCGTCGTAGGCGAGTGTGACTCCCTTGGCGCGCCTGAGCGTGGACCGTCCCGCCAGTGTCGTGGCCATCGCCTCAGGCCCGGGAGTCCACACCGTGGCGGGAGTCCGCACCACCAGGGTCACCGGCATGATGTCGTGGAATCGGGTCGTCCTCATCCCCGAAAGCCGCGCGGGACAAGTAGTGCAGTGCAGTACACGCGCCCATACGATTGGGCGTCGTCCACACGAAAGCTGCGGCGACCAGGAAGAAGAGGAGCACCGCCAGGATCGGATGCGACCGTAGCACGCCGAAGTAGATGAGCCCAATCAACGGAAGCAGGATGGCCCGATCCCCCATGATGATGAAGAACCAGGTCGCGCCGTGATCGCGAGCGAAGACGAGCCCACAGTACGAGCAACGGTCGATTGCTTTCAACCAACCCGTATACAGGGGGCCGCGTCCGCAGTGTGGACAGCGCTTTCGCCAGCCGCGCGCGAGCGCCGTCCGGATCCCGGCTGGTGGCTTCACTGGGCTATTCCATCGCCGCCGGGCTACCCGCCCGTGATGTCACATGATCGGACGTCAGTCCGCCGGCGCGACTTGGGACTTGTGACTGACTACTCGGGTCACCGGCTCCCACCCGCGCGCTTCATCTCCTGCGCGAACCCCGCTTCCATGCGGACATCGCGTTCGAGAGCCGCCTTGGCCTGATCGGGGTGCGTTTGGATGCAGTCGAGGCACTCGGTGCCGTCCCCCACGTGGCCCTCAGTAGAGATGCCGCGCGCTTGGTACATCTTCTTGAGGAGGGCGGCGGTCTGCGGTTGCTGCTTGAACACGTCGCCGTAGCTGAGGCCGTTGGCGATGAAGAGTGGCGACCAGCCGCGCGAGTCTTTCGCATCGAGCTTCGCGCCCTTCTCGGCGAGGTACTCGACGATGGGGTTGACACCGCGGAATGCTGCGCCATGCATCGGCGTCTCGCCCATTTTGCTCACGGCATTGACGTCGGCTCCGTGTTCGACGCACAGCCTCACGACCTGCAACGACTCGTCTTCTTGCCCCGGCAGGGAGCCGCCATCCTCGCCGACGTACCACATGTGGAGGCCTGCAGCGACCATCAGCGCAGTGGTTCCGTCAGCGCTCGGAATCTTGACGTCCGCGCCCGCGTCGAGCAGCACCTTCAGGACCTCGAGGTCCGTGTTCTTGGCGCCGATAAAGAACGCTGTCGCGCCGAGCCGATTGACGCGATTGCGCTGGCCATCCTTCATCCCGTTCTTGGTCATGCGCGCATTGACGTCAATCCCCTTCGAGATGAGCTTCTTGACCACCTCGATGCTGTCGAGCGATCCAGTTGGCACGGGGCCCGGCGTGTAGCCCAGGTTCGGCCGCCGGCTGTGGACCGTCTGATGCAACGCATTCCAGCCTGCTCCGGCATGATCCGGATCGACGCCGCGGTCGAGCAGCAGATTCGCGACCTCCCAGTGCGCATTGGCGGTGGCGACGACGAGCGCGCTCTCGCCGTCGGAGAGGGTGTCGTTCACGTCGGCACCGGCGTCGAGCAGCGCCGTGGTTGCGTCCAGACTTCCGGCTCGCACCGCGAAGAGCAGCGCCGTGAATCCAGTCGGCTGTGGGCTGAGGAACACGGTCATCTGCGCCGCGCGACCGGTCGGCGTGTTGTTCGTACGGACCTTGAGGTCGGCGCCACCTTCGAGAAGTAGCCGAACGGCGTCCGCGTTGTTGCGGGCCGCGGCCCACATGAGCGGCGTTTGACCGCGCGAGTCACGCGCGTTCACCCGCGCACCGTGCGCCAGTAGTGTTTTCAGCGCGTCGACCTTACCGGTCCGCGCCGCCGTCATGATCGGCGTTTCGTCAGGCGAAAGGCCGGCGTTCGGATCGGCGCCCGCGTCGAGCAGCCGCTTCATGATGTCCGCGTGTCCGTTGACCGCTGCCACCGCGAGCGGCGGTACGCCGTAGCGGTTGACCGCCTTGGCGTCGGCGCCTGACTTCAGCAGCAGGTCCACCATCGCCACGTCCTCGCGCTGGACCGCGTAGTGCAGCGGCGTCGTGCCGTCAGCCGACGGCCGATTGACGTCGGCCTTCTGGCGCAACATCGTGCGAACGCTCTGCGCGTCCCCCGCGCGGACGGCGTCCACGAGCGACGTGGGCGGAGCCGCTGCGCCAAGCGTGGCGAGAGCGGCGCCCAGTCCGAACAAGCCGCAGCCGACGAATGAGAGAGCCTGTGGTGACGCCATTGAACCCCCGAACCCTGAACCCCTGAATCCTTGAACCCGCTTAAAGCCCCGTGAGCAGCCCCGTGCTGTCTCCCATCTTGTCCACCTGCACTTCCACCTTGGCCAGGATCGTGAGGAGCAAATTCATGAGCGGTGTGTTGTCCGGATACTTGATGTGCCGCCCGCCCTTCAGTTGCCCGTGCGCGCCGCCTGCGAGCAGGCAGGGCAGCTCGAGCGGCGTGTGCTTGTCGGGATCGCCCATGCCGGCGCCGTAGAGGAAGAGCGAGTGATCGAGCACGGTGCCGTCACCCTCGCGGGTGTCCTTCAGCTTCTGCAGGAACGCGGTGAACAGCGACAGGTTGTAGACGTCGATCTTCGTCTTCTGCGCGATGTTGTGCGGGTCACGCTGGTGGTGCGACACGCCGTGGTGCGCCTCGGGCACGCCGATCCAGGGATAGGTTCGGCCGCTGAGCTCGCGTCCGATCTGCAAGCAGCTCACACGTGTGACGTCGCCCTGATAGGCGAGGTGGAGCAAATCGAAGAGCAGCTTGGCGTGCTCATCGTGTTCTTCTGGCATCCCCGACGGCTGCGCGACCGCCGGCAGTGGCGAGCTGTCGTTGGCCCGCTCCGCACGCTGGACCCGCTGTTCGACTTCACGGACGGAGTCCAGGTAATCGCTCATCACCGTCTGATCCGACACGCCCAGTCGCTGCTTGATGGCGCTGATGCTCTCGAGCACCGAGTCGAGGATGCTGCGGTCCTTCTGCATCTGCGCCAGCCGCGCTGACACCGAGCCGCCGTCGCCAAACAGACGCTGGAAGACGACGCGCGGATCCGTCTCATGGGGGAGTGGCGCGTTTGGCGCCCGCCAGGACGTCGAGTTGAGATACGCGCAGCTGTATCCCGCCTCGCAGTTGCCGACCTGATAGTTCGACTCCAGCGTGAGCTCCAGCGACCGAAGCGATGTACCGGCGCCGAGGACGTCCGCGGCGTATTGATCCGCGGTCTTTGCGCTGGTGATGTTCGCGCCCTCGGTGCGCAGCGGCAGCACGCCGCTCAACCACCCCGCGTGATTCCGGGTGTGGACGCCGCCACCCTGGTCGTTGGCGGCCACCGGCATGTTGCTCAAGCCGCTGACCACGACGGTATGTTCGCGGAGCGATTCGATGGCACGAAGAACCGGTGTGGTGACGTAGTTCGTCCCGCCGTTACCTTCAGGATGGAAGTTCGGCGGCCACATGCCGTTGGGGACGTACACGAACCCGAGCCGCTTCGGCGCCGACGGCGCCGCTCCGAGCGCGGGCACCATCGCGTCGAGGAAGGGGAGCGCGACCGCGACCCCCGCGCCTCGGAGGAACGTCCGCCGATCGACCGATAGCTTCGTGATGAACATCGTCAGATCCTCGGTCTCATTGACCCGTCATTGACCCTTGTTGGCCGCCTGCTGCGCCGTCGACGGCATGCGCCGGTACTGGAACGGATAGCTCTGCGCGATCCCCAGCATCAGATCCTGCATCCGATATCCGCTGCCCGCTGTGTCGCGCAGGATCTTGCGGATCGCGGGCATGTCGTACGCCTCGACGCCGCGGCCGAGGGCATACGTCATCAGTTTCTCGACCACTGTGTGCGCGAAGCGTTCCGGGCGTGCAGCGAGCGAGGCGCGGAGCTCCGTCACGCCATTGAACGACGAACCGTCGGGCAGTTGGCCCGACGCGTCGATTGGGTTGTACGACTCGTCGACCGTCCGCCACCGGCCGATGGCGTCGAAGTTCTCGAGCGCGAATCCCGTCGGGTCGATCATGGAGTGACACGTCGCGCACACGGCGTTGGCGCGATGCTGCGCCAGCCGTTCGCGGACCGTCTTCACCTTGGCTTGTGTGCGCCGATCGTTCAGCGCCGGGACGTTCGGAGGCGGATCCGGAGGCGGGGTGCCCAGGATGTTGTTCAGCACCCACTTGCCGCGGATGACCGGCGACGTTCGAATCGCGGGCGACGTCACCGTCAAGATGCTGCCGTGACCGAGGAGACCACGACGAGGGCTGTCGGCCGGCAGCGGAACGCGGCGGAAGTGGCTGCCCTGGATGCCGCGCATGCCGTAGTGCTGCGCAAGCCGCTCGTTGAGGAACGTGTAGTCGGCCGTTAGCAGCTCCATCACGCCGCGGTTCTCGCGGATGACGCTGTCGAGCAGCAGCTCGGTCTCGCGCTGCATCGCGTAGCGGAGCGTGTCATCGAAGTTGAGCGCGTAGTTCTCACCCGGTCGCGTCGTCGGCATGTTCCGGATGAGCAGCCACTGCCCACCGAAGTTCTCGGCGAGCGTATGGGCCTTCGGGTCCGCGAGCATGCGGCGCACTTGCCCCAGAAGCCCAGCCGTCGTTCGCAGCCCGCCCCTCGCGGCCGCCTCGAGGAGCGCATCGTCGGGGATACTGCTCCACAGGAAGAACGACAAGCGCGACGCGAGCTCGAGGTCGTTGATGCGATACACGCCCCCCGCGGCGCTCGGGTCCGTCGCTGCCGGGTCCGCCTCGATGCGATACAGGAACTCGGGGCTCACGAGGAGGCGCCGAAGCGCCAGCTCGATCCCATTCTCGAAGCTGCCGCCGTCCTTGCGACCCTGCTCGTAGAAGCGGGCGAGGACGTCAACCTGCGCGGTTGTCACCGCGCCTCGGTACGCACGACGCGCGAGCGTCGTCAGGATCGTCCGCGCGCAGCGTGCTTCCTGCGCGGGCGCGGTAGGCGTACAGGTGAACACGCGCCGTCGGCTGGGCGTGTCGCCGGAGCCAGACGCGTGGTGTGGACCCGCAATCGTCACGCTGGTCACGGCGGTGACGACGCCAGCTTGACCGCCGGTGCCAGAGGGCGCGTCGGGATTGGCGAACGGCTCGCGCACCTGCTCGACCAGATCGGGCGTGGTGCGCAAGAAGGCGACCGCGACATCGTGAGGGCCACCGGTGACCGGCACACGGAACTCAGGCTGTTCGCGGCCCGACACCGTGAACAGCTTGACGCGCTCGCCGTCGATGCTCAGCTCCAGCTGCTGTGGCGTCGGTCCGCCGCGCCCGCTCACGCCGACCCTGAAATCGTACTCGGCATCCTGTGGAAAGACGTGCCGGATGAGCGTGCCGCCGCGCGTGCCGTACGGCAGCTGCTCGAGCCGCTCATGCTGCTGGACCTCGGCGGACACGCGGTACACCGATGTGCCCACGGCCGGCGGCGCACTGCCAACTGCGAGCCGGCTAATCACGCGCGCGGCGCCCAAGTACCGCTCCATGAGCGCACCGGACATCTTGAGAACGCCGGCGATGTTGTCGAAGCCGTAGCTCGAGTCGTCGGCCGGCAGCATGTCCGCACCATTGATTTCGACCGCGAGCAGATCACGGATCGCGTTGGTGTACTCGAGTCGATTCAGTCGGTGCGCGACCTCGGTGCGCCCGGGATCGGGCTTGGCCTGCGAGGCGCGATCGAGTTGGCCTTCAATCGAACTTCGCAGTCGTAAGTACGTCGGCTCGTCGGGGCGTGGTCGACCGGCTGGTGGCATCAAGCCGCCCCGCAGTTTGCGGACGACCTTCTCCCAGTCCTCCGCATGATCGGCCGCGCGGGTCGGATCCAGCCCCTCGAGGACGAAGCCACCCGCTTTCGTGCGTCCGTTATGGCATCCGAGACAGTAGCGGGTGACGAGGGTCTGCTCGGAGGGCGATTCAGCGGTGTTGGCGCTGCGAGGCGCCGGCGCCACGCCGGCCGTGGACTGCTGCGAAGTGGCCGCGGGCCCGGCCGCGCGCAGCGCGACACCCGTTGCCGGCGGCACGAGCACGATCGATGTGGCGGTCGCGACTAACAGTCGTGTCACGGGACTCGCTCCGGCGACCGCCGGTCGCGGCCTGACGGCCACTCCGGGTGTGTCGCGTACCCCCAAGGACTGCAAGATCTTAGCGTGGGGTTCGAGGGCAATGCAATCGACAGGGAGGCCCCGGGCGCCTGGGGGCGACGTCACCGGCGGGGTGGTGCACGCCCTGGCAAAGGCGCCACATTGATTGTTGCGCAACAGAATTCGTTGCGATAAAGTCAGTCTGATGCCAGTCGGCACGACGGAAAAGGTCACCGTTTTGCGCGCGGATTTCCGGTCGGCCGCCAAGCTGGCCGACATGCTCGGCGTCAACCGCTCGCAGGTCACACGCTGGCTCCGGGGCGCGGGCATCGACCCGCTCAATGCCGAGAAAGTGGACCTCCTCGAGCTCGTCTGGTCGAGCCTGTTGCGCCTCTATCCGCGTGACGCGGCGCTCTCGTGGTTGTTCGGCGTCAACCCGCGATTGGGCGACCGACGGCCGATTGATCTGGTTCGCGCCGGCCGCGCCGAAGAGTTGATGCGAGCCATCCGGGCCGAGCGTTCGGATTCCTTCGCGTGACTCTCTACCGCTGCTTCGCTTGGCGCGTCGAGGCCAAGTCGGACGCAGCGGATGGCGCGCTCTGGTTTCCCCGGCCATTCCAGGGCGAAGGCCGCCACGACAACCCCGATCTCTACGGCTGCCTCTATCTCGCCGACCGCCCGTTGTCCTGCATTGTCGAGCAGTTCGCGCCGTTTCGCGGGCAGCGGCTCATCGCGTCGATGCTGCAACGGCGTGGACTGCCACTGGCCTTGGGGTCGGTCGAGATCGCGGATACCGTCGCGCTCATCGACCTCGACGATCCCCGTCAGCTCAGTCGCGAGCGCCTGCGCCCATCCCTCGTGGCCACGCGCAATAGGGCCGTGACCCAGCCGCAGGTGCGTCTGCTGTACCACCGGCATCCCTTCGTCGGGGGACTGCGGTGGTGGTCCAGCTGGGAAGGGCAGTGGATGAACGTGACGCTCTTCGACCGCGCCTCACGCGCCATGCGGCTTGCCGAGGTAGAGTTGCTCACACTCGAGCACCCGGCCGTCGTCGAGGCGGCCGAGTTCTTCGGCTTTCGGCCCGCGTAGGTCTGGCGCACCCTGCCAGCGCAGCTGCGCGCTGCAGCGGAGCAGGTGGCCCTACATGCCACAACAGACCCACTCGCCCTTCCAGTGCGACGCGTAGATCTGGCCGTCCTGGTCGACGAAGAAGAGTCGGTACACCGGCCATGCCGCGCCCACCCCCGCCGCATACACGGGGCGCGCACCCAGACCGTTCAGAATCTCGGCGGCGAGCTGCGGACCGGTGGTCGGTGTGGGCCGCGGACTTGCCGGCGCCGACGTCCCAGCTTCGCCGGCGGGTAGGTACACGATGACGTGTCCGCCTTTGCCGTCGGCATACACCGACCTAGGAGGGCCCCAGGTGGTCAGCAACTGGGCGAGGGGGCGTCCCTCCCAGTCTCGCATCAGCCGGTCGAACTGCCGGGCGGCGCATCCGGCGAAGAGGCCAACGGCCAGAAGGATGAGGACAAACCCTGGAGGGAGCGCGCGAGTCGGAGACCGCGTTGGCACGAGGGAATGATAGTCAGACCGCCGTGAGGCCATCTGACGCCGACCAGCATCTATGACAGAAGACGTCACCTCTCATCGGCGATAAAGCACCCAGCAGGGAGGCGCGAATGAGCGGTCCAACGGGTGTTGCCAGTGAGTCGAAGAGCCTGTTCAGGCGTTCGGTGGCCGTGTCGATCACCATCAAGGCCAAATCCGAACGAGTGTGGGGACTGCTGACCAACGCCGCGGACATCCCGCGCTGGAATTCTACAGTCTCAAGCGTCGAAGGTCGCATCGCGCCCGGGGAGCGCATCAAGCTCAAGGCACCGATCTCCAGTCGCACGTTCAACCTCACCGTCGAGACGGTCGAGCCGCCCACTCGGCTGGTCTGGAGCGACGGGTCGGCCGTGTTCCGAGGCGTCAGGGCCTACACATTGGCCCCCAATCACGACGGCTCGACGACCTTCGCGATGGAGGAGACCTTCACCGGATTCATGCTGCCGCTCATCGGGCTGTCGTTGCCGGACTTCAAGCCGGTCTTCGAGCAGTACGCCGCCGATCTCAAGCGCGAAGCCGAGCGGACAAGCCACTAGCTCAGTTGCAGCTTGCGACCAGATCTTTCAGCAGTTGCTCCCCGGCGATGGGGGTCGTCACGTCGCGCCGCTCGACCTGGCCGGCACGCTCCACCAGAAACGGCACGTGACGGACGTCTGTTTCCCTCCCTCCGCCACGGAATCCGTGATCTGAAAAGAACGCTATCGTCGTGTCGGCAAAGCTCTCCTCGCGAGTCATGCGGTCCACGATCTCGCCGAACACGCGGTCCGCATAGCGCAGCTGATTCGCATAAGCGGAATCCGGTCGTTGTACGAACGGATCCCGAGGCGGCTCGAATCCTCGCTTCGTGAACACGAACGGGAGATGCGGAATGCTGACGTGCACGAACTGGAACCTTGCACCGGGTTCGCGTGGCCGCGCGAGCTCCCGAAGGGTGGCGTCTACGATGGCCCGCTGATGCCGGCCGAAGGCCCATCCCTTCAAGATCCCGAGTGGGAACTGGCGCGGCCAGAGAATCACGGTCGTGAGCACCGGATCGAACAACGCATCAAATGCCGATCCCGACTGCTGGAGGGTTGCGCGATTGTAGAAACTGAAGGAACGGCACATGTCTGCCGTCGAGCCCACGAGTGAGCAATCCGCGATGTAGTAGCCGATCACCTCCGGCGACAGCCCGGTGCGGCGTGCGGTTGGCAGCAACGCATCGGGCTGTGTGACGTCCAACACGCTGTGCTGCCCGTGGTTCAGGGCGAGCAGGACCTGCCGATGCGCAACGACGGCATCGAAGGTGCGCCCGGCGAGGTAGCCAGGAATCGCATCGATTGTCTCGGGGCCCGGCGAGCGCACGGCGTGGTAGTGCGTGGCCCTCGCGCCGAATCGGCGAAGGTTCGGGAGGTCCGGGCGGATCTCGGATCCCTCGTAAAGATACGCGTACGAGAACTCGTCGAACAGGAGGGCCAGCACCGACGCGCAGCCGCTGCTCCCTGTCACCGGCGTGGCGCCCTGCGTGGTGATCGGTGTGGTTGGCCCGAAGACGCTTCGCGCGAGAGTGAGGGTCACCACGATCGCAATAGGTGACAGGACCCCCCCCAGCAGGCGTTCGAGCCCTGTTCTCATCGCGCGCGGCCAGACGAGGAAGGCGGTGGCGAGGGATCCGGCCGTGACCGCCACGAGGCCGTAGCGGGCGACCGGCAGCTCCCACAGCCTCCGAAGCGCATCCGCGAAGGGCATCTGACGCGAGACACCAGCGCCGAACGACGAAAGCGGAAGCAGCGCGACCATCAACAGCGCGATCGTTGCGGCGCGGCCCTCTCGCAGCAACGCCTGACGCAGCGCAATACCCAACACCGCGGCCTGCAGCGTCAGCGCGGCAAGCGCCCACCATCCGTGCAACGGCTGCCACTGCAGGTAGTACGGATCGCTTGAGAGCGCGGATGCAAGCGGATAGAAGAACAGTCCCGAAAGGCCGAATCCGAGCCAGGCGGACCTGAGATCGAGCGGGGCCCTCATCGGGTGGTCAGACGATAGAGCACGCGTGCCGACGGCGCGAGCGCTACCCGTTCGTCGATCACGAAGCACCGATCGAGAGCCCGCTCGAAGCCGACTTCGTCGTAGTCATCGAAGACGTCCGCGCGCGAACGGAGCAGGCGCTGCACCATCGGATCCGATTTCGGGACGAACTCGACGATCGCGCGTCGGCCAAGGCTCGCCAAGTACCTGGCCAGTTCCGAGAGTGGTACGTTGTTGCCAATGGCCAGATGATGGGTGACCGCTAAGGCCAGGATCACGTCCGCTGGACCGCGAGCCGCCAAGGTCATGCGTTCCGCATTAGCCCAGCCGATCGCGGGGCTCGGGTTCGTCAGATCGATCACGAGCGGAAGCACGCCGGCCAAGGCCGCATCTTTGCGCACGTCACGATACAGGAGGTCCGCGCACACCGCGTCAGCGTCGATGGCCACGGTTCGAGCGCCCGAGGCCGCGGCAAGCTTGCTGAAGTGTCCGACGTTCGCGCCCAGATCCCACACGACACGAGCAGCGAGACGGTGCAACCACTCGGCGACCACACGCTGCTTGAGCGCGAAGGCGGTGTCGGCGTAGCCCTCGCGCTCCGCGTAGTAGCCCGACCAGGCACTCTGCGTCGACCAGGAAACCGCACGGGTCGCTCGTTCGAGGCTCCCGGTGAGCGCTTCGAGTCGTGAGGTCGTTGGCGTGCGGGCTGAAGGCGTCGAGTCGCCGGCGCCCGGCCTCGGGTGCGCTTGCGCCCACGCGGTTTCGGCTCGCGCGTGGAGGTGGACGTGCAAGAGCGGACCAGCACGTAGATAGGTGAAGCGTGGCAACAGGATCGAGGCCAGCCCCAGCGGGACGCCCTCGATGAACTGTCGACTGAAGCTCACCAGTCGACTGTCACGCGACGCACCGAGCACGAGCGGTGCGTAGAAGTGCCGACAGAAGTGCCGATAGGCCACCCACGGTCCACCGTCGTATGGGGCGAAGGACAGCGTGTCGATCAGAATCGGTTCACACCCCATGAACTGGACGTTGAATGCGCTGGCGTCCTTCAGCGCCATCCCGAAGCGCAGCGCGAGCGCCTGAGCCCGGAGCGTCACGAGGGCGGCGTCGCGCAACTGAGACAGGCTCCACTCGTACGGATACGAGATCATCAGAATCTGCTCCGGGCGAAGGAAAATGGACGGTTGCGGCCCGCCGGGTTCAGGGCCCAGCTCGTCGTGTGGTACGAGCAAGCGTTCGCCGATGAGCGCGGCGTACAGTCCTGAAGACATCAGACGCTGGTAGGCCGCGACGCCTGCTGGCCTGACACATCGATGCACGACGCCGTCGCTCTGAAACACGAGTCCCGCCGGATCTCGGAACGACCCAGCGATCGGCACGTCGAGCATCACGTCACTCAGGCCGATGTCGTGGGAGGTTCGTCCTGAACCTGCACCGGCCCGCGGTCGTGCGCCTCTTCCGCCGCCGGTGCGACCGGGGACGCGAAGCGGCGTCCGACGCGCTTCAACGCGCCGAGGAGACGACGGGATGTGAGCCCGATGCCAAGAATGGCGGATAGGATGGTTTGGTAGCTGAGGCTACCGGAACCAGGATCGATATACGCCAGGGCCGGCCGCTCAAAGGCCACTAGAAGGCTCAAGACGCCGAACGCGATGGGTGTGAAGCGGCCACCAGTCGGGATCGTCACATGGAAGGACTCGAGTCTCCTCGAGCTCGTACAGGGACTCAAACGAGCGCGCATCGATGGCGTGTGCATCGAATCGATCCTCGTGGTTCGAGACGAGAGAATTCACGGCCGCGGCCTTCGTCAGTCCCCCTTCGTCTTCGCCCTACTGCCGGGGGCGCCCACTCGGCCCAGACCGGTCACGTCCGAGGGGCCAGCGGGCGAGACGGGCCTGCAAGCGTTTCAAAGGTACCGTGTGTACCATGCAGTCTTGAGGCTTTGCCCATTATTCGCCTCCCCGTTTGGGGTAGACGAGCCTGTCAGGGTCCAGTGTCAATCACGGAACCCACCGGCGACCGTGGCGGGCTTACCCGGTCCGCCCGGCCTGCACTACGCTATCGCCGATATCCACAACCGTGGTGGCGGTGTCACGCCAGTTTGGAAGCGGCGGCGCGCGTGTGGGCCGAGCCGTCGCGTAGCGACTCGGATTTCAGTACGCGGACCGCGAGATTCTGGTCGAGGCCGCTCGTCGCCTTCAGGTCACGCCCGAGGATCTCGAGCCGCTCGACGAGCATGCTGCAGGGTTCTGGGCACGCATCGGCCTGCTCTTTGCCCAGGCGGCTCCGGACACGCCTTTCATCCCGCCGACGTGGCCATCGGTGAGCGAAGCCCATCTCTTCGACATCGAGCGGCAGGTGATTGCGAAAATCGCCGAGAAGGGCAGCGCCGTCATCGTCGGCCGCGGCGCGGCGCACATCCTGGTTGGCTATGGCGAGCGTTCTCAACGAACCGGGCAGGCAGACGGCCCTGGCAGCGTGATCCGCGTGTTCCTGCACGCGCCCGTCGATGCCCGGGTCACGCTCGCCATGGTCGAGTACGGATTCGCCGATCGCGACGCGGCGGCGGTCGTCGTGCGGGACTCCGATCGCGCGCGCGCCAGGTTCGTCCGCAGCATCACAGGCCGCGATTGGTGCGACGCGACGCTCTACGACCTCTGTCTCGACACGCAGGCGGCTGGCCTCGATCGCTCGGTCGACCTCATCGTGGATCTGGTGCAGCGGAGGACCGCGGCACCACTGCCACCGATGAGGCCGCTGGCGTCCAGCGAATCCTCGTGATCGCCTGCCCTGGCGCCTTGCCCGCGTGCCGACCAGGTCGATGGGTATAATCAGCTCCTCCGATGGCGCGCATACTCATCAACCTTCGTATCCCCTCGCTCACGCTCAAGCAGGACATCGACTCACCGCGGCGCGTCGACAACAGCATGCTCAGGTTTCTGAAGACCATCGAGGTCCCGGCCCTTCCGAAGGTCGGCGACACGCTCTCGCTGACCGCCGACGCGTTGCCGCTGCCGTTCCCTTGCACGGTCAGGCGCTCCGACTGGGACGACCGCGAGAACATGTTCGTGGTGTCGTGCGCGTACGGCAAGAGCTCTATCCCCGAGGCTGACTATCGCGCGCTCGTCGGAAGTCCCGACTGGGCGTCGAAGTCCCTGTTGTGAGGCCGAGATCATGACTCACGCCTTCCGCCCCTGCTTGGTCCTCTCGGCGCTGATCGTCTCGATCGCATGCACCGTGACCCCTGCCGCGGACCGCCCGGCGGACGGATCGGCCCCGCCGAGCGACACCGGAGGCGCCAGCACCGGCGTACAGGCGCCGATCTTCGAGGTCGATCCGCTCTGGCCGAAGCCGATGCCGAATCACTGGGTGCTCGGCAGCCTCGGCGGGATTGCCGTCGACGAGCAGGATCACATCTGGGTGTTGAACCGCGGATCACGTACGCTGGCCGACAACTTCAAGCAGTTGGAGAAGAATCCACCGTGGGCCCTCTGCTGCGCATCGCCGCCGGCGGTGCTCGAGTTCGATCAGGACGGGAATCTGCTGCGCAAGTGGGGCGGTCACCCCGGCGGGCCCGGCTATGAGTGGTTCGACCAGGAGCACGGCCTGGCGATCGATCAACAGGGCAACATCTGGCTCGGCGGCGGATCCGGCGGTGACTCGCACCTGTTGAAGTTCACCAAGGACGGCTCGTTCATCGCGCAGTACGGCAAGCGCCACGCGCACTTGACCAGCGGGAACCCGGACGCGCCGGCGCGAGATCGCGTCTACAAGGCGAACAGTCTGGATCCCGTCAACTTCGGCCGGCCCGCGAAGGTGGTCTTCGATCCGAGTGGCGATGAAGCGTTTGTCGCTGACGGCTATCTGAATACCCGTATTGCCGTGATCGATCCGCCGACCGGAAGGATCAAGCGATTCTGGGGTGCCTACGGCAACAAGCCAGACGACTCCGTGTTCGCGAACGTGCCCGTAACCGGCGATCAGTCGCAAACCGGCTACGACCCCGCGGCGCCGCCGGCGCAGCAGTGGCGGCACGCGGTCCACTGCGTGGCGATCAGCAAGGACGGGCTCGTGTACGTGTGCGACCGTCAAGGGAACCGCGTCCAGGTCTTCACCAAAGAGGGGAAGTTCCTCAAAGAAGGGTTCATCCTCAAGGAGACGCGCAACGCCGGTGCCGTGTGGGATATCGCGTTCTCCGCCGATCCGCAACAGACCTACATGTACGTCGGCGACGGCGAGAACGAGCTGATTCACATCCTCAAGCGCGAAACGCTCGAAGAACTCACCGCCTTCGGGGACGGTGGCCGCCAGCCGGGTCAGTTCTACGGCGTCCACGTCATCGCCACCGACTCGAAAGGCAACCTGTACACTGCGGAGACCTACGAGGGACACCGCGTCCAGAAGTTCGTCTACAAGGGCATCGGACCGGTCACGAAGAAGTATCAGGGGACCGTCTGGCCCGGAACCGCCAAGTGAGCGTTCGGAGATCCCCCTGGCAGCGGCGCTCTCCACGCAGGGCGTGGCAGCCGCGAATGGCGTGTGCCGTCGCGTGCTAGGCTCTCCCTGACATGGGGCTCGGCGGGCTCGGCGCGCGAGGACGACACGCGCTAGTCGGTCGCGCGTTGGTCGTCGCATGGGTCGTATTGACGTTCGGTCGCGTCGTCATCCCTCCGGCGGGACTTCACGCGCAATACTTCGGCGCCAACAACTGGTCTGGACCTGTGCTCCGCGATCAGATCGACCGGGACGTGTCGACCGCTCAGCTGCGACGCGGGTGGGACTACACGCCTCCGGATGTGTTCAGCGTCCGCTGGCGCGGGTACGTCTACGTCAGCCAGCCGGCGACCTACGTCTTCTCGCTCAACTCGGACGACGGGTCGGCCTTGTACCTCGACCGTCGCCTCATCGTCGACAACGGGGCGGGCTCGCGCCGAGCGACCGTCGCACTGGCGCGTGGAAGCCATGCGGTGATGGTCGAATACTCGCAGTCCGGCGGTCCCTACGCGCTCGAATGGCAGTGGGCAATCGACTCTGTATCAGCGATGACGCCGGTGTCTCCGTGGCGGTTGTCGATACAGGCTCGTTCCGGTGCCACGCTGCGTCTGTTCGCCGCGGTTCGGCTGGCGTGGCCGCCCATGACGGCGCTCGTCGTGGTGGTGCTCGTCGCGTGGGCGCTCCGCACCGGGCGGTGGCCGGGGCGCGACGAATGGGGCGGGGTGGCACGACGTCCCATCCGTGCCGATCGCCGCGCCGGGCTCGCCTGCCTCGCGTTCTGCGTGTTGCTCGCGGTCGTGCACACGTGGCCCCTTGCCTCAGCGCCGGGTCAGTTGTCGCGGAACGACAATGCAGACACGGTGCTGAACGAGTGGACGATGGCGTGGGTGGCGCACCAGTTGCCCCGCGATCCGATGCGGATGTTCGACGCCAACATCTTCTATCCCGAACGACGAACACTGGCGCTGTCCGAGCCGCTGATCGTGCAGGGCGTAACCGCGGCGCCCTTCCTTGCGGCTGGCGCCTCGCCGGTCCTGGCCTACAACATCGTCCTGCTTGCCGGCATGGCCTTGACCGCCTGGTCAATGTGTCTCGTGATGTGGTCGTGGACCGACGATTGGCTTGCGGGGCTGGTCGCGGGAATCGTGCTGGCGTTCAATGCCCATACCTTGACACGGCTGCCTCATATGCAGGCGCAACACGCCGAGTTCCTCCCCATCGCACTCTACGCGTTCGACGCCGTGCTTCGAGGTTCTCGGTGGTCAGCTACCTTCGTGCTGGCGGCCACGGTGGCGCTGCAGGCCTTCGCATCGGTGTATCTCTTCGTGTTCGTGATCGTCGCGTTGTCCGTCGCTCTCGCGGTACGGCCTGAGGATTGGTGGGGCCCCAGGATGTGGCAGATCGTCAAACGCCTTCTCGTGGCCTCCGCCGCGAGCGCCGTTGTTCTGATTCCGCTGTTCCTGCCATATCTCGCGCTCCGTGCGAGCGGATTCGTGCGCTCTCTGGATGAAGCAGGATGGTTCGCGGCCTCGACACGGGACTATCTCACGACGCCGGCGCGTTGGTACGCCTGGGCCGGGGGTGCGACGGCGCTCTTTCCCGGTGTGGCGCCTGTTCTGCTCGGTTCGGTAGCGGTTGTCACGGCTCGCGCCATCCGTGACGCCCGTGCTCGGATGTGTCTCGCGACCGCCTGCGTCGGCGTCTTGCTGTCATTCGGCCCCGCGTGGGTGCCAGGCTACGAGACGCTTCACGGCATGCTGCCCTTGTTCCAGGCTGTGCGGACCACCTCACGATTCGGATATCTGGGTATCGTTGGGCTGGCGGGCCTCGCAGGATTCGGGCTGATGATGGTGAGGCGCCAGGCGATGGCTCGACCTGTGCTCCACGCAGGCCTTGGCGTTGTCGCCGTCGCGGCCGTGTCACTGGAGCCGCTCGCGGCGCCCTTGGAGCTTCAGCCGTTCCATGGCGTGAGCCCGCTCTATCGAACCCTCGAGGCCGAGCCCGGCGCCGTGGTCATCGAGCTGCCCTTTCCTCGACCGGAGAGCGTCTACCTCAATGCGGCCTACATGCTCAACTCGACCGCGCACTGGCGGCCGCTCGTCAACGGCTACAGCGGGTTCACGCCACCGAGCTATGTGGAACGCTACCTTGAGCTCCGTGATTTTCCGAGCGACACGTCGATCGAGGCACTTCGCCGCCTCGGCGTCACTCACATGGTCGTCCACTTCGAAAGGCTGTCGGCCGACCAGCGCGACCACCTCGCGAGGCGATCCGACCTCCGCCGACTTGCAGAGGACGAGCAGCGAACGATCTATCTGCTGAACCCGAACCCCTGATCCCTTGAACCTCTGAACCCTGACCTGCCACACTTCCGACGACATGCCTTCGAATTGGCCCGGCACGCTCTCGAACCTACGTCGCGCGCTCGCGTCGCCACGGACGGCGGCCGTCGCGGTGCTGTCGTTCTCGTCGGGTCTCCCGCTGGGCCTCGTCTGGATCGCGATCCCGGACTGGATGCGCGACATTGGCGTCGACATCCGCATCGTCGGCCTCCTGTCCCTCGCGCAGGCGCCGTGGGCGTTCAAGGTGATCTGGTCCCCGCTGATGGACCGCTACGTGCCGCCGTTTTGGGGACGACGACGCGGGTGGATGGCGATCGCACAGGTCGCGTTGCTCGGGCTGGGCTTGTTGCTCGCAGGCGTCGGCGACCGTCCCGAGACGGTGTGGGTCGTCGGCGCGATCGCGCTCGCGACCGGGTTGGCGGCCGCATCACAGGACATCGCCTACGACGCGTACGCCGTGGACGTGTTGCGCAAGGATGAGCAGGGTATTGCGGTAGGCGCCCGGACCGCGTTCTATCGGGCGGCGATGTTGCTGGCCGGGGGCATCGCGATCAGTTTGGCTGCTCGCGTGGGCTGGATGTTCGTGAACGTCTTCCTTGCGTTGTGCTACGTGCCGATGCTGCTCGTCACATGGAAGGCGCCCGAGCCCGAAGTCACGCAGTTGGCGCCCCGCACGCTACGCGACGCAGTCTGGCTGCCGTTCGTTCAGATGCTGGCCCGGCCGCGCGCACTCGAGATTCTGGCGTTCGTCGTGCTCTATAAGTTCTCCGACCAATTGACGCAGACGCTGACGCGGCCGTTCCTCAACGACATCGGCTACAGCGCCGATCAGCGCGGTTTCGCGTTGGCGACCCTTGGCGTGGTGGCCACCGTCGGCGGTGCGGTCGCGGGTGGCTGGCTCACCACCCTTGCGGGATTGGGTCACGCACTCTGGATCTTCGGGCTGCTGCAGTTGTTCTCGAACGCCGGCTACTGGCTGATCGCCTACGTGGGTGTGCCGAACCTGCCGTTGATGTACGGAGCGACGAGCTTCGAGTACCTCACATCCGGCATGGGGACCGGGGCGTTCGGGGTGCTGCTGCTCAGGCTCACGGAGAAGCGCTTCTCGGCGACGCAGTACGCGCTCTTCTCCAGCCTCTTTGCCGCTCCACGCGTGCTCGCAGGTCCTATCGCCGGCGTGGCGGTGGACAGCGTGGGATGGGCGACGTTCTATCTCGCGACCATGATCGTTGGCATTCCCGGCTTGATCATGCTCGCTCGGTTCGTGCCGCCCGGCGTGCGCGAGCCGACATTCGAGGCGCCCCAGCTCCAGGGAGGCGAGGTCGGCGACCACGTCGACACCGCGGGCTTGCTGGGCCGAGGTGTTGCCGCCACCGTTGTCACCGGCATTGCCGCCTCCCTCGTGCTCGCTTTGATGGCGGCGATTGACGCGATGCGCCGCGCGAAGACCGCTTCGCTGTCGTTCGGCCCGGCCTGGACTTCGATCTGGCAGCCGCAAGGCATCGATGGTTGGTTGCAGATCCTGTCGATTGCCGTGTTCTCCCTCGCTTGCGGCATGGGCGCGGTGGCCATGGCTGCCGCGAAACGCCGACGATAGTGTGAAACCCAATCCCTTAACCGACCTTCGTGCCCCCGTTGATCGCCTGCGTGCCGCACGGCGTGTGACCATTCTGACCGGTGCTGGAGTGTCGGCGGCGAGTGGTGTGCCGACGTTTCGTGGCGCCGATGGCCTGTGGCGCCAGTTTCGTGCGACAGACCTGGCGACGCCCGAAGCGTTCGCCCGCGATCCGGCCCTCGTGTGGGAATGGTATCAGTGGCGACGGAGCCAGATCGCTGGGTGTCAGCCCAACGCCGCCCACGAGGTGCTCGCGCGCTGGTCCCAGCAGCCCAACTGGATCGTTGCCACGCAGAACGTGGACGACTTGCACGTGCGTGCCCGTACGCGTGACCTCATTCGGCTCCACGGGTCGATCTGGGAGCTCTCGTGCTGGGGACGTTGCGCGCAGTCACCCAGATCGTGGCGTGACGAGCGGGTGCCCATGCCGGACCCGGTGCCCTCGTGTCCCACGTGCGGCCGGCTTGCGCGGCCGGCCGTCGTGTGGTTCGGAGAATCGCTCGATAGACGAGACATGGCGCGCGCGGCAGCCGCGACTCGGTGCGATGTCTTCATCGCCGCCGGCACATCGTCCGTGGTCTATCCTGCGGCGGGTCTGATGGGAGAGGCCAAGGCACAGGGCGCGTTCACGATCGAGATCAACCCGGAAGCGACCGCGGCGTCCGACATCGTCGATTGCGCAATCCAACAAGGTGCGGAAAACGCCTTCCCGTTGCTCGATGCACAGCTCACTGGCCGTGTCTAGGGCGCGTTCGCGGTGCGATTCGAGCGAAGAAACGTGATCGCCTGCGTCACGAATGGTGGTGCGAGATCGCCGAAGATCGGACCGTGTCCGGCTCCTGGCACAACCCATAGCTCGGCGCTCGGGATCCCTCGATAGGGCTCCAGCGCCAATTCAAGCGGGTACAGGGGATCGCGGTCGCCGTGGACGATGAGCGTTCGTGCTCGGATATGACCGAGCAGCGACGATGTGAACGCCATGTCGTCGTCGCGACTCGCGAAGCCGGCGGTCATCGCGTAGAGCTGCCGGATCTGTGTGTCGCCGTGCACGTGGCGAGACCGCAGCATCGCCAGCGCCTCCGATGAGAGTGTCTCGAATGCCTTCGGGCCGTACTGCGCCATGGCCGCTTTCGCGGAAGGAGAAAAACGGGGCGTCGCGCTGACCAAGACCATCGCCTTCACTCGGTCCGGCTGTTTCGTGGCGACGTGCAGGAGTGTCTTTGCACCCATGCTCAGGCCAATCGCGTCGATGGCAGGGAGATTGAGATGGTCGAGCAACGCCAGCACGTCGCTGCCGCACTGGCGAAACGTGAAGGTGCCAGCCGGATTCGTCGAACGACCGTGACCGCGCAGGTCTGGAACCACGAGTCGGTATCCATCGGGGTCCGACGAGAACACGTACCGCCAATCGGCGCCGATTCCCATCCCACCGTGGAGGAGCAGTAGCGGTTCACCCGCACCACGTGACTCGAAGAACATCTCGAAGTCCGGGAGACGTAATGTGGGCATGCCAGAGGCTACTCCGACATGAGGTCGCCGCGCGAGCAACGGTGCTATGCTCGCGGCCAGCGAGGGAGGACTCATGGCTGACCGCAGCTGGAGCCGCTTGGCGCTGGTCGTGCTTGCCATTGTCATCACCGTCCTGCCGGATGGCTTCATGGCGCAGCGGCGAATCACCAGCCCGGATGGACACGCCGCGACGGAGATCCGCGGCCGTTACGTTGGTGCGAATCCGATCTACACGGACGGAAAGTTCATCGAGATCAGCTACGGACGGCCGATCAGGCGGGGTCGCGATTTGTTTGGATCCGGCGGCACGTACGGCCAACGGCTCAATGCGGGTGCCCCCGTGTGGCGCGCAGGCGCCGACGTGTCGACGTACTTGATGAGCGAGTTGCCGCTCGTGATCAACGGAAAGACCGTCCCGGCGGGCGGCCACACGCTGTTCGTGAATCTCGAGGAAGGGAAGTGGACACTGATTGTCTCGGATTGGGAGCCGCAGGCCCGGTTCAATCCGGCAGACAAGACGCGTCTCTGGGGATCATACGGCTACACCCCTGACAAAGACGTTGTTCGTGCGCCGATGACGCTCACGACACTGCCGTATTCCGTCGATCAGCTGACGTGGCTGTTCCTCGACATGTCCGACAACGGAGGCACGCTCGCCCTCATGTGGGATCGCGTGATGGCCTCCGTCACGTTCACTGTGCCCTAACCAGTGTCAGCACGAGATCTCGAAAGAACCGCACGAACCGGTGGAGCTCGCTCTCGAGAATCCGCTCCTGATCGCTGTGCGCGCCGAAGCCCTTCGGACCATCTTCCGCATCGAGCGCAGGGCCGAGCCCGTAGCACTGCACACCCTTCGATCGGATCTGCGCCATATCCGTAGCCCCGGTGCCCATCGTTGGCAGCACTGGCACATCGTAGTGCGCCTTCGTTTGGGCCTCGATCGCGGCAAAGGCCTCGGTCGTCAGCGGTGAGCCACCGGCCGGCCGGTAGCGATCCCGCGCCCAGCGCACCTCGATCGTTGAATCCTTGATCACAGCCCGTACCTGATCGAGGAACGTCGACTGGTCCTCGTCCGGGTGCAGACGCACGTCCAGTGTGACCTTGGCTTCCGAGGGAATCACGTTGTAGCGAAAGCCGCCGCTGATCATCGTGGGCGTCAGCGAGCTGTGGAGCATCGACCAATGGTTCGGCTCGTGCTCGGCCAGCCAGTCGTCGGCGGCCTTTGAGACCTTCGCATCGGGACTGAGGATGTCACGGTAGCGCCGCGCGCGCTCCGGCGGAGCGATGGTCGCCAGCTTCCTGAAATACGAGCCTGTCGTCTCGGTGATCCGCAGCGGAGGGGTCCATGCAACGACCCGATCGACGGCGGTGGCAAGATGCGCGAGCGCGTTCGTCTTGATTGGAACGCTTCCATGACCTGACGGCCCTTTCGCGACGAGCTCAATCGGACGCGGTTCTTTCTCGGTCGTCCCCACGTTCGCCTGCACCGCGACACCACCCCGCCGCTGGACACCGCCACCTTCTGCCAAGCAGAACTCGGCGTCGATCGCATCGAGGTGCTCGTCGACCATGAACTGAGCCCCCACGTGTGGCGCCCCTTCCTCGCCAGATTCGGCGAGGAGAATGACATCGCGGTCGAGCGGCGTGCCCGCTCGCTTCAGCGCCAGCACGACCATCAAAGCGGCGACCAGATTGTCCTTATCGTCGACGGTGCCCCGTCCGTACACGTAGCCGCCGTCGCGACGTGCGCCGAAGGGCGGGAACGTCCACTTGGCGGGATCGACCGTGACGACGTCGGTGTGCCCCATCACCAACAAGGGGCGCTTCTTGCCGTTCCCTTTGAGCCGCGCGACGAGATTGGGTCGTTGCGGATCCTTCGCGAACACCTGATAGGCAATGCCCTCGCGATCGAGCACTTGCCGCAGATACTCCACGACTCGAATCTCGTTGCCGGGAGGACTGCTGGTATCGCGTTGGATCAACGCTTGGAAGTGCTCGAGCGTCTCGGACTCGAACCGCGCGCGGTCGTCTGCCTGGGCGACGAGCGGCGCCGAAGCCACGGGGGTGAGAAGAAGGGCGACGGCGAAGGCCCGCGCTAGCCGGTTGAACTGCCTCGTCACCCCAGCAGGATACCGGATCTCCATCGAGCTTGTTCCCGTGCCCTGAAAAGCTCCGCGCGCGGCCCTGCGCTGGCGCGCCCATCCTGTCGTCCTGACGCGGCTGGGCATACGAAGCGAACCGTTGGGGTGCGACGGTCGACTACCGGGTCAGCCACCAAGTCCGATCTCGGCGCTTCAGGCGCCGGCTCAGTCGCGCCCTACAACACGTTCAACGACTGCATCTCGGCGAGCTCATCTGGCGTCAGTTTGGGTAGGTGGCGAATGAAGTGGATCAACTGCCAGACGAGCGTTTCCTCTTTTGGGTCAGCCGTGCCGGTCCCGAATGCCGGCATCCCTGTGAAGCGGACGCCGTTTTCGATGATGTAGAAGAGCTCACCGTCGGTCATGTCCTGCGTGTCCGCGAGGCGCATGTCTGGCGCCTTCGGAAAGAACCCGCGCCCAAACGCCGTTCCCTTACCGCCGCCATCGTTCCCGTGGCAGAGCGCGCAGTACGCCGCGAAGTGGCGCATCCCTTTGCCGATCGCCTCCTCAGACGAGGGAACCGGGTTGGCCATCACGCGGATTTCGCCAGGAACCGCCAAGGATCGAAACCGCCGCGCGACCAGCGTCTCAAGGCGACCAGGGTCGGGTTGTGACGTGAGTCCGGTCGACGTCACGTACACGAAGCCGCTCGCCACGATGACAATCGGACTGAGCAGCACGCCTGTGAGCAGTCGAAACACGCGAACCTCGATTCTGCAAATGGCCTGTCGTGTAGTATAGGCTGCGTTGCTGTGGAGCCCTAGTTGTCCGCGAGCTTGATCCTTCTCGCCACGCCAAGCGAGGAGGAGAGCGATCGCATTTCGGTCGCACTGGCGCCCCTAGGGGACTTCGCCTTCGTCCACGGTCGTACGCTGGACGCGGCGCTCCAAGTCGCCACCAGCCTCCAGCCAGACCTCATCATCACATCGTTGACCGGCTCGGACGGGGTCACGCTCTGTCAACGGCTGAGGCTCATTCCGGAAACCCGAGCCGTCCGCGTGCTCCTGCTCATCGAGCGCGAGCGGCTGAACGAAGATCGGGCGGCCGGCGCCAACAGCGTCATGGTTCAGCCCACCTCGGCGATGCTCACCGCCATCGAAGCAAAGCGCACGCTCGAGCGGGAGGAACGTCGGAGCCCATGGGTTCCTGACAGGCGAGCGGTGTTTCGCGGCGGCCGGCGAATGACCGATATCGGCGTCGGTTGAGTTGCGCGGCGCGCCGCGCCCGACGTTTCCTCTTCCACGCCCGTTCGAGCACAATACATCTGGTCCCATGTCGCAGACACAGAACGGTCTCCTCGCCAGCGTCGACTACTACTTCGATGAGGCAGCGCGATTCGTTAAGTTATCGCCTGACCTGCTGAAGCAAGTCAAAGCGGTCAACAGCGTTTACCGATTCCAGTTCCCGGTTCGCCAGCGTGACGGGAGCATCCAGGTCATCTCCGCGTGGCGCGTGCAGCACAGTCATCATCGATTGCCCGTCAAGGGCGGCATTCGGTACAGCCCTCTGGTGGACGAGGAAGAGGTCATGGGGCTCGCCGCCCTGATGACGTACAAATGCGCCGTGGTCGACGTCCCGTTCGGTGGCGCCAAGGGCGGCGTGCAGGTCGACCCACATGCGCTCGATATCGATCAACTCGAGCGGATCACGAGGCGTTACACCGCGGAGCTGGTCAAGAAGAACTTCATCGGACCGGGCGTCGACGTGCCGGCCCCGGACTATGGCACGGGCGAGCGCGAGATGTCCTGGATTGCTGATACCTACGCGGCGCTCAACCCGGGCCATCTCGACGCGTTCGCGTGCGTCACTGGCAAGCCCACCACACAGAATGGAATCCACGGGCGACGTGAAGCGACGGGACGCGGGTTGTTCTTCGCGGTACGCGAGGCATGCCTGCAGACCGCGGACATGAAAGTGCTGGGCCTGGCGCCCGGTCTCGCAGACAAGCGCGTCGTCGTGCAGGGGCTCGGCAACGTCGGGTATCACGCGGCGAAGTTCTGCCGCGAGGGAGGCGCCGTCATTGTCGCCGTCGCCGAGCGAGAAGGGGCAATCTACAAGCCGAGTGGCCTGGACGAAGACGCGGTGCTTGCGCACCGGAAGGCCACCGGATCGATCCTCAATTTCCCGGGCGCCACCAACATCCCGCGATCGCTCGACGCGCTCGAGCTCGACTGCGATATTCTCATTCCGGCCGCGCTCGAGAACCAGATCACCAGCGAGAATGCGCCGCGAATCCGCGCACGGATTATCCTCGAGGGCGCAAACGGTCCGACCACGCCGGACGGAGAAGCGATTCTGCTGGAGAGGAACACGCTGATCATCCCAGACGTGTACGCCAACGCCGGTGGCGTCACCGTGTCGTACTTCGAGTGGCTGAAGAACCTGGCGCACATCAAGTTCGGCCGCCTCGAGAAACGGAACGCCCTGGCGTCTGCACGCCGGATGCTCCAGGCCGTGGAATGGGCCTCCGGCACAACCTTCACCGACGTGCAGCGGGCCGAGCTCATGCCTGAATTGGACGAGGCGACGATCGTCAACTCAGGGCTCGAGGAAACGATGGTGAGCGCGTATCACGAGCTGCTCGCCACGAGGGACCGCGAGCCCGGCATCAGAGACTTGCGAACCGCCGCTTTTGTCAACGCGATCGAGAAGGTCGGGCAGTCGTATCTGGAGCTGGGGATCTTTCCGTAGTCACGAAGTCACACGTCATCAGGTCCCCGCTGGCCTTCGAAAACGGCTCAGGTGTTCTCGCGAGCGGCCGCTCGCGAGAATACGCCGATGTTCAGCGTCTCGCGGCTGCTGTGGGCTCTCGTGGCTGGATCCGATGAGGCGGCGCGCGTCGCGTCGGCCTCTCTCACCGCCGTGGGCGCCGTTGTGTCTTCACTGACTCAGCCGGCTCGTGCTTTTCCCTGTCCCACGGTCTACGACGCGAGACACGCGGCGGTTGAGCCTCCGGAGCCCAATCCGCTCGCGACGGCCGGACCCTGGACCGCCGCCCGTCTGCGGGGCGTGCTGAACGACAACCTTCGAGGCCAGCGGGTCATCGTGGTGGCGAATCGCGAGCCGCGGATCCATGAGCGGACGCCCGACGGCGATGTCGTGGTCCGTCACCCCGCGAGTGGACTGGTCACGGCGCTCGAGCCGGTGATGCGCGCGTGCTCCGGCGTGTGGGTCGCCCACGGCAGCGGGTCGGCGGACCGGGACCATTCGGACCACAACGGGCGATGCCTGGTCTCGACCGGCGACGCCGAGTACGCCATTCATCGTGTCTGGTTGTCGGACGAAGAGGAGCGCGGCTACTACTACGGGTTCGCCAACGAGGCCCTCTGGCCGCTGTGCCACCTCGCCCATGCCCATCCGGTGTTCCGCCGCGACGATTGGCTCCACTATCAGCGCGTGAATCAGCGCTTCGCGGACGCGGTGATCGCGGAGGCCGACTGCAACGATCCGATCGTGCTCGTCCAGGACTACCACTTCGCGCTGGTGCCGCGCATGTTGCGCAAGCGCCTGCCGCGAGCGACGATCCTGACCTTTTGGCACATCCCGTGGCCCAACGCGGAGCATTTCGCGATCTGCCCCTACCACGAGCCGCTGCTCGAAGGTCTGTTGGGCAGCAGCATTGTCGGATTCCAGACGCCGCAACATGGGCACAATTTCCTGGAGAGCGTCGATCGCAGCCTGGAGGCGCGGATCGAGCGCGGCGACATGGCGGTGGTCTGCCAGCGGCAGAAGACGCTCGTACGCGCGTACCCCATCTCGATCGAGTGGCCGTCGAGACTTGCGTCCGATTCGCCGGATATCCCGTCGTGTCGACGAGCTGTCCGCGAGGAGTTGGGATTGCCGACCGACGCCAATCTCGTCGTGTCGGTGGATCGGCTCGACTACACCAAAGGGATCGGTGAGCGCCTCCGTTCGTTCGAGCACACGCTGGAGCGATGGCAGGGGCCGGTCGGCTCGTTGGCGTTCGTGCAAGTCGGCGCGCCGAGCCGTGTGCGCATCGAACGGTATCGCGAGTTCGGTGACCTCGTTCGCAGCGAGGCGGCTCGCATCAACGCGCGTCTCGGCCGGGAGTATTTCAGACCCATCATCCTGGATGAGCGCCACTACGAGCCGCCAGAAGTCTTTAGGCTCTATCGAGCAGCCGACGTGTGCTACGTCAGCAGCTTGCACGACGGCATGAACCTCGTGGCCAAGGAGTTCGCCTCCGCACGCGACGACGAACAAGGTGTCTTGCTGCTGAGTCGATGCGCCGGTGCGGCACGGGAACTCACGGAGGCGCTCGTCGTGAACCCGTATGACATCGAGGCGGTGGCGGACATCCTCATCGCCGCGCTCTCCATGGGGACGAAGGAGCAGCGCGAGCGGATGCAGGCCTTGCGTCGCCAGATCGCGGAGCACAACGTTTATCGGTGGGCCGGACGCATATTGCTCGACGCCACTCGGCTTCGCTATCGGGAACGACTCCAGGATCGGCTGCAGATGCGCTTGTCCGCGAGACGAATCGAACGCGCCACACGCTTTGCGTGACTCTGCTCGCCGATCCGATGAGCCCCGTCCCGCACGCCGAGTCGACCCGATGGTACCAGGACGCGATCATCTATCAACTCCACGTCAAGACGTTTTGCGATGGCAATGGCGACGGCATCGGCGATTTCGCCGGGCTGATCTCGAAGCTCGACTACCTCCAGCGACTGGGCGTGCAATGCTTGTGGCTCCTCCCGTTCTATGCCTCGTCCCTTCTCGATGACGGCTATGACGTGTCTGATTACCGCCAGGTCCACCCGTGGTACGGCTCGCTCGACGACGTGCGCCGCTTCCTCGATGAGGCGCACCGGCGGGGGCTACGCGTGATCAACGAGCTCATCATCGACCATACGTCGGACCGACATCCGTGGTTCGAGGCCTCACGACACGCGCCTGCTGGTTCTTCGGCGCTCGAGTTCTACGTCTGGAGCGATACGGACCAGAGGTTCATGGAGGCGCACATCATCTTCAACGACACCGAGCCCTCGAACTGGGCCCGGGACCCGGTCGCGGGTGCCTATTATTGGCACCGGTTCTTTCGCCACCAGCCCGACCTGAACTTCGATTCGCCAGACGTTCGCGCGGCAGTCTATGACGTGGTGCGGTTCTGGTTCGATCTCGGCGTCGACGGCCTGCGCTTGGACGCCGTGGCCCACCTGTACGAGCGCGAAGGCACAGACTGCGACAACCTTCCGGAGACGCACGCGTTCCTGCGCGCGCTTCGCACCCTGGTCGACCGGGAGTACGGCGACCGCGTTCTACTGGCGGAAGTGAACCAGACGCCGGAGGCCACCTGCACGTACTTCGGAGAGGGGAACGAGTGCCACATGGCGTTTCACTTCCCGTTGATGCCGCGGTTGTTCCAGGCACTCGCCACCCAGCAGGCGGAGCCCATCGTCGACATGGTTGGCCGGACGTCGACGATTCCCGCCGGATGCCAGTGGGCCATTGTTCTGCGCAACCACGACGAACTAACGCTGTCGGCGCTCTCGCCTTGGGAACGCGAGCAGCTTCTCGACGTCTATGCGCCCGCACCGCGCATGCGCCTGCACCACGGCATTCGCCGTCGCCTGGCGCCGCTCCTGGGCAACGTGCGCGACCGGATCGAGCTCGCCACCGCCTTGACGTTCTCGCTTCCGGGGTCCCCGATCGTGTACTACGGCGACGAGATCGGCATGGGCGACAACATCGCGCTTCCGGATCGCGACGGTGTTCGCACGCCCATGCAGTGGTCTGAGGCACCCCAGGCAGGGTTCACGACCTCGGCGGTGACGGCGCTGCCCGTTCTCGAAGACGGCGAGTACGGGTATCGACGCGTGAACGTGGCGAATCAGGACCGTGATCCTCGCTCGCTCCTTCATTTTGTTCGGCGGTTGATGGCGGCGCGCCGGAGCCAACCCGCGCTCGGTCGCGGTGACATCCACATCTGTGACGTGACCGATCCGCGCGTTCTCGCGTTCATCCGTGGCCGTGCTGCGGATTCCGTGCTCGTCGTGGCCAATCTGGCACACACCGAGGTGCACGCGGCGGTTGCGTTACCCACGGGCGTACCAGCACTCAACACGACCGACTCGCTGCGGGCGCTTCCGAGCACGCGAAGGGACGGATGCGTTACGCTGACGCTGCCCGGCAGCGCCATCGGCTGGTGGACGGCCCCTTCCTAGCGCACGCAGCAACGCGAACGGCCCAGGGATGCCGATGTGACCCTGTGTCACGACCGCCGACGCCAAGCCGATGACCATGCTGCGAGCGCGAGGATGACCACGGCGCCGCCAGTGCCGAACCGTATCCACGATTGCCAGAGCTCAGGCGGACGGTCCCCTGCCGGCGCCATTGTGTCGACGACATGCGCACCGAGCAACGCCACTTGATCCGTGATGCGAATGGGATTCTCCTGGGTCGGAGGCGCAGTTCCAGGCCGTTCGATGCTGAACCATCGATAGCCGGTCTCCGCCGGGAGCCACTCGAGGAACACTGTCTCGCGCATCCAGAGGACGCCGTCGAGAAGCCCCGGTTCCAGGCTTGCCATCACGCGCAGGCGGACCGATCGTCCCAGCGACTCGACCGCGATGTCGTCGCCGAGATCGCGATTCAGCACATGGAGGGTCCGAACGCTCGCGACCACGGGGACGATTGGAGCGGCCGGCCCTGCTGTCGGGTCACTTGGATCCCGTGGCTCACGCCGCAGCAACAGCCATGGGTTCGCTCGTTCCTCGTCGGTCCGATCAAGAGAGCCGGCAAAGGTGAATCGCGACCGGTCGATGAACGCCTCGGTCACACCGCCGAGGCGCACGCTTCGCGGCCCCGCGGTGATCGTGGAGAGCGGGCTCTCCGTGTCGTGGACCCGAAATGGCGTGATCAGCATTCCTGGCGTCGGCGTAAGACCGAGACGTGTCCACCAACCAGGTTTGTCAGCGTCGTTGAATGAGCCCAGCATCGGGAGGGTGGTTCGAAGGACGACGACGTCCGTGCCTGCGCGTGTTGCGTGCCCGGTGCCGACCAGGCGTTCCCAGGCCGGCGGAGGCCAGGCGACCAGGGCGACGGTGGAGACCAGCGCAGCGCCCCCAGCGCCGAGGACGGTCGCTCGGCTGAATCGCGTCGCGAATACCAGCAGCAACGAGGCGGCGACGACTGGCAAGGCATACCACTTGAACGTCGCGACTCGGCGATGAGCCGCACTCACCCGGGCGGCGACATCGGACCGCAAGTCGCGAGTGTGTAGTCCAACCAACGCCGGGGTGAGTCGCTCCAGCAGGTGCCTCTCGAGTTGCGCACGGCTGTCGTCCAGCGCCGTGCCCTCGGGCGGCGTCACCAACACCGAGGTCGCGGCGCCAATCGATGACCGCCACAATGCCCGTCCGACCTGCGGCGGCACGAAGGCCTTCGGCGCCGCACCGTAGCGCGCCCAGTACTCGTCGTCTGGCGGCTGGAGACGATCGACATCGAACGGCACGCGCGGCATCCAGGCGCGCATGGACGCCGTTCCTGTGATGCCGGGCAATCGCGGTGTGAGTGATGCGGACGCCGCAGCGCCGCGCGCAGGCACAATGGCCGCAACCTCGAACTGTCCAGTATCGCTGCCTATCGATCCGTCGCGGTGCTTGACGGGATACTCGAGCGAGACCGCTTCGCCCACCGATGCACTCAGACGTGTCGCGGTCCACTCGGTCAGCAGGATCGGCGGGTGTTCGAGCTCCTCGGCCTTCACATCCGGAGCCACGGCTTGCAGCTCGATGCTCGTGACGAACGAATAGGGCACTTCGCGGTCACCCAGTCGAATGCGCGACACCATCGTGGTCAGCGCTGGTGTCGGGATTGCTCCGATCGCAAGCGAGGACTCCGTGACAGCCTCGATGACCGGATCGTCAAGGGTGCCGTCTCGGCTGCCGACAAGCCACCCGCGGAGTGCCGGGTCGGCGCGCACGTGCAGTCCGTAGTCGTCGAGGGTCAGAATGGGCGCGACGTCAATCCGGAGGCCAGCCGTGCTACCCGCGGTGGGGGCCGTCAGCCGCGCGTCGTCTGTCACGATCGCATTGACGCGTCCTTCCCACATCGAGCCGGCCTGCAGCGTCCTGAGCGAGACGTACGCCGCCAACGCGTCGCGCGATGTGTCGAGCGGGGACAGGGCGCCGATCGCGTCGGCGCGCTCAGCCACGCGGAGCCTGAGCGAACGCACCGAGTCGTCACGTCGCCCGTGCAACGTCCACAATGGCACGTCTGCAGCGAATGGGATGGTGATGGTGGCGTATGCGCCGACGTTCGTGGCCAACGCGGATGCCAGCGCCGAGCTCAGCACGACGTCATCCTCCGATGGCCCGTGGATGGTGGATCGATCGTGAAAACGCCAGAAGCGATCGTCGACACCGTAGATGATGACGTGCGGGATCGGCGACTCGCGTCCGTCAACCGTCGCCGTGCCGTCCAGCACGATGATCGGCACGGCGTTGCCGAGAACGGCGTGCTGCTCGGCCAACGCCTCCCGCACGAAACGCGGCGCGACCAGAGCGGCCGAGGCACGTCCGAGCCTCGGGGTGAGCTCCCTCTCGAATCGACCGACGATCGATTGCTGAAGGAGCACCGGTAGACTCGCACACACGACCGCCAATGCTAGGGCAAGCACAGGACCGAATCGCGTTCGGCGAGAGGCGCTGAGGTTCGAGGGCGATGGCATACTGGCACCAGGCCTCACCAGGCCTGCCAGGCCGACCTGGCCTAGTACCGAACTCTCAAACCACCGCCGGCGTGCAAACCGCCAAGCTTCGGCTCGGATTCCGCCCGGGTCGTGGAGATCGTGACCGTGCCATTCGAGTAGCGGACGAGCCCTTGAACGCCGAAATAACGTGAGAAATAGTACGAGACGTCGAAGCCCGCGTTGTAGCCCCAGCGTGACCTGGTCAGCCGTTCGCGCTCGACCGTATCGATGGCGATCCGATCGAATGGAAACGTTTCGCGCAGGGTCAGATTCGTGATCGTCTCCTGCTTCACTTGAAACCAGGTGGGGCCCCCGAACGCTGTCACCGCGAGGCGATCGGTGACCGGCAGGAGCCAGAGTGCGGCCAGGTGCACCAGGAGGTCGCTCCGCTCCAGCGTCGTCGAATCGTCGAGCGTGCGAGGCTGGTTGAAGTAGAACGGGTGCGGGATGCTGCCGCGGACTGGAGCGTCCTCCGTCTTCGCCCCGAAGGTGACGCCGAACCCGAAGCCCAGGTTGCCGCGGACGCGCCCCCCCGCCGTCAGGTCGTACAGCGGCTTCCTGCCGGTCTCAGGAGACGCCGTGATGGTTGCCTCCTCCAGATTGATCTCCGGTCGCGTCACTAGATCACTGCTCCGGCTCTCGGTATCGTACAAGCCATTCAGACTGATGTACCCGTTGGCACCCCATGCTCCCCAGTTCGACGACTGGGCCCGCACGGGGGAGAGGCCGAGCGTCTCGACGAGTGCGGCGGCGAGGGCGAGGGCGCGCGTCAATTGACACCCACCGCATTCCACGCCTCGCGCAGCGCCCGCACGGCGTTGCTGCCCGCCCCGTAGAGATCGGCGGCGGCCTGCAAGGTCGCCGCACGCGCCACCGAGAAGGTCGCGTTGGCTGGCATCATTTGGGTGAACGCGCGATAGGACACGCGCTCCATCTGTTCCCGATTCGCGAATCCGATACCGGTGACCGACTGGCCGGACGTGCGGTTCGTTCCCCCTTCGATCGCCAAGTAGTACGCGTGGGAGACGATAGTGGAGTTGATATGCACGCCCCCGTTGTCTTGTGGGCCGACGTAGCGACGGCTGTAGTGATCGGGATCCCCGTAGTCGCCTGGATTCGCCAGCGAACGGATGCCGCCTGGGGTCACGACGTCTTCTCCCATGAGATACTCGGCCCGCAACGGTCCATTGCCTGCCGCCTGATGGTAGAACTCTGCTCCAGCCGCGATGATGTCCGAGAATGCCTCATTCAAGGCCCCGGACTCGTTCTCGTAGATCAACTGTGAGGAGAAGTCCGTCACGCCGTGAGCGAGCTCGTGGGCGAAGATGTCCAGCGCCCCAGCCATGTAGTTCCAATTGCGGCCCGCCAGGGTGAGGCTCGCCGGCAAGCCTTCCCCGAAGACCATGACGCCGTCACCCGCGTAGAACGCGTTCACATAGAAGAGCCCGACGATGGAAATCGGTTGCGACAGCACGGCGTTCCGATCCACCGGGTGGACGAGGGACACCACTTCGAGATCCGCTCCGTCGAGTCCCCTCCGCCCGAAGCGTCGATAGAAGTAGTCATAGACGTAGCCGCTGTAGGCGTGGGCGTCGATGACAGCGGGATCGCTCCAAGCGTTATCGCTGTCCTGCCCGAGGTCGTTCGGTCCCAGCGTGACGACCCCGTTGAGAAAGGCGAGCGTCCTCTGCAGATTGCCTTTCATGTCGAACGTCAGAAGCGACGGGGGGCGCATCACGTCCTGCGCGCGGTAGGTCGAGCCCACCTTGTTGATGCTGAGCTTCTTGTTGTCGCCGAGCACGCCGCGACCGCCGCCGATCGCCGCTTGCGATTTCAGATCGTTCAGCGCGCGCAGGACCGCTCCGGTTCGTGCGTCGATGAAATAGCGATAGAGGCCTTCGGATCCGAACGCGCGACCCGTGTAGGCCAGCACGAATCGACCTTCGAGGGGCAGCACGATGAGCTCTGGTTCGTAGGTGGCTGGCAGCTCGGCTCCTGACTCCCGTGCGATCGCCTCGCGCGCGTCTGCCGCAGTCAGCGTCGGTGTGACATCATCCAGGGCAATCTGTGTCTGGACGCTGCCAAAGATGCTCATGGTGAGCCCGTCCTCGAGCTGCCGTGATAGATCCGCGCCGTACACCCGCACGCCCTTGTGAACCTGGTCGAAACGCTCGTGGGTCCTCGACTCGAGCATCGGATCGTCGCGTCGCTGGCGTAGCTTCAAACCGCCGTCGCGTGTCATGCGGTCCACCGTCGTATCCCACGAGCGCATCTCTGCGACCGACTGTGGGGCAATGCGGGACGGTTCGGTGGCGGACTGCGCTCCAACGTGGAGCGTCGCCGAAGGAGCCGTCAGCAACACGGCAAAGGCAATGGCCGCACGAAGCGGTGTGTTGGACGCTTGCACCGAGGTTCTCCTTCTGGGCTAGGCCGAGGTCAGACCAGTGGACCGCATGTCGGCGGGAGGTGTGGGCCGGGTTCGAGGGGTCAAACGACTTCTACGATAACGCGAGACGGCGGTGAGCGCGCTCACACACCGCCGATGCCGTTGCCAAATCGTGCAAGGAGTGACAAGCGCTCAGCCGAAGATGGGCGCTTGGGCCGATGGTGTCGATCACTTGGCGGCAAGGACGCGTTCGACGATCGTTTTCGCCAATGGCGGACTGATCGTGCATGAGGGATCGTCAATCCGGCACTTGGCCACCGAAAGCCCGCAGCCACAGGTGCACGACTCGGAGTTCAAGGCGTTGAGCACTTCGCCTCGCTTCCCCTCGGGCACTTGCGAGAGATCCACCCCGGGGATGTCCTTGATCTGCGAGACATCGTCATCGTTCATGCGTGACGGATCGTCGATGCGCTTGACGTCTGCGTTGGCCTCGAGGCCGGCGAGCACTCTCGCCGTGGCCTCCGTCTCCCGTGCGTGGAGAATTCCGATATGGCGTTGCGCGATGCGTCCCTCCGTATCGAGAAAGAACGTCGTCGGCAGGGCTGCCACGCCAGGGAACCGGTCCTCGATCTCCGGTGTCGTCATCACGATCGGGTAGTTCACCTTGTACTGGGATGCGAACTCGCGCACTTTGTCGATCGGCCCTTCGTCCTCGGAGATGCCGATGACGATGAGGCGATCGCGATACTTTGTCTGGAGGGCGACGAGGTCGGGGATTTCAGCGCGACACGGGCCGCACCACGTGGCCCAGAAGTTCACGAGGACCATCTTGCCCTTCCAGTCGGTCGACGACAGCCCCTTGCCGTCCAGATCCGTGAGCGTGAACGGGTCGATGCGTGTGGGCTCTTTCAGGAGCTCGACCGTCACGCGTTCGCCAGCGTCCTTGGTGATGTCTCCGCCGTCGACGATGGACGATACCGGGGCGTTGACAGGCTGAGCTGGCCCACACCGGACCGTGATCGACGCGACGGCGACGAGCCCAGCGAAAGCGAGCGCTCGGTTTCCGATCATGAGAAAGATCCTAGCAGTATTGATGGCGTGTTTCATGCGGTGCACCTCGGGGCAGGCCGCTCGTAGCCAGGCGGCACGAGCGGCGCCAGCACCCGTGCGAACCGTGCATGCAGCCGCCGCACCGACCTGTCGCGTCCGCCATCACACTGCGGACTGGGGCCCGGAGTCACTCACGGAGCAGCATCGGACGGTTGTTGCGCTCTTTGAGCAGCGCCAGGATGCGAGGGATATCGACGTCACCCGCGGACGTCATGAGCAGCTCCGGTGCGGCCCGGCCTGGACGTGGGCGGGTCCGGTCCCATGTCGCCATCGTGCGAAGCTGCGCTTGACGACGGGCGGGAGGCGGTGAGACGAAGTCGAAATCGAAGCCGGAGAACCCTGGCAACGTCTTCATGGTTCTCTCCGCGCCGAATCGGACCGCGTCGTACGGGTCGTCGAGCAGTTGGGCGAGGTGCGGAGGCATCCAGTCGGTGCCCGATGCCTCGCGCGCTGGGGGCCAGGCCATCGCCTGCGCGATGATGGCACGTTGACCCGCGTCGCCCTTCAACAGCCACACCAGCGAAGCGGCCACGGTACGTTCGTCGTCGGGCAGAGGCACCTCGGGTGTGCCATACCACTGCTGCAGTGACTTACCGGTCCAGTCGAGCGTGCGATCGAGGTGACACAGGTTGCAGGCGTTGGGACGGCCGGTCTCCACGCTCTCGCGGACCGTGGGGCTTCCGACCGTGTGGCTCCGAATCGTCTTGAGCAGCCCGTACGACGTGTACGGCATGTGGCAGTTGTAGCAGGAGCTCCCGGCTGAGTCCGCCCTGTGATGCGTATGCGCGGCCGGGTTGGCGCGCATCGGTTGATGGCAGTTCAGGCATGCCTCGTTCGATACACCTGCGATCGATGTTTGGCCGACGCGCCACTCCTCCAGCGACCGGGCATCCTCGTCGGTCTTGTGCAGCGTGTGGCACGAAGAGCAGGTCATGGTCCGGTCGGCCTGCTTCGCGTTCTTGTAGCACGGCGATTCGAGCAACCCGTTGTACTCTCGACCGGATACGCGCACCGTTCCGTTAGACCAGAATGCATCTCGAATGAACCGCGAGTCGTCTTGCAAGAGCGTCTGCATCGTCGGCGAGTCGATGTTGGCGTTCGGCTGCGCCACGAAACGGGTGTCGGATAGCTCGCCCCCTGGACGGAAGGGCAGTCCGTTCGAGTTGGCGTGGCGCTCGCCTTGCTCGTCGTAGAACTCCCACACGCCATGGCATTGCCCGCACACCTGAGACGACCGCCTGGGATCGAGGCGAGTCGGCAACACCGTCGTGGAATCGGCAGTCTTCAAGAAGTGCAACTGGTAGCGGCGCAGGGGACTGCTGTTCGCACGCACGTGTGCGTCACTCGGGCCATGGCACGACTCGCACGCAATGCCGAACTCCGCGGTCGTCGTCTCGATGGTCTGCGTGTCCAGCGGTTGCGATCCGAACGGTGTGTCGAACCGTGGCTTGCCATGCGTGGCGTGACAGGCGAGGCAGGTGCTGTTCCAGTGCCCGGTCTCTGAGAACGTACGCTGCGTCGGAGGGTGCAGCACCGCCATCCGACGAGGGATCCAGCGCCTCTCGGCGATGAGGTACGCGCCGGGCAGCTGGCCCATGAGCCGCTGCTGTCCCGTCTCGTACCAGAAGATCTGCTGGTTGTGCGAGCCCGTAATCATCGTCACGCGCCGCTCGATCCGCGGGCGCTGGTCAGGCGGAACCGTCGAATCCGGATCGTCGAACTCCGCGAACAACGCCTTCCCGTCCTGTCTCAGGTGCATCGGCCGTCCGTGGACGTCCGCCACGGTCACGCCATCGAAATCGGGAATCGCGGTCTCCGGCGTCGCGACCTGCGTCATCGTTCGATGAAACGACGTATGCCACGAGGCGTACTGGCTTGGATGACAGGCGCGGCACGTATCGGAGGAGACAAAGCCATCTCCTCGGACTTGAACGGGGCGACTGTTGATCTGGGACTCGGCTGGAAACGTGTCGCGCGTGGCGGCCCTGGTAAGGCCCAGAGCCGCCGACGCGATGATGAGAACGATGAGGAGTGGGGCCTTTGGCAAGCAGCTACGGCGTCACCGTGACCTTGACCTCTCGATCGAAGAAGAGGTTTCGATCGCTGGCTCGCACGCGGAGGGTGTACTCGCCAGGGACGCTGAACGACACAGCGTTTTCGACCTTGCCGTCTTTGACCGGTGTGCTCCGTGTCTGGAACTCCGCCGCAGCTGGCCCACGATAGACCATCCACGAGACCGACGGACCTCGCGGTCCGCCGGGTCCGCCGCCACCGGCCTCACGCCGCGGGGGCGCGAGATCGGGGAGGTTGACCGGTGCCTCGAGCTGCGAGACGAGCGTGGGCGGCGTTTCCTGACCCAGGGCCGGCTTACGAGGCGGCGCCGGCTTCGGGATGCCGTCGTCGGTGTAGTTGCCCACCATGCGGAGCGTCTGGCCAGCCTTCACCGTCGAGTCTGCGGTCACGGTGATGCTGGGTGGTTTGTTGCCGATCAGTTCCTTGTCGGTTTGTCCGCCCGTGGCCGCGCCGCCGGCCGGGTCGATCTCCCACTCCGCCTGGAGCCAGCCGTACGCTTTCTCCGTCTTGCCGTTCGCCGTGATGGTCCAGATTAGTTCCTTCTTGCCCCAGTCCTTCGGCACGACGACTGTGAACAGGTTGCGCTGCATCCGCGGGTAGAAGAACGCGGGCTGTCCGCGATCGGTACCGCCCGGCTCGACGGAGTTGTTCGGGCCGACCGGGACCGACAGATGCTGGACCCAGTTCCGGTTGAGGTACCCGAAGTGCATGTTGAATGTGCCGTCGGGGTTTTTCGACCAGCCCTCGAACACCGGCTGGACGCCCTGGCCCGAGTTGAACTTGAAGTTGTTGGTGAGCTCCACGGCCTGCTGCGCGCCAACGCCGGTCGTGAAGCCGACCGCGCCGATGAGAGCTAGCGCGGCGACGGTCACACGCACTCGAGAAAACATAACGAGCCTTTTGCTGATGTGCCGAGTAAGAGGAAACCGTGACGTGAGCATGGGTGGGAAGGCGGGTGCCGCCCGGCCGAAGCCGAGCGGCACGCTCGAACGCCAGAACTACTGCTGCTGTTGCTGCTGGGTCGTGCGCGTCTTCTTCTCACGCTCGGCCTTGCGGGCCGCCAGCTGCTCTTTGTACTCCTCGTCGGTCAAATCGTACCAGCCGATCCACGCGAAGCCCATCTCGTCGATGGTCCGCTGACCGTCGCCGACCCAGTTCTTCGGGTCGGGGTTGGCGCGATTCTGCTGCGAGTTGTCGTGCCACGTGATGACGTGGAGGATGGTGCCGGCCGGCACGATCGGCGCCGCGTCATCGGCGTACGAGTAGTTGAGGTGCCAGTTGTAGTTGAAGTTCGTGCAGCTCACCATCTCCGTTTTCGCGGAGGCCCCGCCGGTCGGATAGATCAGCTCGAGGCACTGTCGCTTGCCGCGGATGTGCATGTGCGGTTGGAACGACAGGATGCGGGCGTTCTTGTGCATGACGGTGTAGCCGTCGATGCGCACCACGGAGTTGCCGGGGATGTCGAGCTCCGCGGTCGACTGCGCGAGCTGCTTCGACCAGCGGATGTGCTTCGGCACGTACCCTTCGGGGTGGAGCTTCATCGCCACTTCGATGTGGGCGTCGACTTCTTCGCCTATCGAGTGAAGGTGGTAGCTGACCATGGCCTTCTTGCCGGCCTTGAGCAGCACACCTGAGTCGCCCGTGTAGACCTCGGCGTTCTTGCCCGACGCGTACTCGACGAGGAAATCGCCACCATCGATGCCGACGCTGTCATCGGCGTTGACTTCCTTGGTCTCCGGATCGTCCACGGCGTACGAGAGCGCGTGGTGGACCACCTTGCGCGACTGCGGTGTGGCGGCGCGCGTCTGGATGGCCTGGATGTAGCGGTCGGTCTTGATTGGAATGTCGGTGTAGATGTTGCCGTAGAGATCGGGACCGGAGGCCGGCACCTTGTACGGCGGGAACTTCACGACGAGATCGGGCTCGAAGTCCCACGCGCCGACTTCTTTGAACTGCCGGCGGGCGGGCATGTCTGCGGGGTTGCCGCGCGGTGCGCCACTATCCACCCACTTCGCGATGGTCTGGATCTCGTCGTCACTGAGCGACGGATCGTTCTTGAACTTGGTGATGCCGATCGTCTTGTCCATGTGGAACGGCGGCATCTCACGAGCCGTCGTGCGGGTCTTGATGGACCGCGCCCACGGCCGTGCTTCTTCGTAGGTCATGAGCGACATCGGCGCGGATTCGCCTGCTCGATGGCAGTTCACGCAGGAGCGCTGAAGGATCGGCGCGATGTCCTTCGTGAACGTGGGTTGCTTGGCAGCGGTCTGTGCCGACACCAGCGTTGGGAACAGCAGTGCGCCTGCTGAGGCGATCGCGAGCGCCATCGCCCGGGAGATCTCACACGTCCTGCTCATCGTCTGCCTCGCATTCGTGAACTACGAATCCACCCCTCGCCTTCTGGAAGAAAGGCGTTGCTCATATTGCGCTCGTACGGGCTTGGCTGTCAATGCCCGTGCGGCCGCTATCGATAATGTTTTTGGTAGTTTGAGCCCGATCCGGAATGTCGCGCTCTGTTACAATCCTCGGGCTTGCGCGGCGCGAAAGAGGATACGCATTCCGACCCTCTCCTGATCGCACGCCACCTTCGGTTCGGCTGGTGGTCGTTGGCACTTTTTGCGACGCTCGGCTTCGCCCTGGAACTGTTGCACGGCTTCAAGATAGGGCTCTACCTGGACGTGGGCAATGAGACGCGCCGGCTCATGTGGACCCTGGCGCATGCCCACGGAACCCTGCTGAGCCTCATTCACCTGTTCTTCGCCTTGACCGTCCGCGCCTCGGACCTCCCCAGCGCTCGTTTGGGCCGGTCCTCGAGCGCGCTCGTGGCCGCGAGCGTCCTGCTGCCGGGCGGTTTTTTCCTCGGCGGCGTGCAGTTCTACGCAGGCGATCCCGGCGTCGGCGTCGCACTCGTCCCCATCGGCGCCGTGCTCGCCATCTACGCCGCTGTCGTCACCGCACGGTCCATCGGGCGCTAACAACACCCGCGCGCGACTGAGCCGGGGTTCGGGGCAGAGCCCCGAGTGATCAAGGCAACGCGAACGCGACCAACTCGGGCACCTCGCCTTGTCGCGGCGCATCGACCGTGAGGGCGATGTATTGCTTTCCGTCGACGAGATAGGTCATCGGCGTGCCGATCGGTGCTGCTGGAAGGTCCACCGAGCCGATTTCCTTCCCGGTCGCTTTGTCGTACGCGACCAGACGTGGTCCACCCTGCGAGCCGCCCGCGTTCAGCGGATAAACGAGCAGCGTCTTCGTCAACACCGGACCGGCGGTCGTGTGGTCGCCTCCGACGGGCCGGAGATTCAGCCCCTTCAGCGCCGGCAGATTGCGGAACTTGTCGCCGTTGCCGGCAGGCGTCATCCAGACGTGATCGCCGGTATTCATGTTCACCGCGGTCATCCGCGAGTACGGCGGCTTCAGCAGCGGCACGCCGCCCGGCATGTTCGGTGTGCGCGGCGGTGCCTGGAAGTAATTCAGGTTGCCGCGCACGCCCTGCTTGCGCTCCTCCAGTCGCATCACGCCCCAACCCTGCTTCGAGGGCACGTACAGCATGCCGGTCTCGGCGTCCACCGCGGCGCCCGACCAGTTACCTCCGCCACTCGGACCCGGTTGCATGATGGTGCCCTGCAGCGTCGGCGGCGTGAAGAGCGGACCGATCTTGTAAGGCTTGATCGCCTCGATCGCCGCCTTCCGTAGTTCCGGCGTGAAGTCGACGAGATCGTCGATCGTCACGCCCTGTCGCTCGAACGCCGCGGGCTTGGTCGGGAACGGTTGCGTGGGCGACGCCTTTTCACCGGGGATATCCGACGGCGGCACCGGTCGCTCTTCGATAGGCCATACCGGTTGCCCGGTTTCCCGATCGAACGTGTAGATAAACCCCTGCTTCGTGATCTGTGCAAGCGCCTTGATGCGGCGCCCGTTCACGGTGACGTCGAGCAGATTCGGCGCCGCCGGATTGTCGTAATCCCACAGGCCATGGTGGACCGTCTGGAAGTGCCACTTGCGCAGGCCCGTGTTGATGTCCAGCGCGAGAATGCTCTCGGCGAAGAGATTGTTGCCGGGCCGATGACCGCCGTAGTAGTCCGGCGCCGTCGTGTTGGTCGGCATGTACACGAGCCCCAGCTCCGGGTCCGCGCTCATCATCGACCACGTCGTGACCTTGCCCGCGTACGACCAGGAGTCCGCTTCCCACGTCTCGTTGCCGAACTCACCCGGCGTCGGCACGGTCTTGAACGTCCAGCGCAGCTTACCCGTTCGCACGTCGTACGCGCGCAAGTACCCCGGGATCTGCTCTTTGTTGATTAGGTACGACGAGATCGACGCCGGCGTGATGACGACATCACGTACGACGAACGGGGGAGACTGAACCGAATAGGTGAGCGCGTTGTAGTGATCGCGCTCACCGCGCTTCGCCCGCGGCAGACCGACCATCAGATCGACCTTGCTGTTGACACCGAAGCCCTGCGCCGGTCGGCCGGTCTTCGCGTCGACCGAGATGAGGTATCCGTCTCCGGTGCCCCAGTACACGCGCTCCTCGGTCCCGTCGGTCCAGTACCCCACGCCGCGCTGATTCCACCGCGCGCTCATCGTCGTCGTGCCCGACTCGTACGACTTCGGGTTGTAGATCCACTTGACCGCGCCCGTCTTCGCGTCGAGCGCCGCGCCAACCGATGACGGTGAGTTCAGGTACAGCGTGCCGTTGATCATCAGCGGGGTCGCCTTGAAGTTCGTGATGAACGGCGGCGCGCCGTCGCGCCAGCGCTTTGGATCGAGTCGATTGAGCTCGTCGAAAATCTCCTTGAAGGTCGCCGTCCACTCGCCGGCGCCGTTGGGGAGCGTGATGCTGAGCATCGCGTCGGGCGACTTTGCCCGCCACGCGACCTTCAGGCTCTTGAAGTTGGTTGTGTTGATCTGGTCGAGCGGCGAGTACTTGCTGCTCGACAGATCCCCACCGTAGGTCGGCCACTCGCCGCGCGCGGTCGAGGGCATCGGCCGCGCCGTGCCGGCGTTTTGGGCCAGAAGCGCCGCCGTGGCCATCACCACGGCAGCGACGGTTACGGCGATCGGGTAGCGTGCGCTCTTCCTCACCGCGGATCCCCTCCAGTCATGGGCTCAGGAGGGGGATTTTACACGCCTCTCCGGTTCTCGCGCTTCTCTTTGCGCAACCTGCGATCAGGCGACTGGTGCGTGAAGATCCGATTTGCCCATGAGGTACAGGTCGACGCCTCGAGCGGCAGAGCGGCCCTCCGCGATCGCCCAGACGATGAGCGATTGACCGCGCTGCATGTCGCCAGCGGTGAAGACGCCCGGGACGTTCGTCATCCAATTCGCGTCGCGCCACACGTTTCCCCGCTCGGTGACTCTCATCCCGAGCTGTTCGCGCAGCGCGCTCGTCTCCGGGCCCAAAAATCCCATCGCGAGCAGCACGAGGTCCGCCGGCATCATCTCCTCGGTGCCCGGCATCGGGTCGAACGCCGTGCGCCCATCGCGGTTCACCATCCGCACGTGATGCGCATGCAGCGTCGTCACGTCGCCCGCTTCGTTGCCGCTGAAGTGGGTGGTGGCGACCGAGTACAGCCGCTCCCCCCCCTCTTCGTGCGCGGACGACACGCGGAAGATGTTGGGCCAGGTGGGCCAGGGATTGCTGGAGGCGCGTTCGTTCGGAGGCTGCGGAAGGAGCTCGAGCTGCCGCACCGACTTTGCGCCCTGTCGATGGACCGTGCCCAGACAGTCGGCGCCGGTGTCGCCCCCGCCGATGATGATGACGTGCTTGTCCTTGGCGGTGATGAGGCGCTTGTCCGGAATACGCTCGCCCTCACACCGGCGGTTCTGCAGCGTGAGGTAGTCCATCGCGAAGTGGATCCCCTTCAGATCGCGCCCTGGGACCGCCAGGTCGCGCGGGCGCGTGGCCCCAGCCGTGAGCACGACGGCATCGAAGTCTCGGCGCAGTTCGTCGAATCGCACGTCCCCCCCGACATTGGCGCCGGGTCGAAACATCACGCCTTCCTCCTCGAGCAGCGCGAGCCGCCGATTGAGGATGCGCTTCTCCATCTTGAACTCGGGGATGCCGTACCGCAGCAGGCCCCCGATCCGATCCGCGCGCTCGAACACGGTCACCCAGTGTCCGGCTCTGTTCAGCTGCGCGGCGGCGGCCAAGCCTGCCGGACCCGAGCCCACGACGGCGACCCGTTTGCCGGTGCGAGTCTCGGGTGGATTCGCGACGACCCATCCCTCGTCGAAGGCGCGGTCGATGATCTGGACCTCGACGCTCTTGATCGTCACCGCATCGTCGTTGATGCCGAGCACGCAGGATCCTTCGCACGGCGCCGGGCAGAGCCGACCCGTGAACTCGGGGAAGTTGTTCGTCGCGTGCAGTCGCTCGATCGCCGCCTTCCACCGGTCCCGGTAGACGAGGTCGTTCCAATCGGGAATGAGGTTCCCGAGCGGGCATCCCTGATGGCAGAACGGGATGCCGCAATCCATGCACCGCGACGCCTGCTGTTTGATGGCCGTCTCGTCGTACGGGAGGTAGACCTCGTGCCAGTCGTGCACGCGCTCGGCGATTGGACGCGCGGGCATCTTCTTGCGCGCGATCTCGATGAACCCGGTGGGCTTACCCATTGCTCACCCCGACGAGCTCCTCGAGAGATGCCTCGCGTCCGGCGGCGGCGGCCTTCGCCTGCGCCTGCAGCACGCGCTTGTACTCGCGCGGCATCACCTTGACGAACGCCCGCTTCGATTCCGCCCAGTGCGTGAGCGTCCGCTCGGCCACCGTGCTTCCCGTGAACTCCATGTGCCGCCGAATCATGCGCTGCACGAACTCGATGTCGTCCTCGTCATCGAGCCGCTCGATGTCGACCATCGCCGTGTTGCAGAGGCGCGAGAATCGCCGCTCGGCATCCCACACGAACGCGATGCCGCCGCTCATGCCGGCGGCGAAGTTCCGACCCGTCGAGCCGAGCACGACCACACGCCCGCCCGTCATGTACTCGCAGCCATGGTCCCCGACGCCTTCGACGACGGCCAACGCGCCGCTGTTGCGCACCGCGAAGCGCTCTCCCGCCAGACCGCGGAAGTACGCTTCGCCGCTCGTCGCGCCGTACAGCGCCACGTTGCCGATGATGATGTTGGCTTCCGCGACGAAGGCGGACTGCTTCGGCGGATACACGACGAGGATCCCGCCTGAGAGGCCTTTGCCGATGTAGTCGTTGGAATCGCCCTCGATCGTCATCGAGATGCCGCGCGGGACGAACGCGCCGAAGCTCTGACCGGCAGAGCCGGTGAACTTCAGCCGAATCGTGTCGTCGGGGAGCCCGGCTCCGCCCCAGTGCTTGGTCACTTCGTAGCCGAGCAGCGTCCCAACCGTGCGGTTCACGTTGCGGATTGGGAGTTCGAGGACGACCGGCTCCTTCGCCTCGATCGCTACGCGGCACTGTTCGATGATCTGATTGTCGAGTGCTGCCGCCAGGCCGTGATCCTGCTCAACGGTCTTCCGGCGCGGTGCGCCCTCGGGTACCTCAGGTTGATAGAGGATGGCGGAGCAGTCGAGTCCCTTTGCTTTCCAGTGGTCGACTGCCTTCTTGAAGTTGAGGCGATCCACCCGCCCGATCATTTCGTCCATTGTCCGGAAACCGAGCTGTGCCATGTATTCGCGCACTTCATCCGCGATGAAGCGGAAGAAGTTCACAACGAACTCGGGTTCGCCGGTGAACTTCTTGCGCAGCTCCGGATTCTGGGTCGCGATGCCCACCGGACAGGTGTTGAGATGACACACGCGCATCATCACGCACCCAGACACGACGAGTGGCGCCGTGGCGAAGCCGTACTCCTCCGCACCCATCAACGCGGCGACGACGACGTCGCGACCTGTTTTGAGCTGGCCGTCGACCTGTACCGTGATGCGGTCACGCAGCTTGTTCATCAGGAGGACTTGCTGCGTTTCGGCCAGCCCGAGCTCCCACGGCACACCGCCGTGCTTGATCGACGTCAGCGGGGACGCGCCCGTTCCGCCGTCATAGCCGGCGATGAGCACGACATCGGCGTGCGCCTTGGCCACGCCCGCAGCGACCGTTCCGACGCCAGCGAGGGCGACGAGCTTCACGTGGATCCGCGCCTTGGGGTTCGAGTTCTTGAGGTCGTAGATCAGCTGCGCGAGATCCTCGATCGAATAGATATCGTGGTGCGGCGGCGGCGAGATCAATCCGACGCCGGGAGTCGCGTGGCGCGTCTTGGCAATCCACGGATAGACCTTGTGGCCCGGGAGCTGACCACCTTCGCCGGGCTTCGCGCCCTGGGCCATCTTGATCTGCAGGTCGTCGGCGTTGACGAGGTACTCGCTCGTCACACCGAACCGTGCGGAGGCGACCTGCTTGATCGCGCTGCGGCGCAGATCGCCATTGGGATCCGGGACGAACCGCTCGGGGTCCTCGCCGCCTTCGCCGGTGTTCGACTTGCCACCGATACGGTTCATCGCGATGGCGAGTGTTTCGTGCGCCTCCTTGCTGATCGACCCGTACGACATCGCGCCAGTGGAAAACCGCTTGACGATCGACTCGACGGGCTCGACCTCGTCGATCGGGATCGGCTCCGCCGCAGGCTTCAACTTGAGCAGACCGCGCAGCGTCGCGAGATGCTGGCTCTGATCGTCGACGAGTCGCGTGTACTCCTTGAAGAGCGTGTACTGGCCCGAGCGCGTCGCGTGCTGGAGCTTGAACACGGTTTCCGGATTGAACAGGTGATACTCGCCGTCGCGGCGCCACTGGTACTCGCCGCCCCCCTCGAGGTCCTGCTCCACCGGACGGACAGGGAACGCCTTCTGGTGGCGGCGGCGCACCTCCTCGGCGATCACGTCGAGGCCGATGCCGCCGATTCGAGAGGCCGTGCGCGTGAAGTACGTGTCGACGAACGCGCGCTCGAGGCCAACCGCCTCGAAGACCTGCGCCCCGCAGTAGCTCTGCAAGGTCGAGATGCCCATCTTGGACATCACCTTGAGAATGCCCTTGTTCAGCGCCTTGATGTAGTTCTTGACCGCCGTCTCGTGCGAGATGTTCGTCAGCATTCGCTGACGGATCATGTCGTCGAGCGTCTCGAACGCGAGGTACGGATTGACGGCGCCCGCGCCGTAGCCGAGGAGGAGCGCGCAGTGGTGTACCTCGCGCGCGTCGCCCGCTTCGAGGACGAGGGCGCAGTTCGTCCGCCGGCCGAGCCGCACGAGGTGATGGTGCACGCTGGCCGTCGCGAGCAGGCTCGGAATGGGCGCGCGTGTCCGGTCGGCGTCCCGATCCGAGAGGATCAAGATGGTGTAGCCGGCTTCGACCGCCGCCGCCGCACGCCGGTTCAACTCGGCGAGCGCCTTCTCGAGACCATGGCCGTCATGGCTCAGGTCGAACAGCATCGGAATCCGGGTGGTCCTGAATCCCGGGTCGTACACGTGACGCAGACGCGCCACTTGGTCGTTGTCGATGACCGGATACTTGATCTTGATCTGCCGGCACGACTCGGGCCTCGGCTCGAGGAGGTTGCCCTCCGGCCCAATCGTCGACTCCATCGAGGTGACCAGCTCCTCGCGAATCGCGTCGAGTGGCGGATTGGTCACCTGCGCGAACGCCTGCTTGAAGTAGTCGAACAGCACACGTGGGCGGTCGGAAAGGGCGGCCAACGCCGCGTCCGCCCCCATCGACCCAATCGCTTCTTCCGCGCCCGTCGCCATCGGCGCGATGAGCAGACGAAGATCCTCGTGCGTGTACCCGAACAGCTGCTGCCGGCGCCTGACGGTCTCGTGGCTCGGCGGCGGCAGATACGGCGCCGGATCGAGCTCGTCGATGTCGATCAGGTTCTTCAACCACTCCTGATAGGGATGCGCACTCGCGAGCTCGGTCTTGACCTCCTCGTCGGAGACAATGCGACCGCGCGACGTGTCGACGAGGAACATCCGGCCGGGATGCAACCGTTCCTTGATCACGATGTCCTCGGCCGGGATGTCGAGGACACCCACCTCCGAGGCCAGGACGACGAGCCCGTCCCTGGTGACGTAGTAGCGTGACGGACGAAGGCCGTTACGATCGAGGATGGCCCCGATGATCGTGCCATCGGAGAACGCGATGGACGCCGGGCCGTCCCACGGCTCCATGAGCGACGAGTGGTACTCGTAAAACGCCTTCAACGCAGGAGACATCGTCTCGTGTCCGCCCCACGGCTCCGGGATCATCATCAGGATCGCGTGGGGCAGCGAGCGGCCCGACATCACCAGGAACTCGAGCACGTTGTCGAACGTGGCCGTATCGCTGCCGCCTTCGCGGATGACCGGCAGGATCTTCTTGAGATCCTCGCCCCAGACCGCGGACTGGAACAGTCCCTCTCGCGCCCGCATCCAGTTGATGTTGCCGGTGAGTGTGTTGATCTCGCCGTTGTGCGCGATGTACCGATACGGGTGCGCCAGCGGCCACGCCGGAAACGTGTTCGTGCTGAACCGCTGGTGGACCAGCGCGAGCGCCGATTCGAAGTCGGGATCCACGAGGTCCGGGAACATCGGTTCGATCTGGCCGGCCGTCAACATGCCCTTGTAGATCAAGGTCCGGCTCGAGAGGCTCGGGATGTAGAACTGCTTCCGCGCGGCCTCGGGCAGACCGAGGCCATCGGCTTCGTGCTCCACCCGCTTGCGGATGATGTACAGCTTCCGCTCGAAGCGTGTCTGATTGTCATGACCCGGTCCGCTGGCGATCGCGCCGGGTGGCCGTGTGAGCGCGCCGCGGGCAATGAAGATCTGCCGGAACACCGGCTCGACGGCGACCGCGCTCGGACCCACGCTGCGGTCATCGGTCGGCACGTCGCGCCAGCCGAGCAGTGTCTGCCCCTCGTCTGCGATGATCGAGGCGAACAGCGCTTCGCACGCCGCGCGGTGAGCCGGATCGGTCGGGAGGAAGACGAGACCCACAGCATAGGTGCCGAGCGCTGGCAGCGGTGTCGGCGCCACCCTTCGAAGAAACCGATCGGGCATCTGGACGAGAATGCCTGCGCCGTCGCCGGTGTTCACCTCACAGCCGCAGGCGCCGCGATGGGCCAGGTTCTTGAGGACCGTGAGCGCCTGGCTGACGATGGCGTGCGAGGGGCGTCCCTTCATGTCCACGACGAATCCGACACCGCACGAATCATGCTCGTGCTGCGGATCGTAGAGACCGACGGCAGCCGGTGGTCCGGCCACCGGCTGGGGACACGGATTCGCGCTTCGTTGTTCGTCCGGCATAGGAGGCCCTGATTTGTCCGTGGAATCCGTAGGCTGGGAGCCAGCGGAGCGATAGTTATCGCTCAGTCCGAGTCAGAAGTAAAATACAAACATCGAATCCGACACATGAGTAATGCGCATCGATCGAACGTCGAGCTGGATCGCCCTTACATGCAAGCCGCACTCGGCGAAGCGCGGCGCGCTCGCGATGCCGGCGAAGTCCCGATCGGTGCCGTGGTCGTGCTCGCCGACGCGATCGTCGGCCGCGGGTACAACCAACCCCTCTCGTCCGGAGATCCGACGGCGCACGCCGAGATCATCGCGATCCGAGACGCGGCGCGGACGATCGGAAACTACCGGCTCACCGGCGCCACGCTGTGCGTCACGATCGAGCCGTGTCTGATGTGCGTCGGTGCGCTGGTGCACGCGCGCATCGGTCGGCTGGTGTTTGGTGCCACCGAGTCACGCACCGGCGCGGTAGTGTCCACCGTGCGCGGCGGTGATCTTCCCGGTCACAACCATCGATTCGAGTTCGAGGGCGGCCTCTGCGAAGAGGAGTGCCGCGCCCTCATGCAAGAGTTCTTTCGGGCCAGGCGCTAGAGTCGCCAATCGCACGTCACCAGTCCCACGTCGACAGTCCCTTCTCCGGCGCGCTGAAGGCGTACCCACGTGAGCTGAGTGGGCGGTCGAGAGCCCGCCGGCAAGTGCGACGTGTCGACGTGCGACCTGTCGACTGGTGAGCCGCGACTGGTGACTCTCGCTCATTGACCCTGCGGCAGCGCGAATGCGAGCAGCTCGCCCGGATAGTTCCCTCCACCGATCGCCACGAGGATGTACTGACGTCCGTTGTGGAGGTACGTCATCGGCGATCCGCTCTGCTGCGCAGGCATGAGCACGGAGCCGGCGTCCTTGCCCGTCGCCTTGTCGTACGCGCGAAGCAGCGCGCCACGCGGGTGCCCGTTGGTCGACACCTGCGGTTCTCCGGCGACGAGCAGCGTCTTCGTCACGACCATCCCGACGATGCCGGCTTGACCCGTGCGTGGGATGGTGAGGCCTTTCAGGGCCGGGCTGTTGCGGACGCTGTCCGGCGTATCGCCGTGCGCGATCGTCCAAGCGAGCAGACCTTTGTTGAGGTCGATCGCGCTGATGCTGCCGTACGGGGGCTTCACAATCGGCAGACCTTGCACCGTGAGCCCACCGCCACCGCCTTCCCCCCCAGCCGCCGGCGCGGCCGGTGCCGGCCCGGAGCCTGGCGGTACGATCGAACCCGCGCCCGCAGTCGTGCGGGCGCCGGTGAGCGCGTTGCCTTGGATGTAGTTCATGTCGTTCTTCGCGGGATCGGGTTTCACCAGCCCGAGTGGACTCGGCTGGCGCCGCGAGTAGACATAGAGGAGACGCGCCTCCGGGTCGTAGGCACCGCCGCCCCACACCGTGCCGCCGCCGTTCGACGCGAGGACGATGGTCGCCAGCGGACCCTCGGCCTTGCTCACGACGATCGGCGTGAACACCGGACCGATCGTGTAGCGCGAGATCACCTTCAGCCCTTCCGCCTTCAGCTCGGGCGTGAAGTCGAGCAGATCGTCCTCCAAGAATCCTTGACGGTCGTATGCGAACACCTTGCCGTTCGCGTCGAGGGGGAAGGGCTGCGTCGGCGCGTACCACTCGCCCGGCACGTCACCTGCGGGTACCTTGCGCTCCTCAATCGGCCAAATCGGCTTGCCCGTCTCGCGATCGAAGACGTACATGAACGCTTGCTTCGTCGGCTGTGCGAGCGTCTTGACCGCGCGTCCGTTGACGATGATGTCCGCGAGGATTGGCGGACACGGGATGTCGTGATCCCAGATCCCGTGGTGCACGAGCTGGAAGTGCCACTTCCGTACGCCGGTCTTCAAATCGACGGCCACGATGCTTTCGCCGAACAACCCCGCGCCCGGGCGGTGTCCGCCGTAGTAGTCGCCGGTTGGCGTTTCCACGGGGAGATACGCCATGTTGAGTTGCGGGTCGATCGAGATCTGCGCCCACACACCGGTGTTGCCGGTGTACGACCACGAGTCGTTCAGCCACGTGTCGTTGCCGAACTCGCCCGGGCTCGGGATGGTGTGGAAGATCCAGAGGCGCTTCCCGGTCCGCACGTCGAAGCCGCGGACGTAGCCCTTCACGTTGCTCTTGCCGCGCGGGACGCCCCCCGATCGATGCGCGGCGCCCACGACGATGACGTCGTTTGCGATGGCCGGCGTTGCGTGGAGTCCAATCTCGCCGGTGATGGGGTCGATGACCTGATCGAGGTTCTGCTTCAGGTCGACGACGCCGTTGGTGCCGAAACCGGGCACGCGCACGCCAGTCTTCGCGTCGAGCGCGATCATCTGGTAGCCGGGCGTGACGTAGATGATCCGCGCTTCCTTGCCGTCGGACCAGTACGAGAGGCCACGTCCAGAGAGCTGGCGGGGAGCGGCTGCGCCACGGTCGCCCTCACGGTGGCTGTACGTCCACAGAATCTCGCCCGTGGCTGCGTCGAGCGCGACGACCGCTCTGCGCGTGCCGGCCGTGGTGTAGACGACGCCCCCGACCATCAGCGGTGTCGATTCGAATTGGAACTCCGGGCGCGGTCCGAAACTCTCCGTCTTCAATCGCCACGCGATCTCGAGCTTCGAGAAGTTGGTGGCGTTGATCTGATCGAGCGGGGAGTAGCGCGTGTTGCCGACGTCGGCTCCGTACGTCGGCCACTCGCCGTTCCTCGCGCCCGCCTGTCCGATGACGGTCGGGCTACTCCAGAGCAACACCGCGGCGAGGAGAGCAACACCCAGTCGCCACGAACCGTTCGATCGCATGCGCCACCTCCGTTTTCGGGGCAAGCATAGCGTAGGCCTCGTGAGCCGGGTAGACGGGCAAGCCGGTTGGAGACGGAGACCCGACCCACCCGGCCTGCCAGCCCTACCTGGCTCCGAGCGAGTGCGCCGAGAACCGCTGTGCTGATTCCGCGAGGATGTCCACCAGGCGCGCGACCGAGGCGAGGTCGACCCACTCGACCGCGGCATGGGCGCCTTCGCCGAGTGGACCATAGTTCACGGTGGGAATGCCTGCGGCGGAGAAGACCGCGGCATCCATCCAGAACCCGACGCCGACTTCGCGGGGTACTTCCGCCGTGACGTGCGTCACCGCGTCACGCACGCACGAGACGATCGAGGCATCGCGATCGCAGACACTGGGGTTGCGCGAGAACGTGATGGTGACCTGCGCGCTCTCGTCCACGCACCGAACGACAGCCTCGATCTCGTCGCGCACCCGCTCCGGTGTCTCGCCTGGCAGTGTGCGTCGCTCAACCTGAAGGCGACACGAGGGCGCGTACGTCGAGAGTCCGGTGCCGCCGTCGATGAGCGCGCAGTGCATCGAGGCGCGGCCGACGAGCGGATGCGTGCGTCGACGCAACTCGGTCCGGTCGAAGTCATCGAGCGCCGTGATGACCCGGCCCATCTTCGCGATCGCGCTCACGCCCACGTCCCATCGGCTCCCATGCGCTGCGCGGCCAGTGGTGATCACATCTGCCCACACGAATCCCTTGTGCGCGAGGACGAGGCCCCCCTGCGGCGCCGGTTCGGTGACGAGGCAGGCGGCGGCGGGATGGCGGCGGACGAAGTCGAACGCGCCGAGACTGCCGTGTTCTTCGTCGGCGACGAGCGCGGCGAGCACACGGCCTTGGCGGCAGAACTCGGGCGAAGCCGCCAGGCGGGCCATCGCGACCATGATCGCCGCCACACTGCCTTTCATGTCGTACGCACCGCGGCCGTACAGCCGCCCGTCCTCGACGCGGGCCTCGAACGGGGGAATCGTCATCCCATCGGTGCCGACCGTATCGAGATGTGCGCAGAGCACGAGCGCCGGCCGATCGGGCGCGCCGACCTCCGCCACGACGTTGGGTCGCCCCGGTACGGTCTCTTCAGTCCACGCGCGCACCCCGCGATCGGTCAGCCACGTGCAGGCGTACTCCGCAATCGCCGCCTCGCCCGTACCGTCACTTGGCGCAATCGACGGGTTGACCGATGGGATGGACACTAGCGCGGTCAGGACCGGGGCGAGATCGTCGGGCATCGAAGGCGCTACGGCACCAAGACCGACCGCATGATCCACATGATGTTGTCCCAGCTCACGGGCTTCTCGGTGCCGTCGAAGATCTTCGCGAAGCTCCCGCCGCCACCCTTGAACGAGAAAGACTTCACCCTGTCGGGCGGATTGGTCGTCGGGTTCCGGAGGATCTCGAGCACCTGTTCCTGCTTCGAGATCTGATAGGTGGCGGGGTTCTTGGCGGAGTAGAACTTCGTTTCCGATGAGGCGCCGCGGTTCGAGACGCCTCGCTCGAAGGTGATGTGCATCTCGAGCTGCTCGCCGCTCGCCGTTTTGAAGACCCAGTCCTGCGTCTCGAGCACGGCGTTGCCCTCACCCTTGATCATGCGGTTCGCCGTGACCGTCGTGGCGTGGATGTAGTTGCCAAAAGGACCGGGGGCGTCGGTTGGATCGGCGGTCAAGCCCCCGATGATCAACTGCGCGTTGGCGCCGGACGCATCCTTGACCGGAGCCGCCAGGTAGACGAGCCGGTTGGAGCCCTTGCCGACCGGTTTGCCGTCCGGAGCGCTGATAGACAGCCGATCGATGAAGATTGCCCGCAGGTTGCAGTCCTTCGCCGGGCCTTGCGCGGCGACGTTCATGGTGAAGCCCGGAGGCAGGAAGGCGTTCAGCGCCGCTTGCGGCACGGCGAGGTCGAGTTGAAAACGCGCTTCCGCGCTGTTCTCGAGCAGCGTCTGCGCTCCCGCGTGTGTCGTGCCGGCCATCGCGGCCACCGTAAGAAGGGCCAGTCCCCATCGTCCTCTCACTGTCTTCCTCCTGAACCTATCGGAGCTCGGCACGGACTCGGCTCGGTCGCTGACGGGCCCTGCGCCCGTGCCGCTCTCTCGCGGCCCGGTCTGGGCGCCTGATCGCTCGTGCTCAAAACCTGAACCGCGCTTCGAACGAGACGTTCTGCTTGAGGATGTCGCCGAACACGTGCTGCTGGATGTCCTGGTTCAAGAGGTTCGTGGCCTTGACCAACCGTCGTCAGGCGCCGCTGGGCCCATTTGTACCCGAAGCTTGCGTTGACCAGCGTGTAGGAGTCGGTGAATCCGTGGAACGGACTCGTGAGAACGTCGCTCCAGAACGCGCGGTCGGCGTAATTGACTGACACACTTCCGAGGTAACGGTTGGCGTTGACGTTCACGCCGGCGTTGAACCGGTGCCTCGGCGGCAGGGCCAGCTCCGCCGCGGGGAAGGGGTTCGGGTCGTCGAGCGCCTCCGGATCGCCTTGCCACGAGTAGTTGACGAACGATGACAGACCCGCACCGAACCGGTGATCGAGCGAGAGCTCAAGACCCTGCTGTCTGACCGGTCCGAGATTGAGGTATGTGAACGCGGTACGCGGCAGAAAGATGCCGCGTTGCGCCATGAGCGTGAGGACTCCGGGAGGGAGTCGCCAGCCGGGCGGCAGCGTGCTGTCCGTGTACGGATCCAGGCGCGGCGACAACTGCGTGAAGTTGATGTTGCTGTCGAGGTCATTCAGGTAGAACGCCACGCCCGCCGTCGTCCGTTCCTGGAAGGTCGCGGTGTAGGCGACCTCATACGCCGTGAGCTTCTCCTGCGCGAGCGGCGTTTGCGCGGTCCCTCCCACGGGAAGTTCGCTGCCCACCGATCGCACGACGAGCGGGAACGGCTGCGCGACGAGTGGACCCAGCGCGGGATTCAACGCGGCGAGCGCACGAAGATCCACCGGATTGACGATGGACGTGTCGAGGTGGTTGTTGACGACCGACGGCGATCGGAACGCGCGATTGATCGACACGCGTATCGCGTGATCCTCGTGCGGTTTCGGTGTGGCCGAGAACCGCGGCGAGAATACCGGGTCGCGCAGGTTGCCGAACTTGTCGACGCGTGCGCCGAGCGCGAACCGAACACGGTTGAAGAGGATGCTGTCCTCGATGTACGCACCCAGCTCCGTGCGGTTCTTCGCGTTGGGCGCGATCGTCAGCTCGAAGTTGTTGCGGCGGACGTTGCCACCGAAGTTCAGGATGTGCCGAGATTCGAGCGTCATCACGTCGCCCGCTTCGACGTCGTACGTCTGCGTGGAGAAGTTGAGTTGGAGTGGGCGCGACGTCGCCGGATCCAGCAAGAGCAGGTTGGGTGCCTTCGCGTCGACGAAGTTCCCGAAGCCATTCAGCCGCAATCCGCCGCGCCGGTAGTTCACTTTTCCATAGCTCATGAACGAGCCCGGTTGGATGTCGAACGGTCCCAGGCCCGTGTAGACGATGCCCTCGGTTCCCGCGAAGCCCGCCTGATAGGTGAGGTTCCCGCGATTCTCCGCAAGATCCTGATCGAGCCGGACGTCGAACTTCGGCTGGCTTGTGCCGCAGTTCTGAAACGACGCGCCTACCTGTCCCGTCGCGTCGGCCGGATAGGTGGCGCCACCCACCGTCGCGCTGGGATCCTGCGGATCGCGAATGACGGGGATCTGGCCCACTGGGCGCGGCAGCGCCTCCGACGAGAAGTAGCCGCCGGACACGCGCAGGGCGAAGCGGTCGTTGAGCGCGCGCGAGACCGTGCCGGTCGTGTTGAAGACGCCGCCGCCGCCGCGGCCGACGGTGGATCCGGCGTTGCGGTTGAAGAAGCCGCCGGTGATCGAGAGGTCCACGCCTGGTGAGTCGCGCGGCGTTGTCGTGATGACGTTGACCACGCCTGTGAGCGCGTTGGCGCCCCACACGGCGGAAGCCGGTCCGCGAATGACCTCGATGTGTTTGACGTCCGCAAGGTTGTTCGGGAGGAAATCCCAGAGGACCAGGCCGAAGAAATCGAGATAGAGCGAGCGGCCGTCGAGGAGCACGAGCTGCGAGTTCGAGAGCGTCGACGTGGCTTGTCGACTCGTCAAGTTGATGTCGCGGGCCGAGAGCTGGATGACGTTCAGGCCCGGCACGCCGCGCAGGAGGTCGCCGTAGTTCTGTGCCGGCGTGCTGGCCAGTACCGTCTCGCCCACCACGCTCATCGTCGCGGGCGCGTCGACCAGCGCAACCTCCGCGCGCGACGCGGTGACGACGATGGTGTCGGCGACCGAGGCCAAGGCGAGAATGACTGGTGGCACGTCCACGCTGCCCGTCGTGACGACGAGCCCGGGGCGGCGAGCCTGGGTGAATCCGCTCATCGAGACCGCGATCTCGTAGGTGCCCGGAGCCAGATTGCGAAAGCTGAACTCGCCCTCCGAGCCGGACTGGACCGTCTGGCGCGTGGGCCCCGTGAGCTCGATGGTGGCGCCAGGGATCCGTGCGTCGGTGGTGTCGACGACCGTGCCTGAGAGGCTGCCGGTTTGAACGTGCCGAGGCGAAGCCGAGCCATGGCTGTCTCTAATCGGTGCGCCCGGGCGCGACAGGTCCCGGGCTTCCTGGGAGCCTTGGCACGGCGCGTCGCCGAGGGTCGCAGCGGCGACCTCGGGACTGGACGAAGTCCAGCACGGGTAAGTGTACGCCGAACGGCCGGCCGATTGGGCCTCGCTCGTGCGTGACCGTGCGTGCTCCGAAGCGGTGCCACAATTCGGCCCCAGCCCACGGGACCGCCTCGCTCTCATCGTGCTGTGAAGAAAGGCGCCGTGGCCCTTCGTCGTCCGTGCAACTCGAGACCGTTTGTTGCGCGCGCGCCGCTGGCTCGCCGTCCAGGCTCAGTGGTTTCCGTGCGGTATACTGAAGTTTCTGCTCTGCTCGGTCCTGCTGGGAGAGGTACCGAAGTGGTCGTAACGGGGGCGCCTCGAAAGCGTCTTGTCGGGTAACCGGCACGTGGGTTCGAATCCCACCCTCTCCGCCATAAACTATTGAAAATAGGGACCTTGTTTCAGTGGCCATGCGACTCAAATCCACCCACTCCCAGTTACTCTAATCACGAAGAGTCCATCTATTTCGTGAGTCGTGTTCCAGTTTTGTCCCACTGAATCGAACGATCGCGTGTGCCTGACGTTCAGCGTTGATGGCCTCCCGACAGCGCGCGGGTCGCATTCTACGAAGCGAGTCCCTCGGACTAGCGCGCGATGAACTCTACCTCGTCATTCTCGATATCGCGACCGGCGCGACAACGCGGCTCACATCGGGGCCTGCGACGGACAACTTCCCCGCGTGGTCACCCAAAGGTGACCGCATCCCGACGCACACGCCACCCTGGTCGCTCGACGGCGAGTGGATCGCCTTCGCGAGCGCTCGTGCAGGCTTCAAGGACGAGATGCTGGTGGGCGAGGGCGGTGGCCAAGGGGACATCGTCGTGACGCGTTGGGACGGCTCGGACGTTCGTCAGCACACCGACGATCCCTTCGAGGAGGCGACGCCGGCGTCTGCGCCGCGGTTGGGGTGAGGAATCAGCGCGCTTGAGCGGGAGCGGGGGCACAACGTGTCTGCGGCCGACGATTCTGCTAGTCTGGGAACATGAAGATAACGGTGGAGCTTCCGGACGATGTCGCCCTGCGGCCGGACCCCGGGCGAGAGGCGCTCGAGGCGTTGGCGATAGAGGGCTACCGAGTCGGCGCCTTGACGCATTACCAAGCCAGCCAGCTGCTCCGCGTGTCGCGGCTTGAGTTCGACGCGTTGCTGAAGAAGCACGACGTCGAGGAGCACGCGTACGACGTCGAGGATCTCGAGCAGGATCTTGACACCATTCGGCACCTCGAGGCGAGCGGACGGATGCCGTCGTTGTGATCGTTGTCGTTGCCGACACGTCTCCCCTGAACTACCTCGTCCAGATCCGTGGCGAACACATCCTTCCCCAGTTGTACGAGCGGGTGTTCGTGCCTGCCGCCGTCATCGAAGAGCTCGAGCACCCGGGAACGGTCCCGGCTGTGCGCGAGTGGCTGGCCAACGTACCCTCCTGGCTGGTCGTTCGCGGTGTCGTGTCGGAGGCAGACCCCGCGCTGACGAGGCTCGATCCCGGGGAACGCGCAGCCATTCAGTTGGCCAAGCAGGAGCGCGCTGATCTGCTGTTGATGGACGAAAGGCTCGGCGTCCGAATCGCGCGTGAACAGGGGCTGGCCGTCACCGGCACGCTGGGTGTGTTGGTGCAGGCCACCAGGCGCGGTCTGATCGACATCGAGCGTGCGTTGTTGGACCTCCAGGCGACGGACTTCCGTTGCACCGCTCGAGTCATTGAGGAAGTCCGGCGCCAGGCGAAGTCGTTGTCGTGACCGTCAATCCTGAGCGGACGACCGTGGCTGTCGCGGGCGCGACGCTCGTGGCGCTCATCGGCTTGGGCGCGCTGGCGGCGCGTCCCCCGTCCTGGGCGCGGTGAGGGTGGCGTTTTGGGGCGTGCTCGCCATGGCGTTTACCGCGCCACCGCTATGCCGGCGACGCTGAGCGACACAAGGCCGACGGTCACGCCGCCGATCACGATCGGGGCGCGGAGATCCGTTGCTACATGCGCGACCCGGACGAATACCTCATCGAAGTCGGTCAGCTCACAAGGCGGCCAGGCACGTAGCACCGCGGGGCCGCCGCAACCGACTGGGCTGGTCCTCAAACCGCGGGTAGTCGCGCAGGGACTACGTTTACCTCGACCGTCCGGGACGGTCGCCTTGAACGTAGCCACATCTGCGTATCTCATTACTTAACAGTGTTGAGTTTCGGTAAACCCAATCAGGACAGTCCGTTGCGGCGCCTGCCGCGAGTGCGGTTGATGCCGCAGCGCTTGGCCGAGGTCCTGATGGACGTGACGTAACTCCGGTCTGTCCAACACAACAGGCTCGCTCAGAATCTCGGCGTGCGCCCGAAAGTCGTGGCCGCTGCGGTGAGATCGTTTCAACGTCTCCGATGGAGAGGCTTCGTGCGCGCTCGGAGCGCCCGCCCTTCTTGAGCTGGGTCAGAAGGTCCTGGGCAATGGCTGATTGCGCGCCGTCCCGCCACGCCCGCGGTTAAGACGCGCCCGACTCGGCCGTGGGCGGCCACGCGCCGATCCGCTGTCGCCAATGCCACGATCTTGCCCAGGTGATAGGCGTTATGGACCGCTACACAGTTCAGCTCGTCGGCGAGTGTCGTGCCCGGCTCCACCTCGAGCGCCAACCGTTCAGGCGCCTCCCCCAGCGCTGCCGCCGCGCGAGCGCCGTCCATGAACACCCGCACCAAGTCGTGCCATTCGCGCTCATGCTCCGGCGCTGCGCTCGGGAACCTGTCGCCGGCCGGACCGCCCGGCCTGATGATGCTCTGCTGGTACCCCACAACGTGCCACAGCTCCTCGTAGATCGAGTGCGAGGTTCCGTCCGGGCGTCGCGTGACTTGCTCGAGCGTGAGCCCTGACAACAGGTGGGCTCGCGCGGGAAACTCGCCGACCAGAAACAGATGTTCGAGGATATGCATCGAATCGATCCCATTCTTACTGTGCTCGTCACCGCGACCACGAGAGCCGCTCAACGGGCCAGCTTACGCGCGCCGGAAAGCGGCGCGAGAGCGGCCCGGCGGGCGTCGCGTGCACTGCCGTCCTCAGCCAGTCTGAGCGATGGGTTCTCGGCGTGTTCTGAGCGGATTGCTGGTGGTCATCGGCGTCGTGGAGGAACGGTTAGTGCACCACCTCGCCGTCGCCGCTCTCGTTGTCCCATTGCCCGAGGTGCGGGAGCTCGAGCCGCCGCACCTCCTGAATTGCCGCATTGAGGGCCTCGCAGGCGCCTCGACCTCGTCTCTGGCTGCGGCACGCGCGCTCCAACGCTCGAAGTGTTCGCAGAACCCGCGCCCGGTCGAATCGCTGGCCGCAGCAGTGCTCGCAGAAGCTCATGACTCAATCATGCCTCATCCGGCAGTCTCTCTCCTAACGTTGACTAGAAGGCGATGCTTCGATTTAGCGATCGAACTCGACCCGAGTAACGCGCGCGCGTTCACAAAGCGCGGCGCGCTCCGCGTAGCCGACGCTTGCGGGGCCCCGTCGAGCTACGCGTGACGACACTCAGCTGCTCGCGCTCTTCACGTGCTTGAAGCCCAAGGACGTATGTGAGGAGCGAGGCCGACCTCTGCGGATGCGAGGTCGACCTTGATGAGGGCACAGCCCGATCACCTGCAGACTGACGAGTCGACAGTGATGCTGTGTCGCATCATGGTCGCGTTGTTCCAGGGCTCGATGTCGTTGTCGAAGAGGTTCGCTCCGGTCTTGACGTCGTAGGTAATGGCGCGCACGAACACATAGAGCGTCTCGCCGCTCGAGATGCTGCCGGGCAGTCGGAAGTTGTTCCCGATAGTCGCGCAGTCTGCGGCCTTCACAGTGAACTGGCGGATGTCAGGCGACTGCGTGTCGCTGCCATCCCTGACGTTCAGTTGCTTGTCCTTTGAGAACCACACCTGGGACTTTACGAGCACGTCCTTCAGCGACGTGTGGTTGTTGAGCGAATAGCGAAGCTGGATGTCGCCACTTGGGCACACCTTCTGCGATACCCGGGGATACGACGTTCCGGCCGTGTTGACCGCGCAGAACACGGTATCGCCCTTCACGCGATCGGCCCAGCTGTCGCCCCGGCTCGAGACCTTGCAGTAGGCTAGTTGCATCGCGTTCTTGGCATCTTCGCAGGCGCGAAGCGCATCCTGTGCAGTGGCGAGCGCCTGGAACAGATCGGCAAACTCCCCCTTGAAGATGTTTTCGGCCGGGAAGTCCGCGCCGATGGGCAGGCCCGTGGCCTGGCTCACCGCTCGTGCCGCGGCATCGACCTGAGCGATCTGCGTCGTGCAGGTGTCGAACTGCTGTTCGGCGGACTTGTACCACGTGGCGGTCGCCGACACGTCGAGCGGCCTGGGCACACCGGCCTTGAGATATAACGCCAGGATACCGGCCGTGTCGTCGGGCAACAGGCGCGTCTTCAAGATATGGTTCGGTCCGCGGAACCACGTTCTGAAGTTCTGCGCCATCACCGCGTAGCTGTCGTCCGGGTGCGCGAGTCCAACGGCATGACCCATCTCGTGGGTCAGAATGCCGCCGAACGTGCGGGGAAGGGCGCTGCCGATCTTGTTGGGCTGAGCGGCTGTGTAGAACGCGCGACCGTCCACGTCGTTCGAGTCGGGCGGACCGAAGATCCAGTTGAAGTCCTTCCGAAACGAAATATGCGCGCGGGTTCGCGTGCAGCCATCCGCCGGATTGGGTGACATCCATGCCTCCGGACCGGACGTGCCCGCCCCGGTGCTGGTGAACCCGACCACAATCGTCTGGCCTCCGTAGTTCTCGGACCCGGGGGCGCCCAGATCGCTATCGCCGGTGATCCCGGACTCGAGTACGAGCTCCAGGCTGCTGCCCGGGATCGCGTTGAACAGCGCGATCACCGCCTTGATGTCGGCGTCGAGCCGAACCAGGTCGGCAAGCGACGAGCCCCCACCGCGTGTGTTGAGGTAGTCGAGCACGCTGTCGCCGAGCAGGCGCACCTTGACCGGGCTCGAGGTATTCCACTTCTGTCCCGTACTACACGCCGACGTCTGGAGCACATAGGCCGAAGCGGGTATGGGAACACTCGCCAGTGCGGCTGCCGCTGCGATCAGTATGAGTGCCCAGCGCACGTGCCTCAGACGGTTGTCGAACGTTTTCATCGAACTGCCTCCTCTTGTCTGGGAAGACGGAGAATGCTGACGAAACCGGACACACGAGGAAGCACGAAGATGGTCGGCTACAATTCGGCGATCAGGAGGCGGGCATGGCGTCCGATCTCAACGTCAACGGCAGACAACAGGCCGTCGATGCAGACCCGCCGACGCCGCTGCTCTGTGGTTCTCGACTACCACCTGGGCTGACGAGCACCAAGTTCAGCTGCGGCATCGGCACGTCAACAACGTCGCGTCATCCGGCATGCTGGAGCCGAAACTGACGGCCAGCTCACCTGATCAGACCCGCCGTGGCGGTGAACCGCGCGACGCGGCTCTCCGCGGCTTACGCGCGTTCTTCGATTCGCCGACTCGACGGCTTGGGCGCGAATGTCGTGCGAGCAGGGCTCTGCCGAGCCATACCTGTATGACATAATCGTATGGTATGAAGAAGACGCTGCACATCGACGCGGCGCTCCTGCGCGATGCGCGATCCGTCAGCGGCGCTAAGACCGATACGGACACCGTGCGACTGGGGCTCGAAGCACTGGTCCGGCAAGGCGCGTACGAGCGCCTGCGGGCGTTGCGTGGCACGGAGCCGCGGGCTGCTGACGTGCCCCGTCGTCGAGAGGGCATCAGGCGAGCGAAGCGCTCGGCCGCCTGATGGTCGTCCTCGTCGACACGTCCATCTGGATTCGCTTCCTAGCGGGCCGCTCACCCTACGCACCGGCGCTCGACGATCTTCTGCATCGAGGCGAGGTCAGCGGCCATGACTTCGTGTATGGCGAGTTGCTTATCGGTGACAAAGGGGGACGCCAAGCGTTGCTCCAGGACTTCGAGCTGATGCATCAGGCGCCGCTGGTGCTCCATCGGGACGTGGTGGCGTTCGTCCGCCAACGACGCCTGCACGGCCGGGGCGTCGGCTGGATCGACGCACACCTGCTCGCCTCGGCCTTGGTGGGACGCCTCACCGTATGGACTGCTGACCCGCGGCTCGCCGTTGTCGCTGGAGAACTGGGTATCTCGTACGACTGGCAGGCCTGACTGGTTGCTAGCGGAGTTCCTGAACACGCTTGACTTGAGATGATGCAGGCGGCGTCGCAGGAATTGGTCCAGCGGCCTGGTGAAAGGAAACTGAGAGATCGGCAAGGGACGATGGGAAGCTTTCAGCGACGGCGTGATCGCGATCATCATCACCATCATGGTGCTGGAGATGAAGGTGCCACGCGGCGCCGAGTGTGCCGCGCTCGAGCCGTGGATCCCGGTGTTCTTGAGCTACGTGATGAGCTTCGTGTATCTCGGTATCTAGTGGAGAAGGTGCCCGGCACCATGCCGTACCTCACCTAGGGCGGCACACTGATCGCGTTCCAGAGGGCCGAGGCGGACCGGCCCAGCCGGGGCAGCGGCATCGATCACATCGGCCTGACCGGACCCGACGTCAAGGCCAAGGGGGGCAAAGACGTTGGCCGAGCCGTTCGTGGTCAACACGGTCGTGCGCGTCGCCTTCTTTCGGGGCCCCGAGGGGGTGAACGTGGAGCTGTTGCAGCTGCCGCAAGAGACACCCGCGGGTTGGCGAAACCGCCCGGTCGTGGCGGTCCGATCGGGCCGCTCCGGGAAGAGCTGGAGGATTCAGATCATGCGTTGGCTGACAGCAATCGAGATCGCGGGATCGGTTGCGTCGCGACCTCGGTGCCGGTATCTTCTCACCACGCCTTCTCGAGCGAGTTCGACCCGAATCGCCCGCTGGTGCTGAAGGCGCGGCCCCAGGCGGCTGTCCGAGCGGTCTCCTGCGGGCGTACATGAACTGAAGGGACGGAGATTTGGCCATGTCAATTCGCGCTGTTTCGCTCGTGTCAGCCACCGTCGCGGCCCTCGCGCTGCTGACGGCGTACCCGGCCGCGCAGGCACCGACGGCGTCGTCCGGCGCGGCCGCCGCGAGCAACTGGGTGCCGGCCAAGACACTCGACGGGCAACCCGACATCCAGGGCATGTGGATCAACTACGATCCGACACCGTTCGAGGTGCCGCTGCCGACCGCGGCCCGTGGCGGCGGCGGTGGCGGCGGCGTGGGACCGTCGACCGACTTCGACGACACCGCGCCGCGGCGTGTGCCGCGCCGCCGATCCATGGTCGTGGATCCGCCGAGCGGCCGCGTGCCGGTGCTGCCGTGGGCCGAGGCCAAGCGGGCCGACGATCTCGCCAAGATCCAGGACCACTGGGTGCATCAGACGCCGTGGGACCGCTGCATCACGCGCGGGGGCTCCCCCGGCGGCATGTTCCCCGGTGCGTACGGCAACGGCTACCGCATCGTGCAGTCGCGCGGCACCGTGGCGATCCTGTACGAGATGATCCACGAACTGCGCATCATTCACGTCGACGGCCGCCCGCCGATCTCGCCGAAGATCAGACAGTGGAACGGTGACTCCCGCGGGCGCTGGGAAGGCAACACCCTCGTCGTCAACGTTGGGAACTACCACGACCGTGGGACGATTGCCAGCAACGCGGCGAGCGGGCGCATCCGCGGCATCCCGCACACCGCCGATCTGCAGGTGGTCGAGCGCTTCACCATCGTCGACAAAGACACCCTCAACTACCGGGTGACGATCACAGATCCGAAGGTGTACTCCTCGCCCTGGACGGTGGAGATGCCGCTCATCCGCGACGACAGCTATCAGATGTTCGAATACGCCTGCCACGAAGGCAACCGCGCCATGCCGAACACGCTCAGCGCCGGCCGCGCGCTCGAGAAGCAGCAGAAGTAAGGTGAGGAGCTTCTCGATGCGCATACCGAAACAACTGGTCGGGGCCGGCTGCGCGCTGGCGGCGGTCGGGCTCGGCATCGTCCTGGTGCAGCCGACCGCGGGTCAGGCGCCCGCCGGCTACAAGGGGCCGCGGCTCGCCAACGGCAAGCCGGATCTCAACGGCGTCTGGCAGACGATCAACGCGGCGAACTGGGACCTCGAGCCGCACCCCGGCGCGCCGTCGCCGGTGCTGGCGTTCGGCGCCGCCGGCGCGGTGCAGCCGGGGCTCGGCGTGGTCGTGGGCAACGAGATTCCCTATCTGCCCGCCGCGCGCGCCAAGAAGGAGGAGAACGCGCGCAACTGGCTGACGGCCGACCCGGAAGTGAAGTGCTACCTGCCGGGCGTTCCGCGCGCCACCTACATCGGTCACCCGTTCCAGATCCTGCAGTCGAACGACTTCGTGCTCATCGGGTATCAGTACGCCAGCGCGAGCCGCAGCATTCCCTTGCGGCCACGCACGGAAGAGGCGCCGGTCAATACCTGGATGGGCGATTCGGTCGGGCGGTGGGACGGGGACACGCTGGTCGTGGATTCTGAGAGCTTCAACGACGAGACCTGGTTCGATCGAGCCGGCAACTACCACAGCGACGCGTTGCGCGTGACCGAACGCTACACGCCGGTCGACAGCAACATCATCCAGTACGAAGCCACGATCGAGGATCCCAAGGTCTTCTCGCGGCCGTGGATGATCCGGATGCCGATCTACCGCCGCGTCGAACCGAACATCCAGCTGCTCGAGTTCAAATGCGTCGAGTATGTCGAAGAGTTGATGTACGGTCACCTGAAGAAGCGATAGCGCTGGCGGTCGCCGAGACGCCCAGCGAGAGGAGATGCGAACGTGAGTACCAAGCGGATTGATGCCCTGCGAGCCGTGGCCGTCGTGTTGTTCACCGGTCTGGCCCTCGCGGCCGTGTCCACGTCGGTGGCGGCCCACCATGCCTTCTCGGCCGAGTTCGACGGGAGCAAGCCGGTCGTCCTGAAGGGGACCGTGACCAAGATGGAGTGGCTGAATCCCCACTGCTGGCTCCACATGGACGTCAAGGGGCCGGACGGCAAGGTCGTGACGTGGATGGTCGAAGGCGGCGCCCCGAACGCGCTCCTGCGGCGTGGCTTCACCAAGAACTCCGTGCCCATCGGCGCGGAGATCGTGGTCGAGGGATTTCGGGCCATCGACGGTTCGAATCGCGCCAACGGCCGCGAGCTGACGCTGGCCGACGGCAAGAAGCTGTTCATGGGGTCGTCGGGCACGGGAGCGCCGAGCGACGGACGCGATCCGACAGAGCGCCGCTGAGCATTCAGGCGGTGGACGACCGCGGAGCCTGGCCGCTCCCCGGTCCGGGTGACTTCGCCGACGGTCCGGCTTGCCTGGGGACGCGCGGGCCCGAGTTCAGCGTACAGTGATGAGGCGCCTGCGCGACCAGCCTGTGGACGCGCTCGACATGGAAGCGCTGATCGCAATCGCGCGTAAGCTCCGCTGAGCCAGGCGTGCCGGTGAGTTCAGCGAGACAGCCCTTCGGCACGGTAGACTGATCGCCTTGCCGACCTCGACCTCCGCCTCGGGCTCGCGCCTCCACTACGCCTGGATCGTCGCGGCCGTCACCTTCCTGGTCCTCCTCATCACCGCCGGCGTGCGGGCGACGCCGGGCGTGCTGATAGTGCCGCTCGAGACCGAGTTCGGCTGGAGCCGCGCGCTCGTCTCGGCAGCCATCGCCGTCAACATCGCCCTCTTCGGTCTCATCGGTCCCTTCGCCGCCTCGGTGATGCGGCACTGGGGGCTGCGACGAGTCGTGCTCGCGGCCCTGGCCCTGCTGGCGGGGGCGGTGGCACTGTCGACCCAGATGCGCAACGAATGGCAGCTGGTGCTCGTCTGGGGCGTGCTGGTCGGCGTCGGCACCGGCGTCACGTCGATGGTGCTCGCGGCGATCGTGGCCACGCGCTGGTTCGACGCCCGGCGCGGCGTGGTGCTCGGCGCGCTCTCGGCCGCAAACGCCACCGGGTAACTGGTGTTCCTGCCGATGCTGGCGAGTCTGACCGAGGGACGCGGATGGCGTGTCGCCGTTCTCGTCGTGGCCGCGACCGCTGTCGTCGCGTTCGTCGTTCTCACCGGTGCGAGACGCGAGGGCAGCCGCGACATCCGCGGCGTCCGCTGCAGGGGGCGTGAAGTCGGACCCGCAGACGATCACTGAAGGCTTCGCTTCGGCCGCGTGTTCCCTCGCCATCATGCGGCTCCGTCGCTACGACGAATCGCCGCAACTTCGGCTGTCAGGTCGATGCCGACAGGGCACTAGGTGATGCAGCGTCCGCAGCCCACGCACCCGGAGGAGCCGAACTGGTCGATCCAGGTTGCCAACTTGTGGACCAGCCACTGCCGATATTGCGCGCGGGTCGTCGGCCGAACACTTCCACCGTGTACGTACGAGTGTTGCAGCGTGAAACACGAATCCCACCGTCGCCATCGCTCCGCCGTCTCACCTCCGAGGTCTGTCACATCCTCTACGGTGGCACAGAAGCAGGTCGGACAGACCAGCGTGCAGTTCGTACAGCTCAAGCATCGACTTGCCACATCGTCCCACTGAGGGTGGTCGAGGTTCCGGTACAGGAGATCCTTCACAGCGCCAGCCTCGAATTGGCGCCCCATCCCTGCAGCAGCCCGGTCGACCGCCGTGTTCGCTTCCCGGCAATCGCCCTCGGAGGCCCCTTGCGGGGCTAAGGAGGCCAGCAGCTGCGCTCCCCGCTCGCTCCCGACATCAACCACGAACCGGTGTTCGCCGTCCAAGAGTTCAGTCAGGCAGAGATCGAACCCGAACGTCACCCGCGGCCCGGTGTTCATCGACACGCAGAAGCACGTACCTCCCGCTTGCCCGCAGTTGACGGCGACCACGAACGCCTTCCGCCGTCGCGCGGCGTAGTCGGGATCCACGAACGGTCCGTTGAGAAACACACGGTCCTGAACCTCGATGGCGTGCAGATCGCACGAACGGACCCCAATCAGGGCCAGTGGGGAGGACGGGGCCATTTCGGTGTTCACGATAAAGCTCCCGTCCTTCCGCCGCAGCTGTAGCAGTCGCAACCGAGGGGGGAAGAAGAACTGCTTGGCTGACTGCGGGCCGATGGAGTAGCCGAATAGCGCCCCATCGGTCCGCCGCTTCAAGCGGTACGTTCCCGCCTCCTGCACCTCCGTCCAGCCGATGGGCAGGTCGTCCACACCCTGAATTTCTGCCTGCACGATGGCGCCATCTCTCACGGTCGGCCCGACCAGCTGATACCCCTCCCGTTGCAGCGCCGCACACAAGGCTCGAAGGCTGGTCATGGTCAACAGAAGCCGTTCCGAGCTGGGCATCGTTCCGCCTTGCAATTGCAACCGAAATCCACTCTCGTCTTCGCGGTCCCTTCTCGACCGACCGCCATGAAGACAACCAACGAGGCGGCGAGACGAAGGCCAAGTTGTGGGCCATTTTGTGGCGCCGTGTTGAACACGGACTAGGGTTAAGGACCGGTTAATGGATCGTGCCGAGCTGTAAGAGGAAGGTCAACAGGACCGCTCCGAGTGATGCCCCCCGTGGTCCTGCCCCCGGGGGCACCACGGGCGCCTGGCCCTGGCTCACGCCGTTTCGGGTAAACTGCGGCGGCACAACGTCTTTCATGGAGGACGCGAATGAAGCCCCTTTCAGCACACCTGTCTAGGACGGCCGTCGCGATGCTCGGTGGAGCTGTCATCGCGACCGTCATCTCGGCCGCCGTCCCATCGACCACATCTGAGGCCGCCGCGGCACAGTCCGCACAGAACACGCCGGGTGGGCGTCCCGCCCCTCCTCCGGTCCCGTGCGGACCGCAGGGACAACTGCCGGCTACCCTGTCGAAGAACGTCGATGGCAAGTCGCGCTGCTTCGAGCTCCGGATCTACACGGTCGACGCCAGCCGAGTCGGAACCGGCAACTTCAAGGGCGGCATCAACGAGCTGCACCAGCGCTTTCGTGAAAAGGAAGTCGCGATCTTCCAGAAGCATGGTGCCGAGATCCTCGGTGTCTGGCAGCAAATGGACAATCCCAACACACTCGTCTGGATGCTCGCCTATCGCGACCGCGCGCATCGTGATGACGTGTGGGCGAAGTTCGGCGCCGACCCGGAGTGGACGGCCCTCAGAACGAAGTATCCGGTCCCCGTCAGCGCCAGCACCTTCATGATGAGCGCGGCCGACTACTCCCCAATGAAGTAGCCGGCTCTTCCCAGACAGCGTTTCGGCACCGCCGTCTTATCCTGACTCAGCACTGTTCGGCGGCTAGTGAGTCTTCTGCTTGACGGCCGGCATCGCCGCCGGCACGTGCCAGGTGGGCGTGCCTTCCTCCCACCGGTTGTCGGTGAGCGCCCGCTGATCGGAGCCGTCCGCTTTCATCACGAAGAGCTCGCCGTAGGGCTGAGGGATGTCCGCCAGCGGCGCCTCATCCTTGAAGCCGTGGCGCGAGCTGCTGAACAGCACCTGCTCTCCATCCGAGGCACAGGCAGGATGAGAATCGTCGTAGGCTCCCTTGGTGAGTTGTGCCAGACCCGTTCCGTCAGGATTGATCGCGAAGATGTGGAACTCGTCGTTGACGAACCGACTGAAGAAGATCCGACCCCTCGTGGACCAGCAGGGGAAGTTGTCGTAGTCGGTCGTCAGCGTGCGGACCGTGCCATCTGCGACGTTGAGAATGCGCAGCCCCGCGGCTCTGCCCGGTGTAGGTCCGTTCGGCTTTGCCGCCGCGGCCACGTCTTCCCAGAATCGATAGACGAGGTGCTTGCCATCCGGTGACCAACTCGGGAACCCGGCGTTGCCCGGTCCGGTTGTGAGCGTCCGATGTGCAGAGCCGTCGGCCTTGACGATCACGACCGTGGCCGGTTGATCGGCGCGCGACACGAAGTACGCGCCGGCGCCGAACGCGATCCACTGACCGTCAGGCGACCAATGGGGAGACATCAACGACCCTTGCGCTCGGAACAGGCGCTGTGGGTTCGTGCCATCGGCGTTCCACACGACCAGTGCGGTCCGATCGTCCGGGTTCCCGCGTCCGGTGCGCTCGCTTACGGCAATCCGTCGGCCATCCGGCGAGATGGCCGGGAATCCGCTTGCAAAGCGGAGCTCGTATTGCGGATCTCGACCGTGCAGCAACCCGCCCGGCTGGCGCGCGGCGGGAATGGTCTCGATTTGGCCGCTGTGGTAGACCACCTGACGCCCGTCGCGGGACCAGGCCGGGCTCCCGATGTCGCCCACGCGTCCCTTTTCACCCGTGCTGAACGTCAGCGCGGCACTCGGCCCTGACTTGAGCAAGAAGCCCACGCGCGTCGCATCCAGAAACTGGGGCGCGAGCTTCAGGCCTGGGCCCGACGCGTGCTCTACGCGTGTGCCGCGCGCGACGTCGACAGAGACGATGCGCGAGTCGATCATGCCTTGCGACGGGAGCTGGCGTGCCCGGAAGGTGTCGCTGACGCGCAGTTCATAGAAGACCACGCGAGAGCCGTCCGGCGACCACTTCGGCGACCCAGCGAACTGATCAGTGGTGGAAATCTTACGAAGGTTGCCGCCATCCGAGTCGACGACGTAGGCGCTTGCCGCCTGCACCTGTTCCCAGTTGCCCGGCGATCGGCGGAGGGGGGTCTCGCGATCGGAGGAGAAGACGATCCGCCGCCCATCCGGAGACCACTGCGGTCGGTAGTCCCCGCCTGCGGACTTGGTGAGATTTCGAAGCTTCTTGGTCTTCAGCTCCAGGACGTAAATGTCTGTGCTGCCCGTGTCGCGGGTCGAGACGAACGCCAGCGTATTGCCGTCCGGTGAGAGTGCCGCCTGATCGTCGAACCCCGGATGGTCGGTGAGCCGCTCCACCCCTGTGCCGTCGGTCCGAACACGGAAGATGTCGGAGGACCCGTGGCGCTCTGATGTGAAGACGATCCACTGGCCGTCGAACGAAAACGACGCGTTGTAGTCGAGGTGGAGTCCGGGGACCAGCTTGCGGGCGTTGGTGCCGTCGGCGTCCGCGATCCAGAGCTCCGACCGGGTGGGACTCCACTGGTCGACGAAGATGGAACCCCTGGGCGCCGCCATGACGCCGCCCACGGCTGTCAGCAGCACCACCACGAGTGACCGGCGGAATCCGCTGGGCTTCATCCTGGCCTCCAGACAATTGAGAACGCGCCGCATTATACGGCGAGTCTGCGCCCCCGGCTCTCGTTGGTCGTGAGGGTCGCCCGTGCGCACCATGGCTCAGACCCTTGAGGCGCGACACAGCTCGGACGCCAGTCGGCTCGGTCCAGCCATTCCGTCCCGCGATGTGCACGTCTTGCGCAGAAAAACGAAATGAGGCGCTAAAGTCGCCACGCCAACCGGCGATAGGGGTACCAAGGGGACTCCTGTATGGACTGGCTGTGCGCGACGTGCAGGCGAGCAAAGGCGACGCGTCCACGAAACGCAGAGTTGTGCGGTTCCTGCCGCAGCTGGCGCGAGGCGCGCGAGAAGTCGCGGACCCTGCGTGAAGCCCTTGGCGCTCCGCGGGTCGACAGGGACGATCAGTCGAAGGCCTCTGCGCGCGAAGGGCCCGCGGCTCCCACGACGACCGAGAGAGAATTGCTGATGTTGATGGAGTTGGCGCGCACGGTTGGCGAGGACGCGGCGAAGATACTGCAGCGCGTCCTGTCCGCTACCGCGAAAGGCAGCCCGTGGGTCTACCGCTCCGAGTGGAACCGCCTGATGGCGAGGTTCATCTCGCGTCTCGAGACCCCCTTTGACTCTTGAACGCAGCGGATTGACCGTCTAGGCGGTCACGTCATTCTCGGAGCGCGGGGCGGAGGCGCAGCGTGCCGGTCGCGCCCTCGTCGATCCGGGCCCGGTCAACGCGCATTGGCAGGTGATCGACCGTTCGGAAGCGATCGAGATAGCTGTCGTAGAGCGGCGAGAGGAAGTGTCCCGACGGACCGACGGCGTCGAGAAATCGGCTGTCGTTGGACGGCGACAGATCGATGATCTGTCGATAGCCCGGAACTTCGGTCTGCTCGTACGGTCGCCCGGAGACGACTGGGCCGACGTTGACGGTGCTCCAATCGCCACCGTTCGGGACCCGCCGATTCAGGATGGGGCGAAAGGCGGCGACAGCGTCCAGGCCCTGGTGAGGGAACACTGCGGCATGGACGTCGCCCCACTTCCAGGAGCGGGGGTCCTCTCCGAGCCGCCCCTCCAACGAAAGGATCGCGTCGTGCAGCGCCTTCGACACCGCGTGCCGACACGTCTCCGTTGACGCCGTCGTCACATCATCACACCACGTCGCATCGTCACGCGTGAGAGTGGCGACCAGGAAGCGCGTCACGTACGAATAGCGACCTTGATAGCTGCCGAGCAGGCGCGCGCCAACGTCATCTCCGACGATCGTTGGTGCCAGACGGAGAAACCAGGCTTCGAAGATGGCTGGGGCAGCCGCGTCGGCAGTCGCGTCGTACCTCCAGTTGCGTAAGAGATCAACCGCCATCGCATCCGACGACGACATTGGCTCGACGAGGCGGAGGAGCAGCGGGAGAAGACCGGCGGCGTGCCGTGAGTAGGTATCCGCCTGCATCCGGCGGAAGTCGTCAACGGTCAAGCCGCGTCGATCGCCGATGAGGGCAGCAATCCGCTCGGCGCGATACGGCTCCGGGTACTCGAGGCCGAGATGGTGAGGATCGTCGAGCGGATTGGGACGATGATTCGCCGTGACGATGACGTGGCCCGGTGGATCGAAGACGCGCGGGAGCGCGTCGAATGGAATCCAACCAGTCCACTCGTGTTCTCCCGTCCAGCCCGGCATCGGACGCGAACCATCTCCGGATTGGCGCACTGGGATCCGTCCGGGCACGAGGTACCCGATGTGCCCATCGACGTCGGCGTACACGAAGTTCTGCGACGGCGTCACGAAGAGACGCATCGCCGCCAGGAACTCGGTCCAGTTCCGGGCTTCGTTCAATCGGAGAAACGCGTCGAGCGTCGTATCGTCGTCGTCGAGGGCGATCCAGCGAAACGCGAGGGGCGGCAGCGGATCGGACGCTGGACCGCCAGTTGCGCTCGACGCAGCGGTTGTCGCGTTAATCGCGTCTGACACCAGTGGGCCGTGACGCGAGATGCGGACATCGATGGTGAGCGGATCCGCACCCTTGATCTTGATCTCTTCGCGGACAACGAAGAGCGGTTCCATCTGCCCCTGGAACTCCGCCGCACGTCCCGCTTCGTCCAGCTTCTCCAGATACAGATCCTGCACGTCAGCGGCGACGTTGGTCTCGCCCCACGCGATGTGGCGGTTGCGTCCGATCGCGACCGCCGGCGTGCCTGGCAGCGTGGCGCCGATGACGTCGAAGGCGCCGGCCGACATGTGAGCGAGGTACCAGATGGAGGGGATGTTGGCGCCGAGGTGTGGGTCGTTGGCGAGCAGTGGCTTGCCACTCGCGGTTCGCGTGCCGTCGACGACCCAACTATTGGATCCGATCGCCTCCGTCGTGGCGCTGTTCAGCAGAAAGGCGGTCACGGCCGGGTTCCCGTTCGAGAGCGCTTCCGCGACGGCTGGTGCCCACGCCGTGACGCCACCGGGCGCGCCATCCGGGTCGGGATCGAGCCGAGTGCCCACCGTGGAGCGAGTAGCGGGTGCATTCGGCGTTGCGGGCTTCGTCTGACTCGTGGAGGATGACGACTCCGGATCCGCGGGCGGCGAGGGCGTATCGGCTTTCGTCGCGCCCACGATCGTCAGCCCGTCTGCAGGGTAACCGGGGGTGAGCTGCGCGGCGCGTTCGGGACCGACCTTGGCGATGAGGTCTCGACGCAACAGCTCCTGCGAGTAGTTGGCGCCGAGATCCCAGGCCATCATCTTCACCCAGGCCATCACGTCCTCGCCGCTCCACGGTTCAGGCTCGAACTGCAGGAGCGAGAACTCGGGCGGGAGCTTGCGGCCGCGATGGCTCTCGACGAACGCATTGATGCCAGCCACGTACGCGTTCGTGTCGGCGCGCGCTTCCACGGACAGGCGTGCCCACGATCGCCGCGCGGCGCGACCGAAGCCGACTGTACGAAGGAATCGATCCTGCGGCAGCGCGGCGGCGCCGAAGATTTCCGAGAGACGCCCGTGCCCAATGCGCCGCTGGAACTCCATCTGCCACAGCCGGTCTTGGGCGTGGACGTAGCCGAGACCGAAGAGCGCGTCGCGCTTGGAATTCGCGAGGATGTGAGGAATGCCGTCCGCGTCGCGGACGATGTCTATGCTCTGATCGAGACCGTTGACGGTGATCGCGCCGTCCACGATCGGAAGGGACTGCCGCAGGTACAGGTATCCTCCGAGGCTCACTAGCACGACGAGCCCCAACAGAACGACGACGGCCTTGAGGAGCCTGCGCGTCACCCGGAACTCATAGTATTGAAGATCGGAGATTGAAGAGTGAAGATTTCTGGGAAGACTCCTCGCGGGTCGAAGACAGCGCGCAGGACGAGCCAGCCTCGACGGCTGGACCTTCCTGTGCTCAAGAGCACGCTGGATCGCCTCTACGAGAGCTTCAACAGCCCCCATTCCGCCACCGACCCCATCCAGATCGTTCGGCGATTCTCGGATCCAGCCGATCAAGAGGTTGTGGGGTTTTGCGCCGCCGCGCTGGCGTTTGGCCGGGTGGCGAGCGTGCTGCACTCGGTTGAGCGGCTCGTGGCGGTGATGGGACCGCGCCCGGCGGCCTTCGTCCGGACGTTCGAACCGCGGGCACACGGGACCGGACTCGGGCTTATCGTGCACCGCTGGATTCGAGGCGCCGATCTCACGGCGCTGCTTTGGATCTTGAGACAGATGTACGACCGCGCTGGATCGATTGAAGGGTTCTTCCTCACCGAGCACGATGCCGGCGCGGTCGATCTCGCGGATAGCCTCGACAGTTTCTCGCGACGTGCGATGGCGTTCGACGTCGCTTCGGTCTATCGTGCCGTTGGGCGTCCGATACCGAAGCGCGCGGGCGTAGGCTATTTCTTCCCGCGTCCTTCACAGGGAAGCGGCTGCAAGCGACTGAACCTGTTTCTCCGGTGGATGGTCCGCCGCGACGCCCTCGACCTCGGTTGTTGGAGCCGCGTCTCACCTCGGCAGCTCGTCGTGCCCCTCGACACGCACGTGATTCGCGTCGGACGCTGCCTGCGGTTGACCCGTCGCACGAGTCCTGGCTGGCCGATGGCGCGAGAGATCACCGACACGCTCCGCCAACTCGATCCCGACGATCCCGTGAAGTACGACTTCGCGATGTGCCACCTCGGCATGATGAACGGGTGCGGATTCCAAACGACCCGAGGGGATCGGCAGTGTCCGCTCCGGGGATGTTGTCGTCCGAACACGGGCAGGTAGGCGAACACGGTCCAACCCGCTTACCTTCCTCCTCGGCCATCCGCCTGAGAGGCGAGCACGCGCTCGAGATTCGCGCGCGCGCCAGCGAATGCAGGCTCGAGGCGCAGGGCCTCTCGGAACTGCTCGACGGCTTGTACGAGCTTGTGTCGAGACGCGAGCGCGACGCCGAGTGCGTTGTAGGCCTGCGCGGCGTTGGGCAGCGCGGGCAGCGCGCGGCGGAAGTGCTCGAGGGCCTCGTCATCGCGACCGGACTCGAGGAGCGCAGTGGCGAGGTCATAGCGCGCCGCCGCGTTGTCCGGTGTCATCTCGACGGCGCGCTGGAGGTGCTCAATCGACTCGGGATCGGAAGTCGCCGACAGGGCCCTCCCAAGGTGCCACCTGGCGTTGGCCGAGTTGGGCCCGATGCGGAGTGCCTTCCGCAGTTCCCCCACGGCGTGCTCGGTCTCGCCACGATTGAGCAGCGAGATGCCGAGAATCGTGTGCACCTCAGCGGAATAGGGCAGGATCGCGCCAAGGTACTTGCTGCCGTCGATGGAGCGGTTCGCATCTGACCGAACCTGCGTCGAGCCGCCGGGCTGCACCATGTAGAACTGATCGAGCAGCGTGAGGTACGTATCGAGCCCGCTCACCAGCGGTACCGGCTTGCCATCCACGAAGCAACGCGGGCACCACGCGGATACCTGACGGAGATCGATCAGTGACGCCGACGTGGTCACCGTCGTGGAGGCCCCCCCGGCGTTCAACAACGAACGCACGGTGTACTCCTGGAGCGGGCGGTCGTCGGTGACCGGCATCACCTGTCGGGTGGTGTCCTGCAGGATCTGTGCGGAGCCGATGAACGTGCCGACGATCTCGCGGACGCTCCCCAGATCGAGCCGTCGTAGATCCCCGCGGGCGTTCGGTGCGCGCTCGAGCGCGGCCTCCAGTCGCTCGGGATCAACAACGAGCGCGGGCGCCGTGGTGCCGAGGAGGATCAGATCGGCCTTGGCACCAGAGAGAAGGACCGCTTGCGGGAACACATCGACGAACGCACGGATCATCGCCAGAGTGACGCTCTCGGACACCTGATACACCGGCAGCCATTGACTGATGTAGCCACCCGGCCGAAGCCGAGTGCGGGCCAGCTCGTAGAACTCGCGCGAGTACAGCGCGCCGACACCCGCGTGCGCGATCGGCGGTGGCTCCAGCGTGATCAGGTCGTACGTGACAGCCGGCTGTACCTGGAGGTGCTGGCGACCGTCGTTGACGTAAACCGACACGCGCGGATCGTTCAGAACGTCACCGTTGGCGTCGCGGAAGTAGCTCGCGTGCGCGAGGACATGCGCCGAGAGCTCGGCGATGTGGACGTGGTCGACCGATGGATGGAGTGTCGCCGCATGCGCGGTGTTGCCCACGCCAAAGCCGATGACGAGCACGCGCTTCGGCTTGTCCATGGCGAGCAACGGGATGTGCGCGAGGGCCCGCATGTAGCGTTGCCCCAGCGGCTCGGTTCCCGCCATCGGATGCCCATTGGTCCAGAGCGCGCGGCCCTCTGGCGCCGAGTCGGTCACCGCGATCACCTCGTTCACGCCCTCGCTCAACGTGATGGGCAGGGTCGGCAGTGCCTGGGCACGCTGGAGCACGAATCCTGCAGGCAGTCTCAGAAAGACGATCACCGCGAGCGCTCCGATGACCAGGGCACCGGCAAGTGGCGCAGCCGGCCGCCGAGCGCCGTCGTCTTCGAGCGCCGCCGCGCGAGACACGAGGAACAGCGGGCCGATGGCCGCCAGCGCCACGCCGGCGAGTGCCACGGCCGTCGTCTGCGTGCCGGCGAGCGGAAGCAGCAGGAAGCCCGTCCCGAGCGAGCCTGTGACGGCGCCAAGGGTGTTCGACAGGTAGAGCAGCCCCGTGCGGCCCGCCACCGATCGCTCGGCTCGCTGCACCAGGGCGTTGGCGATCGGAAATGTCAGCCCCATGAGCAGTGCGGGCAACGCGATCTCGGCGATGACCGGCTTGGCGTTGAACCAGAGCTCCGTGAGGTTGTGCGGCCAGAAGGACGCCTGGTCGATCGCCATGTGGGGCTGTCGGCCGGCTTCGTGAACACGGATGGCGTCTGCGCTCGCAATGCCCAGCAGTGACGATGCGACGAGTCCGCCTTGCACCACCATCAGCCATTGAGCGGGTTGCACGATGTGGCGGCGCATCACGCCGGTGAGGAGCGAACCGGCGCCCATGCCGACCAGGGCCACGGTCAACACGGTGGAGAACACCGCGCGAAACTGTCCAAGCTGGAGGGATATATGCCGCAGCCAGAGGATCTCGAGTCCCATCGCGGCGAAGCCGGTTAGCGCCAGAGCGATGCTCGTGAACACCACGAGCGATCGCTCGTTCTGTGACGCACCCTCGGGATCAACCGAAGTCGCCCCGCGACGACGGCGCTTACCGGTCGCCCCGGTCGTCAACGATGAGTGCGCGTGGCGGGCCAGTGCCAGAGCGCCGACGCCGGCCGCGAGGTTCAGAGCGACAGCGACGCCCTGCGTCGCCCGAAGGCCCATTGCCGGCACGAGGAGGAAGTCGGTGGAGAAGCAGCCGACCGCCGCACCGAGTGTGTTGACGCCGTAGAGGAGTGCGGTCCGTGGTCCGGTCGTCGCGAGGTCGTCGCGCACCAGGTGGCGAATGAGCAGCGTCAGCGTGCCGCCCATGACGAAGGTCACGGGCACGAGCAGGACGACGGCGGTGATGCCCCGTATCGCGTACGAAACCGAGGACACGCGCTGCCACCCGATCGCGTCGGGTGAGTACCAGGAGGTCGCAGCGGACATCCACCCCAGGCTGGGCAGGAGCAGCACGACCCAGGCGCCCAGTGCCGCGATGATGAGCTCGGCCCAACCGTACGCGCGCAGCAGCGAATCCGGCTGCGTCGCATAACGCCCGTCGGCCCAGCGTCCGATGACGTGGCTGCCTGCCCCCAGGCCGAGCATGAACACGGCGACGACCAGCGACGCCGAGTAGACGGTGTTGCCGAAGACGTTACCGAACTCGCGGACCCAGGCGACCTGGTAGATGAGCCCGCTCAGCCCCGAGGCGAAGAAGAGGACGGAGACGGGGCCAACCGCGGTCACGTGGCTGTGCCCCGTCTTCATCTCGGAACGTGTCAGAACTCGAACCGGGCGCCCAGTTGCAGCAGGAACGGATACGTCCCGTGGCCGGCTGCGAGGTAGCCGACCGGTTGCCGGAATAGGACGCTACGCGCATTGCCTCCGTACTGCTCACCGAAGTTGACGTTGTTGAGCAGGTTGAAGAACTCACCGAAGAGACCGATGCGTCGACGGTCGCTCCCGAGTCGGATGAACTTGGTGACGCGCATGTCGAGGAGCGTCGTGTTGTCTCCGCGTGCCGAGTACGCCGACACGGGCTGGCCCGTCGCGGGATCCACCCAGCGCTGGACCAACCCCGCGCCGACCGATCCGCCCACCGGGTCGAATCCGGAGAGCAAGTTGTACGGCCGCGCCGACGCCAACCTCAGCACCGGCGAGGTCTGGATGCCGAAGGGAAGATTGAACACCCCGTAGAGCACCATCCGGTGTCGCTCGTCGGTGTTGGTTGGGCCCCATTCGCCGGGCCCGAAGGGTTGATCCCACACCGACGGCGGTTGCGTGAAGTACGCGGACCCTGCGATCTGGCCGCCGTAGGAATACGCGCCAGATAGCACGTACGTCGCGCGGAACGTCGCCCGGTTCATGCGTCGCTCGAACAGAAACGCCAGCTCGTCGTACCGGTTCTTGTTGATGGACGCTTGGATCTGCAGCGGTCCTATACGATCCGGATCCCCGTACACCTGCTGGAGCACCGGCGCCAGGAGCCGCTGTCCGTTGATGATCGGGTTGGCCTCCAACGCGCGGAAGTCATTCCGACCTTCGATGTGCGTGTAGTCGACCGAGAAGACGGTGTTGGCCGCGATCTCGTGCGTGTAGCCGATGTGGGCCTGATGGGTCCGCGGGTCGGTGATATCCGGGTCGAACCAATAGCCCCCCGATCGCCGGCCGGGAGGGAAGCGATCGGTGATGGTGGGTTTCTCGGGGAGCGGATCGATGCCGAGCCGGTAATTCGCCAACTGACCGACGCCGATCGCGGTGTTGACCGCGGTCGCGTCGAATGTGATCGGCCGGTTGCTGAGGATGAAGATGTTGTAGTGGGTGTTGATGCCCGTCCCATCGAAGTAGAGCCCGTAGCCGCCCCGCAACACCTTCCGTCCGGTCCCACTGATGTCGTACGCGAAGCCGACGCGCGGGGAGATGTCCTTGGTGGGCGTCCTTGGAAGCTTCGCGTACTGGCTGCCGATGTCTTTGAGGAGCTGATACGTGAGGTTCTGCTCGTTGATGTTCTGTCCGTAGAAGTTGATGTCGCGGTCGTAGCGGATGCCGAGGTTGAGTGTCAGCTGCGAGCTGACGCGCCAGTCGTCTTGCGCGTAAGCCGCCACCTTCCTGGAGCCGTTCAGGCGATATTGATTGGTGTGGATGTCCGCGCCCTCGGCCCAGCTTCTCACGATGCCGGGGGTCTGAAATCCTTGGGGATACCGTCCGTTGGTGTTGTTCACGATCGTCGCCGGATCGTCGAAGAACGTGAACCGACCCCAATACAGGCAGCACGCTCAGCCAAACGTCGGCATCCAGTTGAAGTCGGCGCCGAACCGAAGCGCGTGTCCACCCCGCTGCCACGTCACCGCGTCACGCACCTGCCAGAGGTCTTGCGCGTAGTCATAAGAGGTGCTGGGATTGCCGACCGAGAATGACGGGAACGTCATCGTGTTCAGAGTGGGGAGCCGTGTGACCGCGGGGTAGTTCAGATGGAAGAACAGGCTGCGGTCCTGCCCTGCGCCTCGCGATCCCGTCTGATCGTTCACGCCATACATGTGGTTGCGATGCACGGTCAGCTGGTTCAGGAAGTTCGAGCCGTGCACCCAGTTGTGTTGCACGACCGCGGACCAGTAGCTCGCCTCCTCGAGCGTCGTGGTCGAGAGATCGGACATGGTGCGTTGCGTCTTGTTGCCGTCGAACGCCGTGTGCTTCTGCCCCGCGTAGCTCGCCGTCAAGGAGTGACCCTGATTGAGCTGCACGTTGCCCTTGAGGGTGTACATCCGGTCGTTGTACGGCTGGGGGATCGTCCGCGACGGTTTGGCGCCGAACGGCTCCAGCATCCGCACCTGGTCGTAGACGTTGTTGGGAATGGTGATGCTCTTCCGCTCGTGGATCAGCTCCATCGCGCCGAAGTAGAACGCTCTATTCTGAAGGATCGGCCCTCCCAACGAGCCCCCGTACTGCCGTCGTGAGAACGGGTCCTTCTGGACGTTGTCGCGCACCGCGAAGAAGTCCTTCTTCATGAGGTCGCGCTCGCGGTCGTACAGGAACGTGGACCCCCGCACCTCGTTGGTGCCGGACTTGGTGACCAGCGCCACCGTTGCGCCGCCCGATCGTCCGTCGGCAGCAGTGAACTGGTGCGTGTTCACGCGGAACTCTTCGGTCCCTTCCATCGTGAACGCCATCATCGGTCCGCCGACCAGGTTGTCCCGGTTGTCCGCACCATCGACCAGGGGTGTGATGTTGCGCCCCTGCGCGCCGCCCACCGAGACGCTCCCTTGCTGGCGCTTGATGGGATGCAGCGGCGCCACCTCCCTCGCGCCAGGCAGCATCGTCATCAGCTGCGTGAAGCGGCGTGTGAGCATCGGCAGGCTCTGCACCTCCTGCGTGCGGATCGTCGAGCTGACCGTCGATTGCGTCGTCTCGATCATCGGCGCTGCGCCCGCCACCGTGACGGTTTCCGCTAGCGCGGCGACGCCGAGCGTCAGGTCGACCGTGATGGTCGCGGTGACGGCAAGCACGACACCGTCTCGCGTCAACGTGGCGAAGCCTTGCATCGCCGCGGCGATCTTGTAGCGGCCCGGCTGAAGGCCCGGGACGCTGTACAGGCCCTCGGCGTTGGTGACCACCTCCCGCACGACGCCTGTATCGGTGTTGGTGATCGTTACGGTGACGCCGGGTAGGACAGCCTCCGCCTGGTCGATGACTCGTCCGTTGATGGTTCCCGTCGCTTGCGAGAACGCGAGCCCCGCCGACAACAGCAGCAGCATCACGGCCATCCAACCCCGTGACACCGGCTTCTCGACAACGCATCTCATGACGGCCCTCCTTCGACTGAAGATTTCTCCAACGGGCGGAGCCCGCGACGCGGATGAGGCCCAGCGACGACGAGATGAGCACGAACGACGAATGAGTCCGACAGCGGCGATTGAGGCTAGGGATCGCGAAGCCTGACCGGTCTCACGTCAGCCGCGATGTCAGTGTGACCGTGGGGGCGGACACGCGAGGCGGAACCGGCGCCTGCGGAGGATCTGACCGGGCAAAGGCGCAGCCGACTGCCATCGAGGATGCGACACCATGGGACCTCTCCTCTCGAATCGATCTACCGGGAGTGGGGCGATGACTACGCGCTTATACGCTCGGGGTCGTCGGTTGTCAACGTCGATGGGCGAGGTCGATGGGCGAGGCTGTCGATCGGCGAGGCGGGAAGGCCGCTAATTCCCCATCAGCCTGGCGTACACCGCGGCCGTATCGGCGACCATCCGGTCCACGGTGAACCGCTCGCGAACGCGCTCGAGACCCGCCTGACCATATCGCTGGCGACGGGGCTCGTCGTTGAGGAGCGAGACGATGGCACGGGCGAGTCCGGGCGCGTCACGAGGCGGCACGAGGACGCCAGTGACGCCGTCGGTCACCACCTCCGGGATGCCGCCGGTCCGCGTGGCGACGATCGGCTTTCCACACGCCATCGCGTCGAGCAGCGACGTCCCCAGCCCTTCAGTGACCGAGCTCATCACGAAGAGGTCCAGTCCTTTGACACAGCCAATCACATCCGCCCGGAATCCCGGTAGCAGCACGTGCTTCTCGAGATGATGCTCGTGCACGATGTGTTCGAGCTGCTCGCGGAGCTCGCCTTCGCCGAAGATGACGAACCGCGCATCGGGAATCTCGCGCCGGACGAGGTGGGCGGCGTCGATCAGATACCGCTGGCCTTTGTGCGGCACGAGCGCAGCGACGTTGCCGACGAGCGGCGCATGGTGCGGCAGCCAGAGGGTCTCATGCACGTTGACCGGCGGCGTGGCGACGATGCGGTCGATGTCGATGCCCTCGTGGACGGTGACTGTCCGATCGCGCGGCACGCCGTCGGATACGAGCATCTCGCGAATCGCTTCAGACGCGGCGATGAAGCAGTCGACCTGCCGGTTCTTCCATCGCGAGAGCGAGTTGCCCTGCAAGTGAAAGTCCACGCGCCTCGACGCGACGAGAGCGGGCGTGGGCCTTGCGGTGGTCATGGACAGCGCGAGCGCTGCCATGGCCACTGCGTGCGAATCGTGTGCGTGCACGACATTGGGGCCGAGACGACGGATGACGCGGGACAACCGCCACGCCGCGGTGAGGTCCATCTCGGTTCGCGGCGCCAACGGGATGAGCTCGAGTCCCTCGGCTGCCCGCAGCCGGAGCTCGCCGTCGGGATGCGCCACGAGCGCGGCGCGTTGGCCCAGCGCGCGCAGACCGTTGACGGTCAGCAGGACCTGGTTCTGCCCGCCACGCCACGTCCGCGCGGTGTCGATGTGCAGGGAAAACATGCCCGGCCGTCAGCGTCGCGGCAACGTCGTCGCGCGCCGGAGCTCCCACAGCTTGGCGAACTTGAGGAACACGTAGTACGCGTTCATCAGGGAGATCACGAGCCCGACCGACCCGTCGCGAAACCCGCCCTTTGCGACGTAGTTGCGGAGGAACGCAAGCGGTGGATGTGCCACCAGGTGCAGGAGCCCCGCCCGTCGACCCTGCTCGTGCATCTGGCGTGCGGCCAATGAGGTGTAGCGGTTGATCGTCTCGAGATGATCCGAGATGTCCCGATAGGCGTAATGCTGCAGATCGTGCGTGAGCGTCCCGACCGCCCCCTCGGCGGTGACTGTTTCGTGGACATAGGCTCCCGTCCAGCGCGCCCGGTGCTTGTGATAGAGGCGGGGCTGATGATCGGGATACCAATCGGTGCTGCGGATCCATCGACCGAGGTGGAACGTGACACGCGGAATGCGAAAGGCCGCCGCCGAGGGCTCGGAGGCGAGCAGCGCGCCAATCTCCTGAGCCAGATCCGGAGTCACCCGTTCGTCAGCGTCGATCGACAGAATCCAGTCATGCGACGCCAGCGATGCGGCGGCGTTCTTCTGAGCCACATACCCTGGCCACTCGCGGACACATACGCGATCCGTGTAGCGGCGCGCGATGGCCACGGTGTCGTCGCGGCTCCCGGAGTCGATGACGACGATCTCGTCGGCCCAGCAGACGGATTCGAGCGCGGCCGCGATATCAGAGGCCTCGTCGCGCGTGATGATCGTGACCGAGAGTTTCGGCACCCGCGCAGTCTATCGTAACGGCACTTCCTGAACCGCCTCGTAGTCCACGACCGACTTGTTGTAGTCCAGAATCGCTTTGACCTCGTTCGTGCGCGCTTGAGCCAAGTCCCGCTGCGCCTGGAAGACGAAGAAGCTGGTCTGGATGCCCGCGGCGAACTTCTTCTCTTCCGCTTCCAGGCGGCGCTCAGCGAGCTCACGGGCGACGCGGGATGTGTCGACGCGCTGCCGGTTCGTCTGCACCTGCCGGGCGGCATCGCGGATCTCCGTGGCGACCTGAAGCTCGGTGTTGCGAAGCTGGGTCTGTGCCTGCGAGTACTGCAGTCGCGCCCTGGCGAGGTTCGCTTCGTTGGCGCTGGTGCCAATCGGGTAGCCGATCTGGACGCCGAACGTCCACGCGGGATACGCGTTGCTGAACACGTCGCCCAACACCGACCCGAACCCGCGCGACGACAGCACGCGGCGGTTCGGAATCCCACTACCCAACTGGTTGAATGCCAGCGGCTCGAGGAGCGACCCGCCCAGGCCTACCAGGCCGTAGGTCGCGCTGGCATTGATCTCCGGCAGGATCTGGTTGCGCAGGAAGTTGATGCTGATGTCGTTCTGCTGGAGCGTGTTCCTGGCCTGCAACACCTCCGTTCTGTTGGTCGTCGCGCGTTGAACGGCTGCCGTCACATCGAGCGCCGCCTCCATGAACGCCCCCGAATCAGTCGGCTCGAGCGTCGTCGTCCAGAAGTCGGGCGAGCCGGGATCCAGGATGAGCGCTCGCAGCCGATCCTCAGCCTGTTTGATTGCCGCCTCCGCCACGATCACCGATTCCTGGTTCCGTGCGACCTCCGACTGCGCCTCGACGATGTCGATGGGGGCCATGGTGCCGATCTGGACGCGCTTTTCGTTGTCCGCGAGAAGGCGTCGCGCCAGGTCGAGCGACTGGCGCTGCGCGGTGAGGTTGTTGATCGCGAACACCAAATCCCAATACGCATTGCGGACGTTGCGAGTGGTCCGCACTACGGTGGCCTTGAGGTTGATGTCGGAGATCTCGCGGAGCCGTTCATTGAGCTGGAGTTGCTGTCGATCTCTGTCGATCAGGCGATTCCTCAGCAGCGGCTGCGTGATGTTGAACGAGAAGTTCGATCGCAACTGCGGATTGAAGTTGTTGAAGAAATTCGTGGTCGTCGACCGAATCGTGTCCCAGCTGAACGAGTAGTTGCCGCCCGTCTTCAGCAATTGCTGAACGCCGATGGTCGCGTCGAGGCGGCCATCCGTGACCTTGTCTTGACCGCCCGCGAACAGGTTGGTAATCGGGCTGTCTGTCGACCCGCCGACGAAGTTGGACGTGAACGTCGGGACCCACGTGGCGCGTGATTGCGCCACCGTATAGTCCTGAATCTGGGGGTTCAGCCGTTCGACGCGAATGCCCAGGTTCTGCTCCAGCGCGAGGTTCACCGCTTCGCCCGACGACAGTCGACGGACGGGTCCGGCGCCGGCGGCGGCGGGCCCAGCTTGTCCCGCTTGATCTCCGGCTTCGGCTTGGGCCGCGACGGCCTTCGCCACAGCCGAGAGCGAGAACGGCGAGTTGGACGGCAGCGGCTGCGCCGTTGCCGCCGACCACCACAGGACGACGAAGACCGCGGCGAAACTCGACCGGGCCTGGCGAAACGGATGACGCATGTGCGGAGGGCTCCCTTAAGAGGCTGGTGGCGGGCCACGTCCACCAGGTCGATGTGCCTACGCGGTCACTTCCAATAGACGTCCGGAAAGCTGGTTCGGTTCAGAGACCGTTGGTCTATGTATACTACCCAACCGCACCAGGCTCCGGCGCCGTCCCGCATTCCCGTAGCCCGCATGCTCGCCGTGACCCTTATGACCCGAGACGAACTGCTCGACCTCTTCCGCCGTTCAGGCGCATTGCTCGAAGGGCACTTTCGCCTGTCGTCCGGTTTGCACAGCTCCGGCTTTCTCCAGTGCGCGCTCGTCCTGCAGACTCCGTCGACGGCCGAAACGCTTGGCCGCGCCGTCGCCGACAAGCTTCGAGGTCTGCGGCCGACCGTCGTCCTGTCCCCCGCCCTTGGCGGGCTCATCATCGGGCACGAGGTGGGCCGCGCGCTCGGCGTTCGCGCGATCTTCGCCGAGCGGCAGGACGGCATCCTGACGTTGAGGCGCGGCTTCTCACTGAGCGAAACCGATCGCACTGTGGTGATCGAGGACGTGGTGACGACAGGTGGGTCCACGCGCGAGACGATGCAGGTGGCCATCGCGGCGGGGGCGCAGGTGGTGGGCGCCGGCGCCGTCGTCGATCGCAGCGGTGGTAGGGCAGACTTGGGCGTGCCGTTCCATGCCCTGTTCGACATCGACCTCCCGACCTACGAGCCGAGCGCGTGTCCGCTCTGCGCCAAGGGTTTGGCCGTGGTGAAGCCCGGCTCACGTCCCACGGCCTGATGGCGTCATTCCGTCTGACGCTCGCCTACGACGGTACTGGTCTCGTCGGCTGGCAGCGCCAGGCGAGCGGCACCTCGGTGCAGGCGCTCGTCGAGGACGCGCTCGCGACAATCGATGGACGGGCGGTCGCTGTCGCGAGCGCCGGCCGGACCGATGCGGGCGTGCACGCGCTCGGGCAAGTGGCGAGCTTCACGCTGACGCGCGACTTCGACGCCGCGACGCTCGTACGGGCCTTGAACTTTCATCTGCCGCCTTCGGTCCGCGTGCTCGAGGCCGCCGAGGCCGCTCCGGACTTTCACGCGCGCTTCAGCGCTCGGTGGAAGACGTATCGGTATCAGATTTGGACCGACGGTCCGCTGCCGCCGCTCGTCCGGGCGTACGCGTGGCACGTACCCGGCCCGCTCGACGTGGACGCGATGGATCGCGCCGCCCGGTTGCTCGAGGGGACCCACGACTTCGCGGCGTTCCAGTCCGGCGGCACCGACGTGCCCGATACGGTCCGCCAGCTTCAATCGTCGCGCGCGACGGCGGTGCCGACCGAGGCCGGAGGTTTTTTGCGCGGCTTGCCAGCGTCCGCCGGTCGGCTTGTGGTCTACGAGGTGTGCGGCAGCGGGTTCCTACGCCACATGGTCCGTTCCATTGCGGGCACGCTGGTTGAGATTGGGCTCGGCCGGGCTGCGGCCATGTCGATGGGAGGGGTGCTCGAGTCTCGTGACCGCGCGCGTGCCGGCCGAACGGCTCCTGCGGAGGGACTGGTCCTCGTCAGTGTGTCCTACTCCTAATCTTCGCCTCCTATCGCGACGGTTGTCACGCGAACACCACCGCGCCGCACGCACCTTCTTCGAACGCCGAACGCCGCGCGCAGGTGCACTCGTTCTCGCGGTCGGTTGTCGTGCTGAACGCTGGTAGGCTGGTCGCGCGGGGCGGTGGAGAACCGGCACTGCCGTCCCAGGCGCTGTCGTCTGAGTCGGAGTTTCCCCTGAAGGGAACGCCCTACCCTAGAATCCCCAGTTGATCAGCGGCTTTGGCTGCTTTTTGGTGGTGCCACGTCCAACATCGACCGGCACGAAGTCTGCCCCTGCGGCGAGGATGACACCGCCAGGGTTGGCACCAACAAACGGGCCGCGGCGCCCGCACACGCTCCTCATCGATGACGCCGCTCGGGCGCTCGGGCTGTCACGGCGAACGGTGTACTACCGGATCCGCGACGGCCGGCTGGCGTACATCCGCACGCGCTGTGGGTCGCGACGCGTGATCATGCCGCCGCCAGAGCTGTGGCCCGCATGCCGCCGCAAGAAGCACACGACCGATCGAGCGACCGAGGCGACGCCGACGTCAGAGGCCGAAGCGCAGCCGTTTCAAGTACAGGCCCTTTCGGGAGAGGCCGAGAGCCTTTGCCGTGTCGTCGAGCCGTCCGCTGTGTTTTCGCAGCGCGGCGCCGATCATCTGACGCTCGAGCCTCGCGGTGGCAGCGCCGAGCGTCCCGTCGAAGGAGATGGTCATGGCGTCGTCGTCGGTCGCGCCGATGATGCGCCGTCGGCGGATCTCGGGCGAGAGCATCTCGGCCGTTAGCGTCGCGTCATTGTCCGCGAGCGCAACGAGGCGTCGGATCTCGTTGTTCAACTGGCGTACGTTGCCTGGCCACGCGTAGAGCGTCATGAGCTCGATGGCGTCAGGGGCGAGCTCGAGATGGCCCTTGCCGTCCGCAGCGGCAGCTTTCGCGACGAAGTGACGTGCCAAACTCGGAATCTCATCGCGTCGATCTCGCAGCGCGGGAACGTGGATCGGCACGACGCGCAGCCGGTAGAACAGGTCCGATCGGAACTTGCCTTGCTGGACCAGCGTTTCGAGGTTCGCGTTGGTGGCGGCGACCACGCGGGTGTTGACGTGAACGGGCTCGGACTCACCGAGCGGCGTAATCTCGAATGACTCGAGGAAGCGGAGCAGTTTGGGCTGCAGCTCGAGACTCAGCTCGCCGATCTCGTCGAGGAAGAGCGTGCCGTCCTTGGCTGTGCGGACGACGCCCGGATGGTCCCGCTCGGCGCCGGTGAACGCGCCTCGGCGGTGTCCGAAGAGGTGGCTCTCGAGAAGATCGCGTGGCACCGCGGTGCAGTTGAAGGGGACGAACGGCCAGCTGGGACCCTTGGAAAACCGATGGACGGCGCGGGCGACGATCTCCTTGCCGGTGCCGCTCTCACCGGTGATGAGGATGATGGCGCTCGTCGTCGCGGCGCGACGGACCGTGCGCATGACCTCCCGCATCTCGCCCACGATCATGGCGTCGTCGTCGGCGTCGGGGAGCTCCTCGATGGGCTACAGGCCGAGACGCTCCTCGCGCTCGGTGCGGGCGGCGTCGAGGTCGCGGACGACTTCGAGCAGTGAGGCCACCGCGTTGACGGTCGCGATTGCCTCGACGTTGTGCAGTGGCTCGCAGGTGACTTCAACGGATCGGTTGCCTGCACGACCAAGTTGGTAGGTTCGGCTCGGAAGAGTGGAGACCGCGGACGCTGAGATCGGCATCGCGTGCGCGGCGATGCTCTCCACGCGGCCGTCATCATGCCGCGCGATGGCCGTGGCCCTGGCGACGCACGTCGTGGCGGCCAATACGTCGACGACATCGGTCGCCAGGAGCTCCGGCCGACCCACGTGCAACAGCATCGTGAGGATGTCCTGTACGACCCTCGCCCCGTGGCTCGCCTGAATCGGATCCAGTTGCGCGATCGGCTGCCACTGTCGCAGCTCAAAACCGGCCGCAATCGATGCGCGCTGGAGCTGGATTTGTCCCGGGCGGTGCCTGAGCGCCTCGAACGTTCTGGCCGCTCTGGCAAAGTGGGACGCGCCAGCGCCATGGTCCCGCCCCGCCAGCGCCGACCCGATGACGCGCTCGTAGTGTCCGAGCAGGTCGATCGGGAGTCGAGCGATTGTGGGCCTGAGCTCGTCAATCAGCGCGCCGAATTCCGCCTCGCGTCCCTGAAGCGCGAGCGCTTCGGCACGGGTGAGGTCGGCCAGCGATCTGAGAATGTCGTCGCCCGAACGATTCGCGAGGGCTCGGACCACATCCGCTTGTTGCAACGCGTCGTCGAATTTCCTCTCTTGGATGTAGAGGATGGCCCTGGTGAGCTTCGAATGGCGGTTGACGTAGTACGCCGCGTCCGTCTCGGAGCGCTGAGTGGTATCGATTGCGTCGAGGCACTCCCTCGCTTCATCGAGCTGATCTTCGAGCAGGTAAAGCCTCGCGAGACTCTCCAGCGCGCCATGCTCTGCTTCGACGGTGGCCTGATGTCCTGATGTGGTCTCGCGGAACTGAATTCGGGCGTCCTCCCACGACCCCTGCAATGAGTAGAGGTGTCCCAGATTACCGATGAGCGCCCGCCTCACGGTCGCTGCGCCGCTCATTTCGGCGGCCTGGAGGCCGGCGCGCGCGTGCTTGAGACCCGTCTCGATGTCGCAAGAGATGATGGCTAGTGCGAGAAGGTTGTTCTCCGCCAAGGCCCTTAACCAGAGATTTGGCGCTGATTCCAGCAGGGTCAGGCCAACTCGGGTATGCCGGCGCGCCATTCCCAGAGCTCCATGTTTGGCAGCAACTTGGGCGACAAAAAGGTGTAGGGCGGCGAGCGCGCGTGCATCCCCGAGGCGTCGCACCTCCAGCCTGGTTGCTGCAACTACTGGCCCTGAGGCTTCGCGTGACATCAAGCCGCAGATGGCATGCATATGCCGCAACTGGATCCAACAAGTTCGGTAGGGGTCTTTTGCCTGCCTTGCGAGGGCAAGAGCCTCTTTGAAGCGCGCTATTGCCCTGTCTACCCGGCCATCCTCTGCGTCCATCTGGGCGATGGCGAAATGGCAGTCGGCCTTGAATTGAACGGGCAGACTTCTAGCCTTCAAAGCCCTTTCTGCCAAGTATCTACCCTTGGTGTGTTCGCCAAGACGCTCAGATAGCTCTATCTTGAGGATTTCTGTATCAAGACGCTCCGAGACGCCAGGTGCACCGGTGCTGAGGAGCGAGGCGGCATCGACGTACCGTCCGGCTTGAAACAATGCGCGCGCTTCATTTAGTCGCATCGTGGCTGTGCCTTGTCTAGAGACTTGAATTCTGATCGAGGCATCCCAAATCAGAACAGGAAAGCGCGCCGGACCTACGTTTTTGTGCAGAACGCTCGGACACCAACCTCATCAATGAACGCGCGGCCGGGTGGTTCCAGGCTCCGATTGCGATGCAGCGGCTGGGCCCTGCGACGCTGACGATGGTTGCCCAACTGGGCGAACCGCTCGAAACCGAGCACCGATGTAGCTGGCCGCCACTTCCGCCACACGGCGGCGGTCTTCCGTGAAACCCTCGGCACTAGAGGAGTAGACCGTCAGCACACCGACAAGCTGATTCTGCGACAGCAGAGGAGTGCTCAGGTAAGTCCGGAGGCGCGGCAGAACTCCCTTTGCGATCTCCCCCAAGTCGAGCGCTGCGTCCGAGTTCAAAATTGTCTGTCGGTTTGCGGCGACCCAGCCGCTGAGGCGCTGGCCGGGCGCGACCCGGAGGCCCTTGACCAGAAGCGCACCCTCGCCGGCGGCGTAGGATGCGACGAGCTCATCCGCTTCGTCTTCATAGGTGAAGTACACCGCCAGGACGAACGGAATTAAGCGCCGAATACGCGAAGTGACCGCTTCAACGCTTGGAGCGAACGAGGGCTGCGCGTTGAGGATGTTCGCGAGGTCAAAGAGGGTCTGCGTCTCCTCCGAGCCGGCGGCGATGTTTTCGAAGCCCGCCGCGTGCTGATCGGTGTCTCGAGTCTGAGAAACAGCCTTGGCGATGTCTTTCAACGCGGAGCCGCCTGCGAGTGCTTCTTGAGCCTCGGGCGCAATCTCCCTGTGGACTCCTATAAACGTATCCACGATTAGCGGGTCGTACATCAATCCCCGTCGCTCGAGCAGCATCGCGATCGCGTCGTCGTCCGCCAACTTCGGTCGGTACGGGCGATCCGACGTCAACGCGTCGAAACAGTCGACGACCGCGAGGATGCGCGCGCCGATGGGAATATCCGTACCCTTCAGCCCAGCGGGATAGCCCGTGCCGTCCCAGTTGTCGTGATGGTGTCGCACGATAGGGACCACCGGATACGGGAACTCGATGGCAGAGAGAATGTCCGCGCCGACCGACGCGTGCACCTTCATCGTCTCGAACTCGGCGCGGGAAAGCCTCCCCGGCCTGTTCAGAATGTACTCTGGCACCGCCAGCTTGCCCATGTCGTGCAGGAGTGCCGCCGCTTCGACGGCGCGAATCAGCTTCTCGTCTGCCACCCCAACACGGCGGGCCAGTCCCACCGCGCAGTTCTGAACGCGGCGGATGTGGCCATGCGTAATCTGGTCCTTCGCGTCGATCGCCATCGCGAGAGTCTCGATCGTGGAAAGGTAGAGGCGATTGAGCTCTCTCAGGTGCGTGTTGGCGTCATCGACACGCCCCATAGCTGTGCGGAACGTCAGATACATCACCACCAGTAGCGGCACCATGATCGCTAGCGCGCTGAGGTCTAGGTCCCTGGTGTAGGTGATAATCAGCGCTGCGACCGACGCCCCGCTGAAGTAGGTGACCGATAGCCATGTAAAGTTCTGCCACCAGACCTCCAGCGCTGGTTTGCCGCTCTCGAGCGCCACAACAATAGCGACGAGACCACTGTTCAGGAGGAAGTAGAGCGTCGTAAAGAGAAACAGAGGTAGGAACAGCGCCGTAAGCGGAGCTGCGCCTTCCGCGCACGGCGCTATTCCCGATGTTAGGAAGAAAGCTTGGCCAGAGATCCAGATCGATACCGCTGGCGCAGCCAGGTTGAAAAGTACTCTGTGCGCCGGCCGCCCTTGTCTAGTGTCTTGAGTCTGGTGGAAAAGTAGAAATCGCGTCATCATCCGGCGCAGTTCCAATTCAAAGAGCTGCGCCCGCTTGGCGGCGGGTGCCGGAGGATGACGCAATGGAGCACTGTACCAGGAA
>Ga0194132_10000131_pt1 | contig 144382 bp, 115 predicted proteins | sample TA2KigOf80mmetaG_FD_148612 | JGI IMG/M metagenome (GOLD analysis project Ga0194132, IMG submission 148612) | Freshwater microbial communities from Lake Tanganyika, Tanzania - TA2015054 Kigoma Offshore 80m | ecosystem: Environmental > Aquatic > Freshwater > Lake | place: Tanzania: Lake...
GGCTCGGCGTGAGGACTCCGCCTCGCCTCGCGGTCAGTTCCTCCGCCGCACGATCGTGTACCAGCAGAGGAACTGCTTGGGGGCGTCCTCGGGCGCGATGCCCTCGAGGTAGCCGAGACGCCGGAAGCAATCGAGCACCCACGCCTGATCGACCGCGTCGAAGGCGATCACCTCGAAGCCCGCCCTCTCGTACGCCTCGCGCGAGAAGGGCGAGAGACCATCCGCCCACGGGATGTACTCCTGGTCCGGCGGATTCTGCGGAGGGCAGATGTTGTAGATCGCGAAGACCCCGCCCGGCACGAGCGCGTCGTGCACCTGCTTCAGGAACTCCTCGTCGGAGACGCCGAGGTGGACGAGCCGGCTCGGATCGACGGTCTGCCCCGGCGGCGGCGTGGGATGGAGGTACCCCTTCTTGAGGGTGTTCTTGCTGGTGATCGCCGCGTAGCCGCCGCCGACCGCGGTCCGCAGCCGCTCCTCGGCAGGCCATTGCCCGGTGTGGATCGCGACCGACCCGCCGCCCATCGGACCGACGTCGCCCGGCTCGCTGTAGAGCGCCTCGAAGATCGGCTCCACGTCCACCCCGTGCGCATCGACGCCGCAATGCGCGAGGAGCTGCAGCTGCCCGATCGTTCCGTAGCCGAAGTCGAGGAGCTTCGGGCGATCGACGCGCGGAAGATGCGGCGCCACGAGATCAAGCACGCGGACGTAGACGAGCGGCGAGCCGTAGCCGGTCTCGTAGTAGAACTGCGGCGTGCACTCGCGGGCGGTCAGCGACGCCTGCGCCTCGGGCGTCATCGCGTCGTAGGCGCGCTGCGAGAGGGCGATCCCCTTCGCGCGGTCGCGGTAGATGACGCGGGCGCTCGGCTCGGCGAGGCTCGCGGTGGCGGCGAGGAACTGCCTCGCGAGCGGGGTCGCGACGATCGTCTGGAGCTCCGCCGCGCGGAGCCTCATGAGGTCGGTGATGCGCTCGGGCGCCGGCGCGGCCGCGGCGTCGGTCGCGGGGGGCGTCGCCGGCGGCGGATCACCCGCGAGCACAGGACGCGCTGCCGGGATGAGGAGCATGACGGTCGCGAGGAAGAGGACCATCCGCCGAAGATCAAGCACGATGAGCCGCTGCATTGGTCGCCTCCAGTCTCGGAACACGAGCCGAGCGGGTCGCCCCGCGTCAAGTCTATCGATCATGGTCTATCGATCTTGGTCGATCGATCATGGTCTATCGATCATGGTCTATCGATCTTGGTCGATCGATCATCGCCCCGCTCCGCGTCGAACGCCGGACTTCACCGCCGGGCGAGACGCGCGTCGAAAGAGGACCCCGGATCCCGCGAAGAGCGCCGCGAAGACCCCGCTCAGGATGAACGCCTTGAGGAGCGCCAGCATCGGCGGCATCTCCCAGCGGAAGATCGCCAGCAGCGGCACGACCGCGATCGCGATCGCCGTCGCGAACATCGACCGCGACATGCCGCGGGGCTCGAGGCGGCTTCCGATCGCGCCACCCACGGCGAGGAGAAGCGACGCGGGATAGAGCAGGTTCGCCGGATGCCTCTCGCTCGCGAGGATCCCGACCGCGCCCGTCAGCCAGAGGAGGACGAACGACGCCCCGAGCGCGACGCCGAGGGCGGCGAGGTGGATGCGGCTCGGGGCACGCTCCACGATCGCCGCGGCGCACACGCCAAGCCCGACGACCGCCGTCACCGCGACCGCGAAGTCGAAGCGGCTCCACCGAAGCTCGCTGCCGAGCCGCATCGCGACGAGAGGCACCACCACGACGAGAAGGGCGGCGACCCCGGTGAGGAGGAGGATCGTGCGGGGCTTCACCGGGCGGAGCGTAGCGAGGATCCCGCGGGCGATGGTCGGCGCACTGGCGGGATCGCCGATGGATGCCGATCATGCCGCGGGTCCCCGGACGCCGCCGACCGTGGTATCCCACCCTCTCCTGACCGTCGGTCCTCTGGGAGCCTCCGCCATGCCGAACGGACTTCGAAGCGTGCTCGCGGTCGTCGCGGGCGTGATCGTGGGCAGCGTCGTGAACCTGATCCTCATCAGCGTCGGGAGCGCGATCTTCCCGCATCCCGAGGGCGTGAATCCCGACAGCCTCGAGAGCATCCGCGAGAACATCCATCGGTTCCCGGTGGCGCTCCTCCTCTCGACCTTCGCCGCGCACGCGATCGGGACCCTCGTCGGCGGCGCGGTCGCCGCGCGGCTGAGTCCCTCCCGCGGGCTCGTGCAGGCGATGATCGTCGGAGCCTGGTTCCTCGCGGCAGGGATCGGGATGATCATCCTGATCCCCGACACCCCGCGCTGGTTCGCGGCGCTCGAGATCGTCGCCGGTTACCTGCCGATGGCGTGGATCGGCTGGCGGCTCGGCACGCGACCGACGGGGTGACTCCCGGCGCGACACACCCTCGTGACTCCCGGACGTGACTGCTCAAGCATCGCCTCGATCGCGCCCGGGTCGGAGGTCACGCTCCCATCAGCTCGCCGGCAGGTCGATCAGCGCCATCAGCTGGGCGTGCATCGACGCACTGCCTCCGACCGCGCTGCCTCCGCCGATGTCGGCGCGACCCGTCCAGTCGGTGCAGACGCCGCCCGCCTCCGCCACGATGAGCGGAAAGGGCGCGATGTCCCACGGATGCATGAGGGGATCGACCCAGCCATCCACCCGACCGGTCGCGAGCAGGATCCCGCCGTAGCAGTCGGACCAGCTCCGGACGTGCGCCGCGGCATCGACGACGCGGCGCAGGACCTCCGTCGCGCCGCAGCGGCGGAAGTACTCGAGTCCCGAGACGCAGAGGAGCGCCTGCGAGACCACGCCGCAGGAACGCACCTGCGCCCGCGAACGATCGACGGCTCCATCGGCGCGGCGCCGCTCCCACCACGCCCCTCGCCCGCGTGCCGCCCAGACCCGCTCGCCGAGCGCCGGCATCGCGCAGAGCCCGCCGCAGACCTCGCCCTCGCGCTCGATCGCGATCAGGGTGCCGAACATCGGCACGCCCGCGGCGAAGGAGATCGTGCCGTCGATCGGATCGATGATCCAGCGCCATCCAGTCGTGCCCGGCTCGTCGCCATGCTCCTCGCCGAGGATCGCGTCGCCCGGGCACTCCTCGCGGATCCCGGCGCGGAGCATCGCCTCGATCGCATGATCGGCGACCGTCACCGGCGAGGCGTCCGCCTTGCGTTCGACCCGCAGCGCCGGCGACTGGAAGTGCTCGAGGGCGATGGCGCCCGCGCGATCGGCGAGTCGGAGGAGGAGGTCGATCCTCCCGTCGAGCGACCGGTCGGGGGTGGACGGAGGGTGGCTCATGCGGCGGTCGACGCAGCGTAGCGGCGGCGACGGATCCCGCGGGTGGTCGGGCATCAGCCGCGCTCGAGGTCCGTCCCGCTCGGCGGACGCGCGGTCGGCGAGATCCGCGAGCGATGCAGCACGAGGAGGCTGAGCGCCGCGACGAGCAGCAGGTCCCACCCCGCCGGAAGGAGTCCCCTGCCGCCTCCGTAGGCACCCAGCGCGGAGATGACCGCGGGAGGTCTTGGGGAGGTCTTGGGGAGGTCTTGGGAGGTCTTGGACAGGCATCGATCGGGGAGGTCTGGAGGTCTTGGACAGGCATCGATCGCGCGAGGAGGGAGGTCTTGGACAGGAGGTCTTGGACAGGCATCGATCGCGCGGGGAGGTCTTGGGAGGTCTTGGGAGGTCTTGGGAGGTCTTGGGAGGTCTTGGGAGGTCTTGGGAGGTCTTGGACAGGCATCGATGGGAGGTCTTGGACAGGCATCGATGGGAGGTCTTGGACAGGCATCGATGAGGTCTTGGACAGGCATCGATCGGGCGGGCATCGATCAGACGCACGATGCTCGGTCGCGATGCGTTGCGAGCTGTGAGATGTCGTGTGAGATGTCGTGTGAGATGTCGGACAGGCATCGAACCGGCGTCCGGCGGGACGAACCGAGAGCTCCGGCGCGGATCCGCGGCTCCGCGACCGCGACGCCCCTCGGCGAACCCTCTCGGCGGTGCCACCCTCTCGGCGATGCCACGCCGGCATTTCGGCATCCGAATCGGGACTCCCCTACATGCTCGGTATCGTCCGCCCATGCCGCAGGGCGATCCCACTCGAACTCCGATCACCAACCTCATCTCCAACGCAGTCACGGCGGGCTCCGTGGGCGTGATGCTCCTCGCCATCGGGTCGGCATGCCCAGCGTCCGCGCAGACCTTCGTCGACCGCGGCGCGGAGCTCGGTCTCGACGCGAGCGGCTCGCAGGCGGCGTGGGGCGACGTCGATGGCGATGGCTGGAGCGACCTCTGGACCGGCGGCGCCGTGTGGTTGAATCGCCGCGGTGATCATCGCGGTGATCATGGTCGCGCCTTCGAGCGCGTGGAGGCGCCAGGCGAGGGCGTGATCGCCGACCTCGACGGCGACGGGCGAGGCGACCTCGTCTCCTTCGCGCCGATCGCGGTCTGGCGCACCGTGCCCGACGGCGCGGGCGTTCGCTTCGAGCCTCGGACGCTCCCCGCGCTCCCGGAGACGACGAGCCGCGGCGTCGCGGTGGGCGACCTCGACGGCGACGCGCAGCTCGACCTCTTCTTCGGCGGCTACGAGGACTGGAACCGCGGGATCACCTTCCCGAGCCTCCTCCTCCTCGCGGATGGCGACGGCTTCCGCCTCGCCCGCGTCGAGGTCCGCCACCGCACCCGCGGCGTCACCGCGTGCGACTTCGACGAGGATGGCGACCTCGACGTGTACCTCTCGAACTACCGCCTTCAGCCGAACGAGCTCCTCCTCAACGACGGCGTCGGATCCTTCGAGGACGCGGCGCCCCGGCTCGGCGCCATCGCCACGAGTCCCGGCTTCGAGGGCGGACACTCGATCGGCGCGTGCTGGGGCGATCTCGACGGCGACGGGCGATTCGACCTCCTCGCGGGGAACTTCGCCCACGTCGACGACCGCGGCGACCAGCCGAAGAGCCGCGTGCTGCGGAACCGCGGCGGCGACGCAGGCTTCGAGGATCTCGGCGAGCGCGGCATCTGGTATCAGGAGAGCTATGCGAGCCCGACGCTCGGCGACGTCGATCGCGACGGTCGGCTCGACCTCTTCTTCACCACGGTCTATGCCGTCGCGAGCTTCGGACGACCGAACCATCCGGTGCTCTTCCGAAACGAACCGGTCGACGGCGCATGGACCTTCCGCGACGTCACGGCGGGCTCGGGGCTCGAGGCGCTGCCGCCGACCTACCAGGCTGCCTTCGCAGACTTCGACCAGGACGGTCGCGTCGACCTCGTGACGGCGGGACGGCTCTACCGCAACGAGTCCGCCGACGGGGGTCGATGGCTCCTCGTGCGGCTCGTCGGCGACGGCGAGCGGGTGCCCGTCGCCGCGATCGGATCGCAGGTGCGGGTCACGCTGCCGGGCGGTCGCGTGGTCGCGCGGCAGGTCGAGGTCGGCACCGGACAGGGCAACTCGAACGACCAACTGCTTCACCTTGGGCTCGGCGCGGTCGATGGACCGGTCCGCGTCGAGGTCCGATGGACCGACGGCGCCGTGACCGTGCTCGAGGGCGTCGAGGTCGATCGTTTGATCGAGGTCCCGCGGCGCGTGCCGGCTCGCCCCGCCACGCGAGGGCGTCGCGAGATCGAGCGATCCGCTCGCTGACGCCCCCGCGACGATCGAGACCGACGCGGCGCTCGGCTCAGAACCGGAACGCCACGAAGCCTCCGATGAAGAAGCTCGGGTCGGTGTCCTGCGAGGTCAGCTTCGAGCCCGCGGCGTCCCACAGCTCGTACTGGTCGAAGAGGCTGACGCCGCAGACGAAGTCGAGCCGGAGCGACTCGCTCGCCCGCCACTCCGCCCGCACCCACAGCGGGAAGTTCTGCTCGCCGCCGACGCCGCCCGCGCGGGTCACCGGACCGGAGTCGTCGAGGCGGAACTGGCGGTACTCGTAGCGACCGCCGATCCCGAACGCGAGCGGCTTGGTCGGGTTCCAGATGAGCTCGATGCCGGCGCCGGTGGGGTACGCCTCCGGTCCCGCGACGTTGCTGAGGCGCAGTCCCTCCGCGATCCGCCAGTCGATGAAGATCAGCGGGATCACCAGCGGTCCCTGCTGCAGGCGGGTCGCGAGGAGGGCACCGCCGCCGAGGATGAAGTGCTCCGAGAACGCGTAGGTCGCGCCGACCGTGCCGCCGAAGGTGAAGCTGTCGCCGGCGCTCGCCGAGTTCTCGCCGGAGAACTGCCCGAAGAGCCCGGCGCTCGCCCGCCACTGACGGTCGAAGGCGTAGTCCACGCGACCGCCGATCTGGACGCTCGTCACGTTCGTCCACGGCGCGCCGCCCGCGATTCGGGTGATCGTCGAGTCCCCGCCGAAGTCGTAGAAGTCGCCCTCGTAGCCGATCCGCAGGCCGATCCCGAGCTGGGGATCGAGCCGGATGCGGGTGCCGATCCCGGCGTAGGCGCGGGCGACGGAGACGTTGCCGCCGCCCGACTGGAAGTCGCCGTCGAAGTCGTAGAGCGCGCCGCCGAAGATCACCGTCGAGATGGCGGGGCCCTCCGGGATGTTCGGCGCCATGCCCTCACCGCCGCCCTCGGTGGGCGGGATCGGATTGGGCGGCGGGTTCTCGACCGAGACGTCGCCAAGGGCGCCGCCGCGGCGGTCGCCCGGGAACTGACCGAGCGCCGGCGAGGCGAACGCCGACGCGAACGCGAGGACGTTCAGTGCGATGAACGACGCGGGACGGAAGCAGACCGTGCGCATGCCGCGATGGTACCGAAGGGCACCCCGATCAACGGGCGGCGGTCGGCTCGAGGGCGAGGCTCGCGAGGGCGTCGTTGAAGGTGCGGCTCGGCCGCATCGCCGCCGCCGCGCGGGCGGGATCTGGGCGGTAGTAGCCGCCGACGTCCACGCTCCGCCCCTGCACGCCGTTGAGCTCTGCGAGGATCACCGACTCCTTCGCCTCGAGCTCCTCCGCGAGCAGGCGGAACCGCGCGGCGATCGCCGCGTCCTCGGTCTGGTCGGCGAGCGCCCGCGCCCAGTACGCCGCGAGGTAGAAGTGGCTCCCTCGGTTGTCGATCCCCCCGACCTTGCGGGCGGGCTCGCGGCTCTCCAGCAGGTGCCGCGCCGTCGCCTGATCGAGGGTCCTCGCGAGGAGATGCGCCCGCCCGCCTCCGCCCGCATGGGCGAGGTGCTCGAAGCTCGCCGCGAGCGCGAGGAACTCGCCGAGCGAGTCCCAGCGCAGGTAGTTCTCCTTCTCGAACTGCTGCACGTGCTTCGGCGCCGAGCCTCCGGCGCCGGTCTCGAAGAGCCCGCCGCCCTGCATGAGCGGCACGATCGAGAGCATCTTCGCGCTGGTGCCGAGCTCGAGGATCGGGAAGAGGTCGGTGAGGTAGTCCCGCAGCACGTTCCCGGTGACGGAGATCGTGTCCTGCCCCGCCGCCATGCGCCCGAGCGAGAAGCGGCACGCGTCGACCGGCGAGAGGATGCGGAGGTCGAGCCCCGCGGTCGGCTCCGCGGAGAGCTCGCGGTGCACCTTCGCGATGAGCTCGCGGTCGTGCGGACGACGCTCATCGAGCCAGAAGACCGCCGGCGCCCCGCTCGCCTTCGCCCGGCGCACCGCGAGGCGCACCCAGTCGCGGACCGGCGCGTCCTTCGTCCGGCACATCCGCCAGATGTCGCCCGGCTCCACGCGGTGCTCGAGGACGACCGCTCCCTTCGCGTCCACCACCCGCATCGAGCCCGCCGCGGCGACCTCGTAGGTCGTGTCGTGCGAGCCGTACTCCTCCGCCTTCTGCGCCATGAGCCCGACGTTCGGGACGCTGCCCATGGTCCTCGGGTCGAAGGCGCCATGCTCGCGGCAGAAGTCGATGACCGCCTGATAGACGCCGGCGTAGCAGCGGTCGGGGATCACCGCCTTCGCGTCCTGCAGCTCGCCCTTGGAGTTCCACATGCGACCGGAGTCGCGGATCATCGCGGGCATCGAGGCGTCCACGATCACGTCGCTCGGGACGTGGAGGTTGGTGATCCCCTTGGCGGAGTCGACCATCGCGATCGCCGGACCCGAGGCGAGCGCCGCCTGCACGTCCTGCTCGATCCGCGTCCGCTCCGCCTCCGGAAGTCCGGCGATCTTCGCGACGAGGTCGCCGAAGCCGTTGTTCGGATCGACGCCGAGCCGCTCGAGCGTCGCGCGGTGCTTCTCGAAGACCGGCGCGAAGAACGCCCGCACCGCGTGGCCGAACATGATCGGGTCGGAGACCTTCATCATGGTCGCCTTGAGGTGCAGGGAGAAGAGCACGCCCTTCGCCTTCGCGTCGGCGACCTGGTGCTCGAGGAAGGCGACGAACGCCCGGCGGCTCATGAAGGTCGCGTCGACGATCTCGCCCGCCTCGACCTTGATGCCGTCCTTGAGGACCTTCGCCGCGCCGTCGGCGCCGACGAGCTCGATCCGGAGCGACGTCGCCGCGGGCATCGTCACCGACTTCTCATGCCCGAAGAAGTCGCCGCCCTCCATGTGGGCGACGTGGCTCCGCGAGTCCTTGCTCCACGCGCCGAGCTTGTGCGGATGCCGACGGGCGTGGTCCTTCACCGACTTGGGAGCGCGGCGGTCGCTGTTTCCCTCGCGGAGGACCGGGTTCACGGCGCTTCCCTTCACCTTGTCGTAGCGAGCCTTCGCGTCGCGCTCGGCGTCCGTGGTCGGGTGCTCGGGGTAGTCGGGAAGGGCATGCCCCTTCGCCTGCAGCTCCTTGATCGCCGCCTTGAGCTGCGGGATCGACGCGCTGATGTTCGGGAGCTTGATGATGTTCGCCTGCGGGGTCACCGCGATCCGGCCGAGCTCGGCGAGGTCGTCGGCGATCCGCTGGTCGGGGCGCAGGCGGTCGGAGAACGCGGCGAGGATGCGCCCGGAGAGCGAGATGTCCCGCGTCTCGACCGGAACGCCCGCCGCGCCCGCGAAGGCGCGGACGATCGGCAGGAGCGAGTAGGTCGCCAGCGCCGGCGCCTCGTCGGTCAGGGTCCACAGGATGGGATGCGTCTTCGCCATGGCGGTGCCTCCGGCCGCGGCGGACTCGTCGCGGCGTCCAGTCGAACACGAAGCGTCGAGTGTAGGGAAATCCCGGGAGAAACGCCGGGTCACCGCCGGCGTCAGGTCGCGGGACGCGCCTCGATCCGCGCGAGGAGCCACCCCTCGAGCGCCCGGATCGGCGCAGGGTCCTCGAAGAGGCGATGGCTCCTCTCCCGAAGCCTCGTCCCGAGCGACGCGGCGAGGCGCGGCTCCGCGGCGAGGCGGATGGTCCGCCGCAGGAAGTCCTCCTCGTCGGAGGCGACGAGCTCCCGCCGGAGGTCGCCCTCCGGGTCGAGGATGGAGAGGATCCCGAAGGCGTGGCGCTGCCGCATCACGCCGCCGGGTCGCGTCACGATCGGCACGCCCGCCGCGACCGCCTCGAGCGCGGTGTGCCCGCCGGACCACGCCGGAGGATCGAGGAAGACCCGCGCGGTCATGAGCCGCCGACGGAGCTCCTCGGTCGGGAGCCAGGGCAGGAACTCGAGCGACCGCGCCGGATCGCCGCCCGCCGACGCGACCGCATCCGCGAGGCGCCGCCGAAGCCGAGCGGACGCGGCGGGGCGAGGATCGTCGGCGAGGAGGAGGCGCGCCTCGGGCGCCGCGGCGGCAATCGCGGCAAGCAGTCGATCGTGCGTCGGATGAAGCTTGTGCGACGACTGGACGCACCAGAGCCGCGTCGCCGAGTCGCCTGCGTCGCAGGTCGCGGCGTTCGGACGCGGCATGGCGGGACGCTCGACCCACGTCCCGAGCCCGGGCAGCGGGACGAGACGCTCGGCGTAGTGACGATCGCCCTCCGGAGGCTCCATCGCCTCGCTCGAGAGGAATGCGTCGATCGAGTCGAGACCGGTCGTCTCGGGATGCCCCCACGCGACCGCCTGCACCGGCGCGAGCCGATGCGCCGCGATCGCCGCGGTCATCCCGTCGATCCCGATCTCCGGAAGAAGGATCGCGTCGAGATCGGCGCGAGCGATCGTCTCGAGCCATGCACGGAGCGGACGCGCTCCCTCGATCACGCCGTCGCATCGCGACGCGACCGCCGTGCCGAAGGCGTCTCGCACGCGACCACAGTCGATGGCGATCAGCTCGAACCGTCCGCGGTCGAGATGCCGCGTCCATCCGTCGAGGAAGAGCCTCGCGACGACGTGGTCCCGCCAGGTGCCTGCGAGGATCCCCACGCGTCGCCGCTCGCCCCGAAATCGCCCGCGCGGTCGAGCGGGACCTGCCGGCCGAGCGTCGCTCCCCCGCCGCGCCGCGAAGCGCCGCGCGAGCGCCGGATCGGGCGCCATCAGCGCTGCCCGCAGGAACGGCCACGCGACGCCGGTCTCGCCGAGTAGCTCCCGACCGCTCGTCGGATCCGGCTCGTCGCGCTCGAGCTCGCGGCGGAGCGCCTCGACCGCCTGCATCGCGTGGTGCGTGTCGCGCGGCACCGCGGGAAGCGACGCCACCGCGCGGGCGAGGCGGATCTGGGCGAGGTCCGGGCGTCGCGCGAGCACGCGGTCGAGTTCCGCCACCGCCTCCTCGCCCCGATCGAGGATCGAGAGAAGCTCGGCGAGGCGCACCCGCGCCGCCAGATCGTCGCCCGAGAGCTCGGCACGCGCCCGCGCGGGCGCCACCGCCTCCTCGAGCCGTCCCGCCCCATGCAGCATCTCGGCGGCGAGCCCCGCGAGGCGCGGGTCCTCCGGCGACCCCTGCCACGCCCGCGACGCGACCTCCGCCGCCTCGCCGCGACGAGCGGTCGAGGCGAGGCGCCGCGCGAGCTCCCAGGCCGCGACGGGGTGCGCCGGATCGAGCGCGATGGCGCGGCGGAGACCCTCCTCGGCGCGGTCGTGCTTCCCCAGACCTGCGAGCGCGATCGCCTCGATCACGATCGCCTCGACGTCCTCTGCATCCTGCCGAAGGACCCGTGCGGTGATCGCGAGGGCACGATCCCACTCCCCCCGCTCGAGGCATTCGGCGGCGTCCTCGATCAGCCGGTCGAGGGACTCGGGGGAGGAGCCTTCAGGAGTCTCGGAGGCGGCGTCGGACGCGGTCATGGCGGAGGTGGTCATCGCGGACAGGGCAATCGCGGCTTGGCGGCGACTCTACCGAGCGCGTCCGTGGTTCCCTGCAGGGTCCTTCGGTCTTCTCGGAACCTCGCGCCGAAGCCGCCCGAGGGCATCGCCGGGCGATGCGGCGAGCCGATCCACCTCTTGCCTTCCCCGGGAGAGGGAACTACCTTCTCCGATTCCCCAGAACCCCGAGAGGTTGCCATGAAGGACAAGATTCATCCGCAGTACTACCCCGAGGCGAAGGTCCACTTCCGCGGGGAGGTGGTCATGACCGTCGGGGCGACCGTGCCGGAGATGCACGTCGAGGTGTGGAGCGGCTCGCACCCGTTCTTCACCGGTCAGAAGTCCTTCATCGACACCACCGGTCGCGTCGAGCGGTTCCAGAAGAAGTTCGCCGGGGACTACTTCGGTCGCGGCAAGAAGGGCGCCGCCAAGAAGTAGGCTGGGTCAGTCTGAACGATCTCCGCACCGCCGCCGCGCCCCGGCGGCGGTGCTGTTAGGGAGAGGATGAGGAGAGAACGAGGGGAGAACGAGGGGAGGATGCGCCGCGATCGGCGCCCCCCCCAGCGGCGCCCGCGTCCACGTCCGGCCTTCCTCCCTCGCCCCTGCCTTGACCGGATCCACCTCGTGCCGCTCGACGTCCACGAGAACCTTCGACGCACGCTGAGCGCCCTCGAGGCGCAGCACGACTCGATCGGTCGAGATCTCCTCGATCCGGCGGTCGCGGTCGATCACCGGCGGGTGCAGGCGCTCTCGATCAAGCGGGCGTCGCTCGAGCCGCTGGTCGAGCCGTGGCGGCGCTTCCAGCGCCTCGAGCGGGAGCTCGCCGACGCCGAGGCGATGGTCGCGTCGGAGCCGGACGCCGAGCTCGCCGCGATGGCGAAGGAGGAGTCGCGGCGGCTCGCCGCCGAGGCGACGGGGCTGCTCGCGGAGATCCAGGAGTCGCTCGTCACCGCGGACGAGGACGCGGTCGGCGCGGTGATCCTCGAGATCCGCGCGGGCGTCGGCGGCGACGAGGCGGCGCTCTTCGCCGGCGACCTCCTCGAGATGTACCGACGGTTCGCCGCGGGTCGCGGCTGGCGGACCGAGCTCCTCGACGCGAGCCCCGGCGACGCCGGCGGCTTCAAGCAGGCGGTGCTCTCGGTGAAGGGCGGGCGTTCCTTCGCGGAGCTCGCCTTCGAGGGCGGCACCCATCAGGTGAAGCGGGTGCCGGCGACGGAGGCGCAGGGGCGGGTGCACACCTCGACCGCGACGGTCGCGGTGCTGCCGGAGCCGGAGGAGGTCGAGCTCGACCTTGATCCCGCCGACGTCAAGGAGATGGTCACCACCGCGCAGGGACCGGGCGGTCAGAACGTGAACAAGGTCGCGACCGCGGTCCACCTCATCCACCTGCCGACCGGGATCGAGGTCAGGATGCAGGAGACGAAGAGCCAGACCCAGAACCGCGAGCGGGCCTGGCAGCTGCTGCGGGCGCGGCTCTTCGCCCGACAGCAGGCGGAGGTCGCCGCGCGGCGCGCGGAGCAGCGGAGCAGCATGATCGGCACCGCGAGCCGCGCCGAGAAGATCCGGACCTACCGCTTCAAGGAGAACCAGCTCAACGACCACCGCGTCGGCGAGGCGTTCCACCTCGGCGAGGTGCTCGCGGGCGGTCTTGGTCCGGTGATCGCGGCGCTGCGGCGGCAGGAGATCGCGGCGCGCCTCGCGGCGCTCTGACGAGAGGACTCAGGCGGCCTGCGGGCTCGCCGCGAGGCTCGCGGCGAGGAAGCCGTCGAGGTGCCGCTCCGCGAAGAGCCGCACCGCCTGCTCGGTGCGCTCGGGCGTCGCGCCCCACAGGCAGGCGCGGACCTTCGGATGCTCGGGATCGAGGTGGATCCGGAGCGCGTCGTCCACCACGAGGAGCTGCGGCACCCGCACCGCGAAGTGCGCCGTCGCGGCGTTCACGCCGGGCTCCCCGATCGCGATCGCCGGCTGCTGCATGAGCAGGCGGTCGTTGAGGAACCAGAGGTCGCTCACGACGAGCGGGATCCGCCCGCCGAGGTCGCCCGACGCGGCGAGCCGCTCGCGGATCGCCCGCACGAGCCACTCGGCGAGCGGGCGATCGGAGATCTCGCTGCGGGGGTGACCTCCGACGACCACCGCGAGGAGCTGCTCGGTCCTCCAGCCGCGCGGCGTCGGAAGGCTCCGCCTCGCCTCCGCGAGCAGGAACTCGGAGGTCGGGGTGGTCGCGGGACGCGGCGAGGAGCTGGATCCGTCCATAGCTCGAGCGTCCTCGGCGGAGGAGACCCTCTCGCTCGACGGGATAACCGCGACGGACGGTGATCAGTGCGGCAGCGGGAACCGCCCGCAGAACTCGCGGATCTCGCGCCTGACCGCCGCGCCGACCGCCGCCTCGCCCTTCGAGATCATCACGCGGTCGAGCCACTCGGCGACCCGCTCCATCTCCCGCTCCTTGAGCCCGCGGGTGGTGAGCGCCGGGGTCCCGAGCCGCAGTCCGCTCGTGACCATGGGCGGTCGGGGATCGTTCGGGATCCCGTTCTTGTTCACGATGATGCCCGCCACCTCGAGCCACTTCTCGGCGTCGGCGCCGGTGAGGTCCGCCGCGCGGGCGCGGAGATCCACCAGCATGAGGTGGTTGTCGGTGCCGCCCGTGCAGAGGCGGTACCCGCGGGAGGCGAGCGACGCCGCGAGCGCCCTCGCGTTCGCGACGACCTGGCGGCAGTAGGTCGTGAACTCCGGTCGAAGCGCCTCGCCGAAGGCGACCGCCTTCGCGGCGATCACGTGCATGAGCGGACCGCCCTGGCTCCCCGGGAAGACCTTGCGGTCGAGCTTCTTCGCGAGCTCCGCGTCGTCGGTGAGGATCAACCCGCCGCGCGGTCCTCGAAGCGTCTTGTGGGTCGTGGTGGTCACCACGTGCGCGTGCGGGAAGGGCGAGGGGTGCGTGCCGGTCGCGCAGAGCCCGGCGATGTGGGCGATGTCCGCCATGAGCGCCGCGCCCACGCGGTCCGCGATCGCGCGGAAGCGGGCGAAGTCGATCGTCCGCGGATACGCCGAGTAGCCGCAGATGACGAGCTTCGGGCGGTGCTCGACCGCGAGCGCCTCGATGCGGTCGTAGTCGAGCCGCTCGGACTGCGGGTCGAGGTCGTAGTCCACGATCTTGAAGAACGTGCCGGAGAAGTTGACCTTGAGCCCGTGGCTGAGGTGCCCGCCCGACTTGATCGGCAGGCTCAGCACGCAGTCGCCCGGCTCGAGGAGCGCCATGAACGCCGCGATGTTCGCGTTCGCGCCGCAGTGGGGCTGCACGTTCGCGAAGCCGCACTTGAAGAGCTGCTTCGCCCGCTCGCGGGCGAGGTCCTCCACCGCGTCGTGGAACTCGCAGCCGCCGTAGTAGCGCTTGCCGGGATACCCCTCGGCGTACTTGTTCGTCATCCAGCTCCCGACCGCGTGCATCACCGCGGTCGAGACGTGGTTCTCGCTCGCGATGAGCTCGAGGGTGGTCGCCTGCCGCTCCGCTTCATGGGCGAGGATCGAGGCGACCTCCGGATCGCTCGATCCGAGCAGGTCGAGCAGACCTCGCGAGAGCGGATCGAGGGCGGTCGCGTGGGGAGCGGCGAGCGTGCTGGAGAGCGTGCTGGACATGGGGCGATCCTATGAAGGGCGGTCTTCGAGGGCAGTCTCCCGAAGGGACCCGACCGCGGCGGGAGCATCGGTCCGGCGGCACCCGGGACTGGAGGCATGGGGCACGACTCCGCGCAGCAAGCGTGATTCCCCGAGTGAGCCTCCTGCGACGGAGGTACAACAACCCTACTTCCAAGCCGGATTCCCCCATGACCTCCACGTCCGCCCTCATCGCGTCAGTCCTCCTTGCCTCCGCCCCCGTCGGACCCTCGCAGGCAGGCGGAGCGCCCGGCGCCAACGGACCCCTGACCACCTCGACGCCCCCCTGCCTCGATGGCGTCCCGAGCGAGTGGGCGGGCGTTCCTCCGACGGCGAGCGACCCTCGGGGGGACTCGATGGCTGGAGCGCTCGACCTCGGCGCGATCACCCTGCTCGAGACTCCCGAGGCGCTCTGGGTCCGCCTCGAACTCGCGGGCGAGCCGGTGAACATCCAGTCGCTGCCCGACGAGCGGTCGATCGAGCTCATCATCGACGCCGACGGTTCGGCGAAGAGCGGCGAGGTCCGAGGCACCTTCGAGGGCGCCGACCTCCTCCTCCGCTTTTCCCCGCAGGGAGAGGGCGTCGAGCGACCGGGTCGCGGGGTGCTGGTGGAGGCGATCGTGCCCGAGCGCCTCGACTCGAGACGCCGAGATCGCACTCCCTCGGCGACCGCCGCGGGCTTCGGGATGGCGCCCTCCAGCGCCTCGACCTGGATCGAGCTTCGGCTTCCCCGCGCAGGTCGCGGCGGCGCGACGGGGATCCGCTTCGGCGACGAGGCGAGGATCTCGGCGCGGATCGTCGGCAAGGACGGAAGCGTGCTCGACGACGGAGCGACCGCGACGCATCGCTTCGCCCTGAAGCCGGAGGCGCCGGTCAAGGTCGTCGAGCCGATCCCGTCCGCGGCGGAGACGGAGCCTCGGGTGCTCTCCTGGAACGTCGAGCGAGGATCGATCTTCAAGAACCCGGAGCCCTTCGCGGAGGTGCTCCGCGCGCTCGCGCCGGACGTGCTGCTCCTGCAGGAGCTCGACGCGACGGCGACCGAGCAGTCGCTTGCCGCATGGCTGGACGAGCGGGCGCCGACGGACGGGGGCTGGAAGGTGGTCGTCTCCGGGGGCGACCTGCGGGTCGCGGTCGCATCGCCCCACCTCGCGGCGGTGCCCTCGCTCGCCAAGGTCTCCCGAGAGGGTCCGAGCGGATCGCGTCCCGTCCGGGCGATCGGCGCCGTGCGCGAGTTCGGGGGTCGTCGGCTGCTGGCGGTGTCCATCCACCTGAAGTGCTGCGGCTCGATCGGCAGCTCCGAGGATCGCACCCGCGAAGCCGAGGTCTCGGCGATCGGCGAGGCGATCCGGCGCGCGGTCGAGCGGGCGGCGTCCGCCGGGCAGCCGATCGACGGCGTCGTCATCGGCGGCGACTTCAACCTCGTCGGAGGGTCCGCCGTGCTCGAGCTCGCCTGCGAGGGACTCGACCTCGACGGGTCGCCGCTCGCGGCGGCGGACCTGTTCACGCTCGATCGCCGCTCGAACCTCACGTGGCGCGACGAGGGCAGCGAGTTCCTTCCGGGTCGCCTCGACTTCCTGCTGTTCGCCGACTCCCGCCTGCGGCTGGTGCGTGGCGCGGTCGTCGATCCGGCGTCGGTGCTGCCGGCGAACGCCGCGGCGAAGGCGCCGAGCGATCACCTGCCGATCGTCGCGGACTTCCAGTGGCTCGGCGCGCCTTGATGAGCGCCCGCGCTTCGGAAGCCGAGGGCGTGCCCTGCATCGACGCAATCCCGACCCCCATGGGCGAGCTGTGGTTCGGCGTCGACCGACATGGCTCGCCCGTGACGGGATGGTCCTGCCTCGGCGCTCCCCCTCCGGGACTCGAGCGAGCCCCCCGCTCGTGGAGTCTTCGCGAACGACTCGCGAGAGTCCTTGCCGGCGAGCAGGACGCGTTCGAGGACCTGCCGCTACCGACCGGCACCACCTTTCAGCTCGCCGCCTGGCGCGAAGCGCGGCGGATTCCCTGCGGCGCCACCGCGACCTACGGAGAGCTTGCCCGGGCGATCGGTCGCCCGCGTGCGCCGCGAGCGATCGGTCAGGCGATGCGGCGGAATCCGGCGCCGATCCTCGTCCCCTGCCACCGCGTGATCGGGGTGGGTTCGACCGGCGGCTACGCCGGGCAGGCGACGCCGGAGAGCGCCGGCTCCCGCGTGAAGCAGTTCCTGCTTCGATCCGAGCGGAAGCCCGAGCCTTCGCCGGCGGATTCGACTCAGGGGCGCTCCCGGATCAACCGATAACCGGTGGCGAGCCTGCTCGTTCCGCCCGCCGGGTCGGACCGCGCGAGGTCGGGCGTCTGAAGCTGAGGAGCGTCCGCATGAAGCTCACCATGGTCGGCACCGGATACGTCGGACTCGTCACGGGCGTCTGCTTCGCCGAGACCGGCAACGACGTGGTCTGCCTCGACACCGATCGGCGCAAGATCGAGATGCTCCGCGCCGGCAAGAGCCCGATCTACGAGCCGGGGCTCGACGACATGATCGAGCGGAACGTGAGGGCGGGTCGCCTGACCTTCTCGACCGACAAGGAGACCGCCTACGACGACGCGGACGCGGTCTTCATCTGCGTCGGGACCCCGAGCGACGAGGACGGCTCCGCCGACCTCAAGTACGTCCTCGCGGTCGCGGAGGACATCGCGCGGGCGCTCGAGCGGATCGGCGCCGACGGCAGGCCCAAGACCGTCGTCGTGAAGTCGACCGTGCCGGTGGGCACGAGCCACAAGGTGCGTGACCTCATCCGCTCGCGGACGAAGGTGCCCTTCCACGTCGCGGACAACCCGGAGTTCCTCAAGGAAGGCGACGCCATCAACGACTTCATGAAGCCGGACCGGGTGGTCTGCGGCGTCGAGGACGAGGCGGCGGCGAACCTCATGCGCGAGCTCTACGAGCCGTTCGTCCGCCAAGGCAACCCGATCCTGATCATGGACGTCCGCTCGGCGGAGATGGTGAAGTATGCCTCGAACGCGATGCTCGCCTGCAAGATCTCCTTCGTGAACGAGATCGCGGCGCTCTGCGAGCACTACGGCGCGAACATCACCGCGGTCCGCGAGGGCATGTGCGCGGACCGGCGCATCGGCAACCAGTTCCTCTATCCGGGGCTCGGCTACGGCGGCTCCTGCTTCCCGAAGGACACCCTTGCGGTCGCCTCGATGGGTCGGGAGGTGGGCTTCCGCTGCCTCCTCAACGAGGCGGTGCACGAGGTGAACCAGCGCCAGCGGACCCTCTTCTGGCAGAAGATCGAGGGCGAGCTCGGCAAGGACCTTCGAGGCAAGACCCTCGCCTTCTGGGGCGTCGCCTTCAAGCCCCGGACCGACGACATCCGCGAGGCGCCCTCGATGAGCCTCATGCGGAAGGCGATCGCCGCCGGCGCCCGGGTCCGCGCCTTCGACCCGGTCGCCCTCGAGAACCTCTCGCGGGAGATGCCGGAGGTCGAGCGGATCGAGGACATGTACGACGTCCTCTCCGGAGCCGACGCGCTGGTCATCTGCACCGAGTGGAACCAGTTCCGCACGCCCGACTTCCGCGAGATTCAGCGGCGCCTCTCGGCACCGGTGATCTTCGACGGACGGAACCTCTACCGCCGGCAGGCGATGGAGGAGCACGGCTTCCTCTACCTCTCGGTCGGACGTCCTCCCGTCCGTCCGGCGACGAGTCGCGCGGGTCGATAGCCGCCGAGTCGCGGTCGTGCATGCACCGGGATCGCCCGAGGAAGTCGACGCGACCCCCGACAAAAACCCTGCATTTTCCGAGGCGGACGACTTGCACGCCCGTGCAGGGTCGCTACCTTCGCGTCGATGTCCGGCCGTGGTGGCCGGCACAAGAGGATCGAAAGGATTCAACTCATGGCCACGAAGGTTGCCGCCAAGTCGAACAAGCCCCGCACCAAGTCCGAGCTCTACACCGCGATCGCGGAGAAGACCGAGCTCACCCGGCGCCAGGTCGCGTCGGTGTTCGAGGCGCTGGCGGGAGAGATCAAGCGGGACATCAGCAAGCGGGCCGGCGGCAACATCTTCAAGGTGCCCGGTCTCATGAACATCAAGGTCGTCAACAAGCCGGCGACCAAGGCGCGCCAGGGCACCAATCCCTTCACCGGCGAGCCGATGACGTTCAAGGCGAAGCCCGCCTCCCGCAAGGTCCGCATCCTTGCCACCAAGGCGCTGAAGGACATCGTCGCCTGAGCGACGGCGCTCGGTTCGTCCCCCCAAGCCCCGCCTCGTGCGGGGCTTTTTCGTCGGTCGATCCCGAAGCGACGATGATGCATCGCATGCACGCGACCTCGCCGACGCCTCCGCACGCGCCTCGTGGATCTCGCCCCGCGCCGCCGGACCGCGGACACCTGCCGACCGAGCACGCGCACGCGGACTCGCACGCCATCGAGGAGATGTCGGCGCAGGACGCGGTGCTGCTGATCGCCCGCGATCACCGCATGGTGGCGCTCGCGGTCGAGCGGGCTGCGCCCGCGCTCGCGCCGCTCGTGGAGGTCGCCGCCCGATGCGTGGGCGAGGGTGGCCGCCTGATCTACTTCGGCGCCGGCACCTCCGGACGACTCGGGGTGCTCGATGCGTCGGAGTGCCCGCCGACCTTCTCGAGCGATCCGCGCCAGGTCGTCGGCGTGATCGCGGGCGGCGACGGCAGCCTGCGGAGGTCAAGCGAAGGACGCGAGGACGAGCCGGAGGGCGCGGCGGAGGAGATCGCTCGCCTCGACGTCGGTCCCCGCGACTGCGTCGTCGGGATCGCCGCGGGGGGCACGACGCCCTACACGCTCGGGGCGATCCGCCTCGCGAAGGAGCGTGGCGCCGCCACGGCGCTCGTCACCTCGGTCGCGCGGGACGCTCCACCGGGCTGCGACCTCGTGGTCTCCCTCGAGACCGGCGCCGAGGTGATCGCCGGCTCCACCCGGCTGAAGGCCGGCTCCGCGGCGAAGCTCGCCCTGAACATCCTCTCGACGCTCGTCTTCGTGCGGCTCGGCAAGGTGCACGGCAACCGCATGGTCGACCTCGCCGCGACCAACGAGAAGCTCCGCGATCGGGCGATCCGCCTGCTCGTCGACCTCGCGCCGCCCATCGACCGCGAGGTCGCGGCGCGTCGCCTCGACGAGGCGGGCGGCTCGACGAAGCTCGCCCTGCTCATGACCTGGACGGGTCTCCCCCGCCGCGCCGCCGAGACGCTCCTCGCGGAGTGCGGCGGTCGCTTGCGCGACGCGCGAGCGCGAGCCGCCCGCCGCTGAGGTCAGGGCTCCGTGCCACGATCCGACCTGACCGGCTCGCCCGGCTCCGACGGGCTCGACGGTTCCGGCGACAACGCGCGGTCGAGGAACTCCCAGCGGATCCGCTGCATGCTCGGGCTCGCGATGCCATGAGCGCTGTCGGGGAAGAACATCATCTCGAAGGGGCGATCGAGCCCCTGGAGCGCCGCCGCGAGCTGCCACGCATTCGCAGGGTGGACGTTGTCGTCGACCATCCCGTGGAGGAGGAGCAGCTTGCCCCGCAGCGTGCCGGCCTGCTTCACCGCCGAGCTCGCGTCGTAGCCCTCCGGATTCTCCGCGGGCAGGCGCATGTACCGCTCGGTGTAGATCGTGTCGTAGTTCCGCCAGTCCGTCACCGGCGCGCCCGCGATGCCCGCGTGGAAGCGCTCCGGATGACGCAGCAGCGCCCACGCCGCCATGCTGCCTCCGTAGGAGAAGCCGGTGATCCCGACCCTCGCCGGGTCGAGGTAGGGACGGGACTCCAGGAGCTGCAGGACCGCCGCCGCCTGATCGTCGACGTCGACCTGCCCGAGCTTGAGGTAGGTCGCCGACTCGAACGACTTGCCGCGGCCGGGCGTCCCGCGGTTGTCGATCCGGGCGATGACGTAGCCGAACTCGCAGCCGGGATCGGCGGGTCGGAAGCGGTTCGAGACCGTGGCGATGCCGGGTCCGCCGTACACCTCGACGAGGAGCGGATGCCGACGCGTCGCGTCGAAGTGGCTCGGGAAGTGGAGGGTCCCGTAGAGGTCGGTCTCCCCGTCCGCCGCCTTCACCGTGAAGAGCTCTGGCTCGCGCAGACCCAAGGTCTCCGCAAGTTCCTCCTCCCCTTCGGCGAGGACCGCGAGCGGCGTGCCGTCCGCGCCGAAGAGCGTCGTGACCGGCGGGTCAGCAAGCGCCTGCCCGGTGGCGACCACGCGGGCGCCATCCGGGGAGATGCGGAAGTCGCCGTAGGTCCGGTCGCCCGGGGTGACCCGCACCTGATCCGACCCATCGAGGTTCACCCGGCAGAGCTGCGGATCAAGCGGCATCGATCCGCACCGCGCCGAGAACCAGAGCACGCCGCGATCCTCGTCGACCTCGACGATCGACTCGACCGGGAACTCGCCGCGGGTGAGCTCGGCGAGGCGAGAGCCGGAGAGGTCCCACAGCTCGTAGTGCGCGAAGCCGCTCCGCTCGCTCTCCCAGATGAACCGCCGCCCATCGGCGAGGAACCGCATCGTCGGGCGGTGCTTCTGCCAGGTCTCCTGCCGTTCCTCCAGCACCACCCGCGACGCGCCGGTCTCGATGTCGGCGGCGACCAGCTCGAGATGGTCCTGGCGCCGATTGAGGCGGAAGAAGAGGAGCTCACGACCATCCGGCGAGAACTGCACCGCGTAGAGGTACGCCTCGGGGTCCTCGCCCGAGTCGACCGCGACCGTGGTTCCCTGCTCGAGGTCATGGATCAGGAGCCGCGGCGAGGGATTGGGATCGCCGGGCTTCGGATAGTGCTCGGAGGTCACCTCGGTCCGAAGCGCCGTGAGCCCGTCGAGCAGGAAGTACCTCGGGACCCGCGAGTCGTCGAAGCGATAGAAGGCGAGCCTCCGCGAGTCGGGCGACCACCACATCGCGGAGTCCTGATCGAGCTCCTCGCCGTAGACCCACGACGCTCGCCCGTAGCGGATCTCCGGCGTCCCGTCGGTGGTGATCGCCCGCGAGCCGCTCCCGTCCGCGGCGGTGATCCACACGTCGTCGTCGCGATGCTCCGCGACGAGCCGCCCATCCGGCGATGGCTCCTTCGACGCCTGACGACCGCGACCGGCGCCGCGGCGGGTCCGACTCCGATCCCGGTCACGCGGCGGATCAGGGACGAGCGAGGCATCGACGGACTCCGGCTCGCCGCCGTCCCATCCCACGGCGAGCCACTCGTCGCCCCGGCGGACGAAGACCTTTCCCTGCTCGGGGGCGAAGCGGACCTCCCCCACCGTGCCGCCCCGACCGATCTGGCGCATCCTCGACTGGATGAGCCGATGCCGCTCGGCGCCGGGCAGCGCATCGAGCCCGTCCGCGGCGACCGGGGCGAGCGGGACGAGCGACGAGGAGAGCACCACCGCCGTCACGAGCACGCGCAGAAAGCGGTTCATCCGAGATCTCCCAGGCGGCGGACGGCGATCCCGCGGAACTCAGCCGATCCGCGCGACCGAACGGAACTCCTCGATGCGGGCGTCGATGTCGGCGCGATGGATGCGGCGGAGCCCGTCGAGACCAAATGACTCGATGGTGAAGCTCGCGAGCACGGTGCCCCAGGCGAGACCCGCCTGCAGCGTGGCGAGGTCGCCTCGCCCGACGCGGGCGACGTGCCCCATGAGCCCGCCCGCGAAGGTGTCGCCTGCGCCGGTGGGGTCGATCACCCGCTCGAGCGGCGAGGGGAACGCGGGCACCGTGGCGACGCCCTCCCGGTGGACGAGCACGGCGCCGTGCTCGCCCTTCTTCACGACCACGAAGCGAGGTCCCATCTCGAGGATCGCCTGCGCCGCGGAGATCGCGTTGGGGATCTCCGTGAGCAGCGCCGACTCCGAGTCGTTGAGGATCACCCCATCGACCTCCTTGAGCAGCGTCCGCAGGTCGTCGCGGGCGATGTTGATCCAGAGGTCCATCGTGTCCGCCACGACCAGCTCGCGCCGCTCGAAGGAGCGGAGCAGGCGGAGCTGCACGCCGGGATGGGTGTTCGCGAGGAAGACGAAGCGGCTGTCGCGATACTCCTTGGGAACCTGCGGCGGCTCTTCCTGCAGCACGCCGAGCTCCGTGAAGAGCGTCTCGCGGCGGTTGAGGTTCTCGAAGTAGCGACCGCCCCACGCGAACGTCCGGCTGCCCGGGCGGATCTCGAGCCCCTTGGTGCAGAGTCCGGCGAAGCCCTCGAGCGAGCGGCGATGCTCGTTCGGCCAGTCGCCGCCGACCGCCGCCACGATCCGCACGGGTCCGAGGAAGCTCGCCGCGGCCGCGAAGTACGCCGCGGAGCCGCCCGCGACGCCCTCGACCTGAGCGGTGGGAGTGTGGATGGTGTCCACGCCGATCGTGCCGGTGACGACGAGAGGCATGGGCGCGAGTATATCGGTGGGCGTCCGCGGGTCCGACCGCTCAGCCGCGCACCACGCGCTTCGGCATGTCGGCGGTCGGGTCGGGGACGCGCACCATGCTGCGGGCCCAGCCGAGCCCGTACGCGACGCCGCACATCGAGCCCGCCGCCCAGTCGATCGGCATTGGGAACGCGTTCCGCGGCAGCGTGCCGGCGGCGAACGCATCGGCGATCGATCCGCCGCCTCGGGTCGCGAGGAGGAACTGGACGCCCGCCGCCGCGAGGATCGGCAGCGCGAAGATCAAGACGGGCTGGGTGCGCGGCGCCAGCAGCCGCCCCAAGAGCCCCGCCGCCACCGATCCGACCACCGTCGCGCCGATCGCCTGCCCCTTCGAAGGGGACGCCAGCAGCACCCACGCCACCGCCGGGGCGGCGAGCGAGGCGAGCAGGAAGAGGAAGGTGCCGGAGTCGGCGAGTTCGGACGTCCAGCGACCGCTCCGCCGTGGAAGGTCGGGCAGCGGACCGCTCGCGATGAAGACGATCAACGCCAGCACCGCGACCACCGCCGACCAGACCGCCGTCTCGATCGCCGCCGCCATCAGCGAGCCGCCGCCGAAGGCGAGGTCCTCGACGGTGCCGCACTGCATCGCGAGCACCGCGAGCGACGCGCCGAGGACGAACACGCCGACCACCGCGTTGATCGCACGCCCGGCGACGATGGCAAGCAGCGTCGCCGGGACGAGGAGCGCTGCCAGGGTCACTGCCGCCGCGACGGGACGCTCCGCCATCGAGAGGAGCGGACCTGGCACGCCCCGCGTCGAGACGAGCGCGGAGGTGGCGAGGCTCATCAGACCGCCGCCGCAGGCGAGCGAGGCGAGGAGCAAGGTGTTTCGCAGCGCCGACTTCAACATGACGACTCCGACGTTCGTTCCTCGAGGCGGGCTCGCCTGTCCTCCGAGCCAACCCCGGGAGGTCATCGGCGACGCGCCGCGCCGACCGCGAGCAAACCCTGCCGCCGCTCGACGCCCTCGTATCATGACGGCTCCCTCGCCTGGATCCCACGGTGACCCTCCGCTCCTCCTCGCTGTCGATGCTCCTGCTGGATGGCTCGCCGCTTGCTCCGCGCGTCGTCGCGGAGGTCGCCCGCGACGGGCGAACGGTCGCCCTCGCTCCGGACGCCCGCCGAGCGGTCGAGTCGGGGCGTGCTGCCCTCGAGCGGGCGATGGCGTCCGGACAGGCGATCTACGGGGTGAACACGGGCTTCGGCTCCCTCGCCCGCGTGCGGCTCGCCGCGGGCGAGCTCGAGGCGGTGCAGCGGAACCTCGTCCGCTCGCACGCCGCCGGCGTCGGGGAGCCGCTCCCCCGAGACGTGGTCCGCGCGATGATGCTCATCCTCGCCGCGAGCCTTGCCCGCGGTCGCTCGGGCGTCCGCGTGCGGGTGATCGAGCAGCTGCTCGCGATGCTCGACCGCGACCTCGTGCCGGTCGTGCCCTCGCGTGGGTCGGTCGGCGCGTCGGGTGACCTCGCCCCGCTCTCGCACGTCGCGCTCGCGATGATGGGCGAGGGGCACGTGCACATGCCCGACGACCGACGGACCCCGAGCGGGATCGCCCTCAAGGGCGCGGGGATCGAGCCGCTCGTGCTCGAGGCGAAGGAGGGGCTCTCCCTCATCAACGGCACGCACCTGATGGCGGCGTGCGGGGCACTCGCGCTCGTGGACCTCGACCACCTCGTCGCCGCCGCGGAGGTCGCCGCGGCGATGGCGATCGATGCCTGCCGGGCGACGGACGAGTTCCTCGATCCGCGTCTGCACGAGGTCCGGCGCCAGCGTGGACCGGCGGAGGTCGCGGCGCGGCTTCGGCGCCTGCTCGACGGTTCCGAGATCATCCCGTCGCACGCCGAGGGCGACCCCCGCGTGCAGGATCCCTACTGCCTGCGGGCGACCCCGCAGGTGATCGGCGGCGCGATCGACGCGATCGACTACGCCCGGGGCTGCCTGGAGCGCGAGCTCGGCGCGGTCACGGACAACCCGCTCCTCTTCGAGGAGGAGGGCGAGGCGCACGCCCTCTCCGGGGCGAACTTCCACGGGCTTCCGATCGCCATCGCCCTCGACGCGCTCGCGATCGCGGTGACGCACGTCGCCGGCATCTCCGAGCGTCGCGTGAACTGGCTGCTCTCGGCGGGCGATCCGCAGAATCCGGTCCCGGCGCACCTCTCGAGCGGTCCCGGCGTCCACAGCGGGCTGATGATCGCGCAGTACGCCGCGGCGGCGTGCGTGGCGGAGCTTCGGGTGCTCGCGACCCCCGCGAGCATCGGCAACGTCCCCACCTGCGCGGGCATCGAGGACTACAACTCGATGGGCGCGACGGCGGCGCTCAAGCTCCGCAGCGCGATCGACCTCGCGACGAGCGTGATCGCGATCGAGCTACTCGTGATGGCGGAGGGACTCGAGTTCCAGCGACCGCGGCGGTCCGGCGGCGTCGTCGAGGCGTCGCATGCGGCGATCCGCGCGGTCGTCCCGCGCCTCGTGGGCGACCGTCCCCCCTCGCCCGACATCGCCGCGATCTCGCGGCTGATCCGCCATGGGCTCGGCACCGATCTCCAGAGCTGACGCCGCGTCCCCACCGCGCCGCTCGTGATGCGCGTCGTTCCCGCGGCGATGGGTGATCGTCGCCGAGGTGATCGACCATGGCGAAGCGCTTCTATACTCGCGCCATGTCGACGCTGACCCACTCCTCGCCGCGACTCGTCCGCGCGCCGCGCGGTCCCGAGAAGACCTGCCGCACCTGGGCCGCGGAGGCGGCGATGCGGATGCTGATGAACAACCTCGACCCGGAGGTCGCCGAGCGTCCGGGCGACCTCGTCGTCTATGGCGGTCGTGGTCAGGCGGCCCGCTCGTGGGAGGCATTCGACGCGATCGTGCGCTGCCTGCGGGAGCTCGGCACCGAGGAGACCCTCCTCGTCCAGTCCGGCAAGCCCGTGGGCATCGTGCGGACCACCGCCGATTCGCCGCGGGTGCTGATCGCCAACTCGAACCTCGTCCCGCACTGGGCGACGCAGGCGCACTTCGACGCGCTTGCGGCACGCGGCCTGATGATGTTCGGGCAGATGACCGCCGGCAGCTGGATCTACATCGGCACTCAGGGAATCCTGCAGGGCACCTACGAGACGTTCGCCGAGTGCGCCCGTCAGCACTTCGGCGGATCGCTGAAGGGCACGCTCAACGTGACCGCCGGCTGCGGCGGGATGGGCGGCGCGCAGCCGCTCGCGATCACCATGAACGAGGGCGTCTGCCTGATGGCGGAGATGTGCCGCGAGCGCCTCGCGAAGCGCGTCCACGACCGCTACCTCGACGTCGCGATGGAGGATCTCGACGCGGCGATCGACCGGGCGATGACCGCGAAGTCGAAGGGCGAGGCGATCTCGATCGGCTGGCTCGGCAACGCCGTCACGCTGCTCCGCCGGCTCATGGACCGCGGCATCCGTCCGGACACGCTGACCGACCAGACCTCCGCCCACGATCCGCTCACCGGCTACTACCCGGAAGGACTCTCCCGCGACGACGCCGACCGCGTCCGCGAGGACGATCCGGAGCTCTACCAGCAACGCAGCATGCAGAGCATGGCCGACCACGTCGAGCTGATGGTCGCCTTCCTCGACGCGGGCACGAAGGTCTTCGACTACGGGAACAACCTGCGGCAGCGGGCGCTCGACGCAGGCTTTGCCCGCGCCTTCGAGTTCCCCGGCTTCGTGCCGGCGTACATCCGCCCGCAGTTCTGCGTGGGACGCGGTCCCTTCCGCTGGGCGGTGCTGTCGGGCGACCCCGAGGACATCCGCGTCACCGACGAGGCGATCCTCTCCCTCTTCCCCGACGACCAGGGCCTGCACCGCTGGATCCCCATGGCGCGGGAGCGCGTCGCGTTCCAAGGGCTCCCCGCCCGCATCTGCTGGCTCGGCTACGGCGAGCGCGATCGCGCGGGACTCCTCTTCAACGACCTCGTCAAGAAGGGTCGCGTGAAGGCGCCGATCGTGATCGGGCGCGACCACCTCGACTGCGGCTCGGTCGCCTCGCCGAACCGCGAGACCGAGGGCATGAAGGATGGCACCGACGCGGTGAGCGACTGGGCGATCCTGAACTTCGCGGTGAACGTGGCGAGCGGCGCGAGCTGGACGAGCTTCCATCACGGCGGCGGCGTCGGCATCGGCTTCAGCCAGCACGCGGGACAGGTCATCGTCGCCGACGGCACCGACGAGGCCGCCGCCCGCCTGAAGCGGGTGCTGACCAACGATCCGCTGATGGGCGTGATCCGCCACGCGGATGCGGGCTACGAGCGTGCCCGCGAGTGCGCGGATCGATCCGGCGTGAAGGTCCCGATGCCGAACTGGTGACGCGCCGCGGAGGATCCGTCAGGTCAGGCTCGTCGCCCGCGCGAGCCGGTCGAGGATCGCCGGCCACGACCCCGTGGTCTCGGTCGGTCGCTCGATGAGGATCCGCGCCGAACCGGTCTGGTCCGCCTCGCGGAGCGCCGCGTAGAGGCGGGCGGCGTAGGGCGTCGCCTCGGAGGGCATCCGGATCATCACGTGGGGCGGCGGCACCTCGAGCGAGGAGATCGCGAGCACCGCGCAGCGATCGACCGCTTGGCGGACCGCCGCCCGCAGGTCGCTCGTCGACAGGAGACTCGAGGCGGTGCGAGGGCTGTAGTGGCGCTCGGCGGTCCCGGGACTCGCCGCCTGCCCGCGGACGGTCGGCGCATCGACGCGACCAAGCACCGCCCCGAGCGCCGCCGCATCGACCGTCCCCGGCCGGAGGATCCTTGGCGGCGTCGAGGTCAGGTCGAGCACGGTGCTCTCGACGCCGACCGGGCAGGATCCGCCGTCGAGGACGAGGAGTCCCGGCTCGCGCGGGAAGTCGGCGAGCACGTGCGCCGCGGAGGTCGCGGAGACGTGCCCCGAGCGGTTGGCGGAGGGTGCCGAGATCGGCGAGCCGAACGCCTCGAGCAGCGACCGCGCGATCGGGTGCGCCGGAACTCGCACCGCGATCGAGCCTCGACCCCCCGCCGCCGCCGCCGGGACCTCAGCGCGACGAGGCAGCACGACCGTGAGCGGACCCGGCCAGAACCTTGCCGCGAGCGCCTCGAGGCGTGGTCTGGTCGCCTCGTCGAGCGACGCGAGGCGATCCACCTGCTCGATCCGCGCGACGTGCGCGATCAGCGGATTGTCCGAGGGACGTCCCTTCAGGCGATAGACCTCGCGGATCGCCCGCTCGTCGAAGGTCGAGGCACCGAGACCGTAGACCGTCTCGGTCGGAAACGCGACGACGCGACCCGACCGAAGCCAGTCGGCGGCGACCTCGATCGATCGCCGATCCGACCCCAAGGTCCGGGTCGCCTCGCTCATGAATCGGAGGGCGAGCCGGCGGCGTCGGGAAGCGTGAGCACGATCCGGTTCATCTCGAGCCCGGTGCCCATCGCCCGATGGAGGTTCGCGATCGCCACGTTGTAGGAGACGAGCGCCGCGATCTCCTCGAACTGGGCGAGGGCAAGCCCGCTCTGCCGCTGATACTTGAGGTTGAGGAACTCGGGCGTGAGGCTCGCCCGCGTGCGCTCGAGGACCTCGAGCGCCCGGAGGTTCTCCGCCTGCGCGATCCGGAAGGAGCGGGTCTGCCCGATCAACTGCCACGCCGCGACCACCTCCTGCAGCGCGACCCGCACCGCGAAGACCGACTCCTGCACCGCCTGCCGATAGCGGAGCACCGACGCGGACCGCCGCAGCCGCGCCTGGCGGTACTCCGCCTCCGCGGCGCGGTTTCCGATCGGCTGGCTGAAGCGGAGTCCGACGAGGTAGTCGATGAAGCCCGCCTCGCCGACCTGGGTCCACGCCTCGCCGAAGTCGCCGCCGAGCCCGAAGTACGCCATCTCCGCGCGGAGGTCGAGCTGCGGCAGCCGTCCGTTGTCGGCGACGAGCTCGCGGATCGCCGCGTCGTCGATGCCGAGGACCGCGACCTGCACCGCGGGCGACTGCTCGACCGCGGTCGCGAGCGCCTCGGGCAGGCTGTAGCGGAAGGGCGCCTCGACCATCCAGTCGCTCGGCACGATCGCGACCTCCGAGCCGAGCGGGAAGCGCGGGTCGTTCAGGAGCTTCTTGAGCTCGTCCGAGGCGATGGCGACCCGGCGGCGGGCGCGGATCACGTTCGCCTTGCGGCTCTCGACGGTCGCGACCGCGTCGGCGTAGTCGGCGAGGGTCACGTCGAGCTGCTGGCGCTTCTCGACGATGTCCCGCACGTCCTCCCCCACCTCGACGAGCCACTCGAAGATCACCAGCTCCTGCCGGGCGAGGACGAGGTTCCAGTACGCCCGCTCGGCGTCCGCGACCACCGCGAGCAGCCGCTCCCGAAGCTCCTGCACGGTGCGGCGGTCCTCGTTGCGGGCAAGCGCGATGCGGGCGGTGTTCACGTCGCTGCCGAAGCCCCGAAGCAGCGGCTGCGAGAGGGCGAGGGCGAGGCTCGAGTTCCACTCGGGGTTGGGGTTGAGGTTGAGTCCGGGCAGCAGGTTGTTGCTCTGATCCCCCGCCGCGGTCACGCTGACCGTCCCGCCCGAGGGAAGGAACTGGCTCAGGCCCGCCTCGTAGGTGAAGACCCGCAGGTCCTGACCGCCGGGATTCACCTCGATCGGCGGACCGCCACCCGGCGGCGTCACGCTGACCTGCGGTCCCGGCTCCTGGATCCGGCTGAAGCCGGTCCCGGCGAAGACGACCGCGTCGAAGATCGCCTCCGCCTTGACCACCTCCGCCTGTCCGATCGCCTGATCGACGCGGGCGACCTGCACCGAGAGGTTGTTCTCGACCGCGGCGGAGATCGCTTCCCTCAACGTCAGGGTCGCCTCTTCCGGCGTGCCGCCGAGGAGGTCGGGACCCACGGGAAGTCCCGGTCCGGCACGCAGTTCCTGCGGTCCCATCGCGTCGAGCTCTCCCCGACGCGACTCGAGCGCCCGCTCGACGGGCGAGGGCGCCGAATCGAGGACGACCTCCCGCGGCTCGGAGGGACTCGGCAGCGCCTCTCGGGCAGCGGTCGCCGCGATCACCTCCTCGAGCGGGTCGGCGAGCGAAGGTCGCTCCGGTCGGCTGCACCCGGGCGCCGCGCCGAGGATCGCGCCGAGGAGGAGCGCAATCGGGAGCGAGATGCGGAGGCAGGTCGGCGAGGTCACGCCTCGGATCGTAACCCGCCCCACGCCGCCGCGAGGACGGTAGCATCCGGACATGCCTAATCTCAGGACGAGTCCCATCATCGCCGCTCTCACCCTCCTGAGCGTCGCGTCGTGGTCGCTTGCGCAGGACGCGCCCGCTCGCTGGTTCCGAGTCAACTCCGACAACGCCTTCGTGCGATGCGACGCGAGCGCGACCGTCGCGTATCCCGTCGGTCGCGTCCCGAAGGGCACCGTGGTCGAGGTGGTCGAGGATCGCTTCGGCTGGGCCCGCGTTCGTCCGAACGGCGACGCCTTCGCGTCGCTGCACGCCTTCGTGCCCGCGGAGAGCGGCACGATCGCCGCGGACGGACGGAGCATCACCATCACGCTGAAGACGCCGCTCAAGGCCGCGAACTTCGCCGCGAAGGAGGATCCCTCGCGCAGCTGGAAGGAGATCGACCGCCTCGAGCCGGGCACCACGCTCGCGCTGGTCGAGACGGTCACCGTGGACGGAAAGTCCTTCCACAAGGTGAAGATGCCTTCCTCCTCGGAGGCGTGGATCAACCTCGCCTTCCTTGCGGCGGCGACGCCGGAGGAGGTCGCGGCGGCGACGAAGCCAGCGACCTCAGGCGGATCGCTGGAGATCGTGACCGCGCCGACGCCCGCCAACACACCCGCAGGCAGTGCCGCATCGACGACGCCCGCTCCATCGCCCTCGACGACGGCGGTCGCGACCGCCACCAACGAGGTCGTGGGCGTGGAGGTGCTGGAGGCGTCCGCGGCGCCCCGCCAGTCGGCGGCGCAAGTCGCCCGCCAGATCGCCCGCGCCGAACTTGCCGACCTCGAGTCGATCTGGACCAACCTCAAGAATGCGCCGGATCCGCCGGTCGCCGACTTCAACGACCTGCGTGACCGCTATCTCATGCTGGCGTCGAGCTCCGGCGCTGGCTCTGCCGCCCGCGCCAGGGCGAACATGCGAGCCGAGCAGATCACCCTCCAGGGAGAGATCCAGGCTCGCGTCGCGGAGCTCCGTCGGCTGCAGGCGCAGGACCTCATCGACCTCGAGGCGATCCGGCAGGTGCGTCGGCTCATCGAGTCCCGCAGCGACTACGTCGCGGTGGGGCGCCTCAACGCATCGATCGTCTACGACGGTCGCAGCCTTCCCTTGCTCTACCGAGTCCAGGAGCCGGGCAGCGGCGCGACGGTGGGATACGTCATTCCCACGAGCGACTTCACCGTCGGCGAGCTGACCGGTCAGTTGGTCGGCGTCGCGGGCGACATCCAGTACGACGAGTCGCTGCGGCTCAACCTGATCACGCCGCGGCGGATCGACGTGCTGACGGATGCTCGCCCGTGACTCCGGATCGCGTTGGTCGCCCTCGATGCGAGGGCATCTCCAAGGGGCGTTAGCTCAATTGGGAGAGCGCCGCCTTTGCAAGGCGGAGGTTGCCGGTTCGACCCCGGTACGCTCCATGCCCCCGCTCGACTCCGACCACGTGCGCGACGGACCACTCGTCGATCACGGGGGGATGACCGAGGACTCCCGCGAGGACCCTGCTCGGCACGAAACCCTCGCGATTTCCGAGGGTTACAGGCAGTGCGGCATCCGGCGCGGGGAACGCCACATCGCAACTTCATCAAGTTTCACTTGGGGATGACGCCTCACTGTGCTAGATCCTTGATGGGGAGGTCGTCCGCCTCGACGGGTTCGACCTGAACGACGCACGGGAGCGTCCCGCGGTCCTCGCGACCGCGGAGGGAGAGGGAGCGATGTGTCGTCCTTCGTGTCGCGCGGCGTTGACCGCCTGCGCCCTTCACGCGGCGTCGGTGACCATGGTCGCCCACGCCCAGGACCTCCTGGTCAACGGCAACTTCGAGTTCGACCAGTCGGGCGCGACCGCGACCTTGTGCTGCGAGGTCGTGCGGTCGATCGACGCAGGAAGCTCGGCGCTGCCGGGGTGGACGATCGGAGGTGGCGGCGTCGAGGTCCGGGGGCGGGCCGACGAGTGCGTCGAAGGTCCCGCCGACGGGGTGCGGTGGCTCCGGCTCGGTCGCGGGTCGGCGTCCGGCTGGATCAGTCAGACCGTCGCGACCGAGCCCGGCGTGAGGTACCAGGTCCGCTTGCGCCGCTGGGTGGAGTCGCCCGGCGCGGTGACCGTGCCGCTGAAGATCACCGGACCTGGGTTCAGCATCATCCTCTTCCTGCCCTCGGATGGCGGACCGTGCGACGTCGAGCTGGCGGCGGTCACCGCCTGCGAGTTCGACGCCCCGTCGCCCGCGGCGACGATCCGCCTCGAGCACTTCGGCGGTCCGGCGGATCGCGCGGTGCTGCTCGACGAGGTCCGGCTGATCCCCACCACCGACTGCGACGACAGCGGCGTCCCGGACGCCTTGGAGATCCTCGACGGAGTCCTGCTCGATCAGGATGGAGACGGGATCCCGGACTCGTGCGAGTGCCTCGGCGACCTCGACGACGACCACGTGGTGGACGGAGCCGACCTCGCCCGCCTGCTCGGCGCGTGGGGAGCCGACGACCGAGCCGCCGACCTTGATCGCGACGGCGCCGTCGGCGGCGGCGACCTTGCGATCCTGCTCGGCGGATGGGGGCGGTGCGGCTGATCGTCCGGGGCGAACCTCGCCGAAAGCGAAGCGTGCCGGCGGGTCGCCGGCACGCGAGGGAAACGGGGACGAACAGTCTCGACTAGAGGTCCTTGGTCCGATGCTGCATCTGCGCCTTCAGCCGCGCGAGGATGCTGCTGTGCATCTGGCTGACGCGGCTCTCGGAGAGGTCGAGGGTCAGTCCGATCTCCTTCATCGTCATCTCCTCGTAGTAGTAGAGGATGAGGATGAGCCGCTCCGCCCGCGACAGACCGCGGGTCATGAGGAGCTGCAGGTCCTGCTTCTGGATGACCTGCACCGGATTCTCCTGCCGGACGTCGCGGATCACGTCGATCTCGCGGACGTCTCGGCTCGAGTCGCTCTCGAAGCACTTGCGGCTCAGGCTCACCACGCCGACCGGACGGGAGTCCTTGCTGAGCTTCTCGAACTCGGCGTTCGAGACGTTCAGCCGCTGGCACACCTCGTCGTCGGTGGGACGACGACCGGTCTCCATCTCGATCGCCTTCCGGATGCGGTCGACCTTCGCCGTGCGGGACCGCACGAGGCGCGGCACCCAGTCCATCGCCCGCAGCTCGTCGAAGATCGCGCCGCGGATGCGCTGGGCGCAGTAGGTCTCGAACTTGACGCCGCGGGCGGGATCGAAGTTGTCGATCGCGTCCATCAGGCCGAACAGTCCGGCGGACATCAGGTCGTCGATGTCCACCTCGGAGGGAAGCTTCATGTGCATCCGCTCCGCGGTGAACCGCACCACGTCGTGGTAGCGCTCGATCAGGAAGTTCCGCACCTCCTGCGTCGGCCCGCGCTGGTACTCGATCCAGATCTCCTCGATCGGCCGCTTCGACAGCGGCACCCGCGCGACCTGCGAGGTGCGCCGACGCGACCGCGGCGACGGCAAGGTCGCGACGGTCTCCTCGGAAGATCGTGTCCGTTCGCTCACGACGGGCGCCGACTTCTTCGACGGCGCGACTGCGTGCGAGGACGCCTTCGGCATTGGTCTGCTCCTTGACCCTAGATCCGAACGCTCCGGCGCCGAGCGGGATGAACTCGTCATCTCGATCGGTTCGTGCCTCGCCACTCCTCGGCTCGGCACGCGCGGAGTATACGGACGGGTCGTCGAGGTCACAACCACGCTCGACTCGTCGCGCGCCGGAGACGCCTCGCGCGCCGCGACGGTCTTCGAAGGAGTGTTCATTCCGCGCCTCCGACCTGAGCCGGAATCGACGGGATCCTCGCACGCGCCGATCACGGCGCGCCGCACGATCCGCGCGACCGACCCTAAGCGATCGGTCGCGGCGACGGGGGTGCTTCGGTCGAGGTCCGGAGAAGACGTGGGGTCGGGTTCTCGGACGGGTCAGCTTCCGCGCCGCATCCACCCGGCGAGTCGCTGCAGGAAGCCCGCGGACTCCGCGGTCGCGACGCGGGGCTCCGCCGCGCCGAGCCCGAGGAGGTCGCGGGCGATCGCATCGATGGCGACCGACGCCGGCGCCTCGGGGCGGACGACCGTCACCGGTCGCTGTCCCCGCACCGCGCTCGGCAGCGACGCATCGACGGGCACGAAGCCTCCGAAGCCCACGCCCCGACCGAGGAACCGCCGGCTGACGCGGTCCATCCGGTCGTGGACCTCCCGCGCCTCGGCGGCGGAGGATGCCATGTTCACGATCAGCCGGACCTCGGTATCGGGCACCTCCGCGGCGAGCACCTTGATGGCGCCGTAGGCGTCGGTCATCGAGGTGGGTTCGGGCGTCACCACCACCAAGGTCGTGCCGGCCGCCGCCGCAAAGGTCATCACCGCCGAGCCGATGCCGGCTCCAGTGTCGATCACCACCATGTCCACCGTCCGCTCGAGCAGGCGCAGCTGCTCGACGAGACGTCGCTGCTCCGGCACCTCGAGGTTCGCGATCCTCCCCACTCCCGACGCGCCGGGGATCAGGAAGAAGCCGCCCGGAGCCTCGACGACGACCTCGCTGAGCCGGTGCGTCCCGCGGACGACCGCCTCGAGCGTGCGCTCGGGCGTCAGCCCGCAGAGGACGTCGGCGTTCGCCATGCCGAGATCGGCGTCGAGCAGGCAGGTGCGCACGCCTCGGCGGGCGAGGCAGACCGAGAGGTTCACCGAGAGGTTGCTCTTGCCGACGCCGCCCTTGCCGCTCGTGACCGCGATCGCGCGGGCAAGACGGGGCGACGGGGGCTCGAGGACCGCCGCGGCTCCGCGGGTCGCGTCGCCGACCGGCACGCTCGACCGCATCGCCGCCGGCGGCGGCACGCTCGGCACGCCCAGCCGCTGGGCGAGCTCACGCAGCTGGGATGCCTGGTCCATCACGAGCGGACCGCTCCCCCCAGGAGGATCTCGGCGACCCGCGCCGGCGTCGCCGGCTCGAGGTGCTCGGGGACCTCCTGTCCCGTGGTGAGGTAGGAGATCGGTCGTGCCAGGCGGACCGCGAGCGAGAAGAGCGGACCGAAGGTCACCGCCTCGTCGAGCTTGCTGAAGAGCAGGCGGTCGGTCCGGACCCGCGTGAACGCCGCCGCCTCGCGCCGCAGGACGCGGTCGCTGGCGACCGCCGAGAGGACGAGATGAACCTCGTCCGGCTCCGCCGCCTCGACGAACGCCTGCAGCTCCTCGATCCGCTGCCGGTCGTTCTGGCTGCGACCGGCGGTGTCGACGAGGACGGCGTCGAGATCCGCGAAGCGCTGCTTCGCCTCCCGCATCTGCTGGGGATCCTCGACCACCAAGAGCGGCAGCCCGATGATCTCGGCGTAGGTCCGCAGCTGCTCCACCGCCGCGATCCGGTAGGTGTCGCAGGTGATCAAGCCGACCCGGAGGTTGAGGCGGAGCTTGAGGAGCGCCGCCAGCTTCGCGAGCGTGGTGGTCTTGCCCACCCCGGTCGGTCCGATCAGCGAGAGCGTCCGGGGACCGTCCGATGCTGGCGCCGGCGGCGCGACCGCGGGCAGCATCCGCTCGAGCGCCGCCGCGACCGCCTCGCGGACCGCCTTCACGTCGTGCCAGCACGCCGGCGCAAGCTCCTGCCTTGCCTCCGCCACGGCGCGATCGGCGAGCGAGCGGTCGAGCTCCTGCTCGAGGAGGGTCGCGTAGACCTCGAGGAACCGACCGGGCAGCTCGAACCGACCTGCGATGGACCCGGAGGGACGATCGCCCTGCTCGAGCACGGCCGCGACGGTGCCCTCGATGTCCGAGAGGGGCGAGGCGGTCGAGACCCGACTCGCCTCGGTCCGGGCGATCGCCCCAAGCAGGGAGGATCGTTCGTCGGGAAGGCGTCCCGATGGGACCGGGGAGGTTGCTCCCTCCGCGACCCTGCCATCCCACGCGTGCTCGGCGGTGCCGATCTGCAGATCCACCACCCGCGAACGCTCCGACCGGGAGGACGTCGACTGCAGCGACCGTGGCACCACCGTGCGTCCCGGGGGCAGCTCCGGCTCTCGGGCGGCGACGGTGATCTCGATGACCCGCCGACCACCCAGCCCGAGGAATCCCCCCTCCCGAGACGAGCGGGTCGTGACGAGCTCCAGACCGGAGCCAAGTTCGCGGCGGGCGCACTCCCACGCTCGCTCCACCGACGACGCCCGGAACGTCCTGATCTGCACGGCGATCGCCTCCTGCGGTCGACTCGCTCCCCGCCGACCACGAGGTCGACGCGGACCGTCCTTGACCCGGGGATGTCGACCGCGCTTCTCGCCCCGCTGCAGAAACGGGGACTCATCCCGCCCGCAGGATCTGGAGCGCGCGAGGTCGGACCTCGAAGCGAGCCGTCCGGGTCGGACCTCCGATCGCGTCCCCATCGACCTGCACGCGGACCGCCCGGTCGGCGGCGACCTCGATCAGGCGACCACGACGGCATGCCACCCGCGGGTCACGAAGATGCAGCCCGACCGGCAGCAGCGCCGCCCACCGGACGAGCGACGCGACGCCCTTCGCCGGCAGGAAGACCGCGTCGAGCCGACCGTCGGCGGGGTCGGCTCGACGCGCCGGGTCCAGTCCGCAGGCGTACCGGCGGAGGTTGGCGACGACGAGCATCCCGGGCTCGTCGACGAACGGCTCGCCATCGACGACGACCCTGAGCCGTGGCGGAGTCCAGTCCCGCATGACCTCGATGATCGGTCGCAGGTAGCTCGCCCGACCGAGGCTTCCCCGGCGACGGGCGGCGACCGCGTGGACCACGTCGGCATCGAGACCGATCGACCCCATGATCGTGAACATCTCCCCCGCGACGGAGCCCACGTCGATCACCTCGTGCCTGCAACGGGAGACCGCGTGCAGCACCGGTCCGGGCTGCCACGGCATGGCGAAGGACTTCGCGAAGAGGTTCTCGACGCCCGATCGGAGGTGATGCAGCGGGACCCCGGAATCCGCCGCGACCGGCGCCACGAGCCGCACGGCGCCGTCGCCGCCCGCGACGATCACCAGCTCGCTCCGCGACACCGTGGGGATCAGCCACTCGCCGACCGGCGCCACCTGCGTCTGCTGGAGCACCACCTCATGTCCGCACTGGCGAAGGAGGTCCGCCACTGGTCGAAGGAGGCGCTCGGCGCGTCCGCCGCCCGAGATCGGATTGAAGACGCAGGCGATGCGCATCGGTCACCGGGCTCCGGAGGAGGATCCGACGGCGGGCGGCGCCGGAGGCGACGATCGTAGGGACCGCGGCTCGATCGCCTCGCCCGCGGTCGAGCGTCCGCGGCGTCGTCCCGGGAGGTGGCGCGGCGGTCGTCGATACCATGCCGAAGTGACTCGGCTTCCGCCCCTCTTCGGCCGCCGCGGCGCCCGCGCCGAGCTCCTCGCCCTCGCCTGGCTCCTGCTCGCGGTCGTCGCCACGGGCGTCGGTCACGCCCAACAGCTGAAGTTCGAGCTCACGCCGGAGGACCAGTGGCTGCCGGTGGGCGCGATCGAGCCCGACAGCGACGAGGCGAAGCTCCTCGAGGTGCGGCGCTCGCTCGGTCTCGACGAGCCGAAGCGGGCGCTCAACCTCGTCGAGAACTTCCTCGATCGATCGCCCTTCTCGAAGTGGCGCCCGGAGGCGCTCCTCCTCAAGGGCGACTGCCAAGCCGCCCTCGGCGACGAGCACAAGGCGCTGATGACCTACGAGGAGCTGATCCGGAGGTATCCCGGCAGCGCGGTGTTCGTGACCGCCTTGGAGCGGGAGTATGCGATCGCGCTCGCCTATGCGAGCGGGCTTCGGAAGAAGTTCCTCGGCACGTTCAGGATCACCGACGCGTCCGACGACGCGGAGGAGCTCCTCATCCGCATCCAGGAGCGGCTCCCGGGCAGCTCCCTCGCCGAGCAGGCGGGCATGAGCTTGGCGGACTTCTACTTCGACCGGCGCGAACTCTTCATGGCCGCGGAGGCGTACTCGATCTTCATCGAGAACTACCCGCAGTCGACCCAGGTCGACAAGGCCCGATTGCGCCTCATCTACTCCTACCTCGCGAACTTCCGCGGACCGGACTACGACGCCCTTGGCTTGTTCGAGGCGCAGGCACGCCTGAAGGAGCTGCAGGTCACCCGACCAGCGCTCGCCCAGAAGGTGGGCGCCGAGGCGTTGCTGGTGCGGGTCTACGAGTCGGACGCCGCGAAGATGCTCTCGACCGCGAAGTGGTACGTGCTGACCGGCGATCCGATCTCGGCGGAGTACTTCATCCGCCGCCTCGTGAACGGCTATCCGGACTCGATCGCCACGATGGAAGCGCTGCGGATCATCCCGTCGATCCTCGCGCAGATGCCGGCGTCCGCCGTCGCGCAGTGCCCGGACTACCAGGCGCTGCGGGAGGCGAAGCTGGGTCTCCCTCCCGAGGACGCCGCCACGCCCGCAGGCATCGTGGCGCCTCCGCCTCCGACCCCGGGTCTGCCGCCCGCCGACGGGTCCTCCAGTTCCTCCGCGAGCGGATCATGACGCCGACCCATCGACACGCGATCGTTCTCGTGATGGTGGCGCTCGGCGCCAGCCTGCTCGTCGCGTGCAGCGCGGATCCGCGCGCCGGGTACTCATCCGCCTCGGCGTGGCCCGACCAGTACCAGTCGGTGGCGGTGCCGATGCTGGGGAACCGCACCTTCGCCCGCGAGCTCGACGCGCAGCTCACCGAGGCGATCGTGAAGGAGATCCAGGCGACCACGCCGTACAAGGTGACCGGGCAGGGCACGGCGGATACGATCCTCCGCGGGACGATCACCGAGGTGAAGCTGCAGGAGATCTCGAAGAGCCTCGTGACGGGGCTCGGCGAGGAGGTCGCCGTGAAGGTGACCATCGACTACGAGTGGATGGACCTTCGGACCGGGAAGCCGATCGTCGCCCGCAACGGCTTCACGGGGACCGCGGTCTTCATCCCCAGCCGTCCGACCCAGGAGCCGCTTGAACTCGCCGGCTTCGAAGTCGTCCAGCAGTTGGCGCGAGAAATCGTCGATTCCATGCAGGGCGAGTGGTAGCCGCTGCGTCCTCCTGCCCCGCTCGACCGAACACTGCACCATGCCTCGCCCCACCGACCGACCAGACCGCCAGACTCCGCCCGAGCCGCGCCCCAGCCGCCCGGGCCCGCCGCCCGCCGCGCGGAACCGCCGGCAGGCGTTCACTTGGCTGACGCTGCTTGGTCTCCTGATCCTCTTCTGGGTGGTGATGACCGGTCCCGGTCGCGGCATGCGGCAGATCGAGACCTTCCAGCAGTTCTCCACCTACTTGAAGGAGGACAAGGTCCGCCCCGGCTCGGTCATCCTCGAGGACACCCGGATCGTCGCGGAGATCAAGGCGAAGACGCCCGGCTTCGAGGGGAGCGGCGACCGCGGCACGCCGGTCTACGTCTCGATCACGCCCGGCGAGTTCAAGTACTACCAGGACAAGCTCGACGAGATGGGCGTTCCCTGGGCGGTCAACGCGGGCAGCAGCATCTGGGTGCAGCTGCTCGTGGGGATCGCGCCGGTGGTGCTGCTGCTCCTCGTGGTGTGGTTCTTCATCGCGCGGTCGGTGCGGTCGGCGGGAGGCGGTCCCGGCGGCATGATCGGATCGTTCGGCAAGAGCCGTCACCGGGTCGGCAGCAAGGACACCGTGAACGTCACCTTCAACGACGTCGCGGGGATCGACGAGGCGAAGGAGGAGGTCACCGAGCTCGTCGAGTTCCTGAAGAACCCCAAGCGATTCCAGCGCCTCGGCGGTCGGATCCCGCGCGGCGTGCTCCTCTCCGGTCCTCCGGGATGCGGCAAGACGCTGCTCGCCAAGGCGATCGCCGGCGAGGCGGACGTGCCGTTCTTCTCGATCTCGGGCTCGGACTTCGTCGAGATGTTCGTCGGCGTCGGCGCGAGCCGCGTGCGCGACCTCTTCAAGCAGGCGAAGGAGAACTCGCCCTGCATCATCTTCCTCGACGAGATCGACGCGGTCGGTCGACGGCGCGGCGGCGGCTTCTCGACCGGCGGTCATGACGAGCGGGAGCAGACCCTCAACGCGATCCTCGTCGAGATGGACGGCTTCGAGGCGGCGGATCAGGTGATCGTCATCGCCGCGACGAACCGCTCCGACGTGCTCGACCCGGCGCTCACCCGCCCCGGGCGCTTCGATCGGCAGGTCTCGGTGTCGCTCCCCGACCTCAACGGGCGGCGGCAGATCCTCGAGGTGCACGCGAAGAAGGTGAAGCTCGGTCCCGACGTGGACCTCGAGCGGCTCGCCCGCGGCACCCCGATGTTCTCCGGCGCGGACCTCGCGGCGATCATCAACGAGGCGGCGATCCTCGCCACCATGGCGGAGAAGGACTTCGTCGAGATGACCGACCTCGAGGAGGCCCGCGACAAGATCCGCTTCGGGCGTGCCCGCAAGAGCCGCAAGCTCGAGGAGGTCGAGCGCGCCGCGACGGCATACCACGAGGCGGGCCACACCGTGGTGCAGGCGCTGCTGCCCGAGGCCGATCCCCTCCACAAGGTGACGATCATCCCGCGCGGGCAGGCGCTCGGCGCGACCTTCTCGCTGCCGGAGAAGGACCGCTACGGCTACGCGAGGCGCTACCTCGAGGCGACCATGCGGGTCCTCTGCGGCGGCCGCATCGCGGAGGAGCGCAAGACCGGCGACGTCTCGAGCGGCGCCGGCATGGACATCCGCATGGCGACGACCTACGCCCGGCACATGGTGCTCGAGTGGGGCATGTCCGACCGCCTCGGCTTCGTGAACTACGCGGGCGTCGACAACCGCGAGATGTTCCTCCCCGAGAAGGACTACTCGCCCGACACCGCGAAGATCATCGACGAGGAGATTCGCCGCCTGATCGACGCGGCGTACGAGGACGCTCGACGCATCGTCGACCAGAATTGGGAGAAGGTCGTGGCGATCGCCGAGGCGCTGCTCCGCTTCGAGACGCTCTCGCGGGAGGACATCGACCGCGTGATGCGCGGAGAGCAACTGGTGAAGCCGACGGTCGCGGACCTGCTGGCGGCGGAGGCGTCGAAGCCGGCCGCGAAGCCCCTGCCGCCCAAGACCTCGCCCGGGACCGACGAGGACCTCGGGCGGATGCTTCCGAGCCCGGCCTGAGGCGCCTCGTGCGCGGGGAACTGGCGTGTTCGCGGCGCCTCAGTCAGGGCGAGCGGGGTCCGCGAGCGGGTGCACTGAGCCTCAACGCGACGCGGCGGAACCTCCCGGCTCTTGAAGCAGTCGTCGCTCGAGATCGCGACGCAGTCGCTCGTGCTGCCACATCGCCACCTCGTTGAACGCCGGCGCCAGTGGGATCCCTCGCACCGTCCCGGAGGATGAACCCCGAACCGCGTTGGGTGCCGTCCGCTCCGCGCGGTCGGCGGCGCGACTCGCCGGCGCCGGGACCTCGATCGTCCGCGAGGAGAGCACGCCCGCCAGCATCACCCGAATCCGCCGCCCGTTCGGTCCGCGATCAAGCGTGACCTCGCGCGGCAGAACCGTGAAGAGGGTCACGCCGACGACCGCGGGCCAGGTCAGCATCGGCAGCCAACGCCACCAGTTGCTCCAATCCCAGTCGCTCCAGCCCGTCTCGCCACCGAACAGGGCTCGCTCGAGGCTGCTTGGCATGAAGATGACGAGCGCGACGAAGCAGACGGCGAGCATCGTCAGTCTCGGACTCCGCCGTGCCGCCCATCGCGTGCGATCCGGCGTCGACTCGACGCATCGCAGTCCCGCGATCACCTCTCCATCGAGCGGCGGGACATCGCGGGTCGCCTCATCCCTCAGGCAGTCCCGAAATCGCCCGGCGAGGCGCAGGATTCGGAGCGTGTACCAGGTGCTCAGAAGAATCCCCAGGCTCATCCCCCCGTCGGCGAGGATCGCGCCGACCCACCCGAGCACCGTCTTCGAGGAACCAGCGCCTTCGATCAGGGACGGATCTTCCGTGCCGTAGACCGCCATCGAGATCCGTTGCACCATCCTGCCGGCACACGCCGCGAGAAACAGGACCACCACCCACCTCAGGAGGCGATCCAGTGTCGCCTTGCGCGCGACGATCGTGCGGATCTCTTCGATGCGAGGGGGTTGGTCGGGTTGCATGGCGGAACAGATTCCTCGTCCGTCGCGGGTCCGGTGACGGGTCGTGCGGCACCCTACCCGGACAGTCGCGCCGTGTCCGCCCACGCGTGACGCCAATCTCCCGAGTTCCCGCCTGCCGCCCGCCACCAAGCGACAAGGTCGATCCGGGCTAGAGTTGGACAGCGTCGAGCGCGGGGGCTCGTCGAACGTCACGCATCCGACTCAGGCGGGACCGAGCCGCCCCCGTCGCCCGAGGAACCCGATGCCTCGGATCGCGGGTCAGGCACGTCGGCGTCCCTGCGTCCCCTCGCCCTCCGCGTCATCGGTCCCGCATCGGGCATCGTGCGCTTCCGCACGAGCAGGTGGTGGTAGTGCTGGGCGAAGCGATGCGCCTCGTCGCGGATCGCTTGGCAGAGCTTGAGCCCCGCGTTCTCGCGGCCGAGCTTGATCGGCTCGCGGTCGCCCGGAAGGAAGATCAACTCCTCCTTCTTGGCGAGCCCGATGACGATCGGCGGTCGCGCCCCGAGTCCCGCGAAGACCTCCATCGCGGCGTTCAGCTGCCCCTTGCCGCCGTCGATCAGGACGAGGTCCGGGAAGAGTTCCTCGCCCGCCGCCGCCTCCCGATACCGCCGGGCGACGACCTCCTGGATCGCCCGGTAGTCGTCGTTCTCGACCGACGCGATGCGGTAGCGCCGGTAGCCATCCTTGAACGGGCGCCCGTCGATGAAGCAGACCTTGCTGCCGACCGTCTCGCCGCCGGCGAGGTGGGCGATGTCGATCGCCTCCATGCAGCGGATCGCGTGCTCGCTGCCGAGCGCCCTCGCGAGCGCCCGCAGACCCGCCGCGGGATCGCCGCCGAAGACGGTCACCTCCGGCTGCCAGTCGAAGTCGACCTCGCCGCGGCGCTTCTCCCGCTCGTCGAGCTTCTCGATCGCCTTGATCTGGTCGCGAAGCGCCGCCGCCTCCTCGAACTTCAGCTGCCGCGAGGCCTCCTCCATCTCCGCCTTCAGTTCCCGCAGCAACGAGCTCCGCTTCGAGCCGAGGAACCGCACGAACCGCTCGACGTCCGCGCGATACGCGTCGGGCGAGATGCGGTCGGCGCAGGGCGCCGAGCACTGCCCGATCGCGTGGAGCAGGCACGGTCGGAACCGGCGGTTCTTCCGATCGCCGGGGACGATCTCCAGCTCGCAGGTGCGGTACTTGAACACCCGCTGAAGCAGCTGCACCGCCCGACGGAGCCCGTTCGCCGAGACGAACGGACCGAGGATCCTCGCCCCCTTGAAGCGATCGTCGGTCGGGTTGCGGGTGACGTAGACCCCCGGCGACGCGTCCCGAAGCGTCACCGCCAGGTAGGGGTAGGTCTTGTCGTCGACGAGCCGGTCGTTGAATCGCGGACGGGTGTCCTTGATCAGGCGGCTCTCGACGAGGAGCGCCTCCCACTCCCCCTCGCACTCGATCACGTCGAAGTCCTCGACGACCTCGAGCATCGGCTGCTTGCGGGGTCCGAGGTCCGCCGAGGGCACGAAGTAGCTCGAGACCCGGTTCGGCAGCACCCCCGCCTTCCCCACGTAGAGGACCCCCCCGCCGGCATCCTTCATGAGGTACACCCCGGGCACCTTGGGCAGGCTCCTCGCCTTGGTCAGCAGCCGATCGAGGCGGGACCGCGGGTCGGAGGAGGGTTCGGACATGGGCGAGGGGACTCGTCAGGACGCCGCGGATCGGGGGATGGCAAGCGGGTCAAGCCTTGGCTCTCGGACTCGACCGCCTCCCGTCGATGGTTGCTTGACCGAGAAGGTTCTGATCCTATTCTTCGCTCCATCGACCCCATCCGAGTCGTTCTCGGAAGCGAAGGAGGTCGGGAATGAACTCGAGGATCGGCGGACCGATCCTCGCGACTCGGATGGTCGATACCCGTCGTTCGCGACTGGGATCACCCACGAAGGAACTCAAGGAGACACCCATGAAGACGTTCAGCCTGTTCGCCGCCGCCGCCCTCGTCGCCGCCCTCGGTGCGTGCGCGACCGTCAACACGAAGGACACCACCGCCAACCCCGGCGCCGTCAGCGGCAAGAGCGACTGCTCGAGCTCCTGCGGCGACAACGCCGCCCCCGGCGCCGTCAGCGGCAAGAGCGACTCCTGCGGCACCAAGACCGACTGCTCCTCCAAGTCGTCCTGCGGCGGCGAGGCGAGCATGGGCGCGGTGAGCGGCAAGAGCGACTCCTGCGGCTCGAAGGCGAGCTGCTGCCCGATGAGCAAGAGCTCGACCTGAGTCGAGTCCTCGGTTCGTCGTTCCGGAACTCGTTCGATCCTCGCGACGCCCGCCACCTCGGCGGGCGTCGTGCTTTGTGGTGCATCGGGGTCGGTCGCGGCGACTCCGTCGCGGTGATCGAGGACGCTGGGCCCCGCTATCATCGACCCGCCCTTCGACCGGAGAACGCTCGATGCACCGCACCGCCCTCCCCGTGCTCCTCCTCCTCGCCGCCGGCTGCTCGAGCGGCAACCCGTACCGCACCGCGCTTCAGCAGAACTGGTCGCACTATGGCGCCGACGTCTCAGGCGACGCGCCGGCGATGACCACGCCGCAGATCGAGTCCGACCCGCCGAGCGGTCCGGTCGTGATGGCGGGCACCGTCCGCGGCGTCTGCCAGACCAAGGGATGCTGGATGCAGCTCGTGCCTGACGGGGAGGTGCAGCCGGTCTTCGTGAAGTTCAAGGACTACTCGTTCTTCGTGCCGCGAAACGCCGCCGGTCGCTACGCGGTGATCCACGGCTCGCCGGTGGTGACGGAGGTCTCGGTCGAGATGCTCCGTCACTACGCCTCGGATGCCGGCAAGACGGAGACCGAGATCCTCGCGATCACCGAGCCCACCCGCCGCCTCGAGTTCATCGCGGACTCCGTGATGATCCAGGGCGGCGGACTCCAGGCGCCCTACGTCCCGCCGGCGCCCGAGCAGTGCGAGCCGGCGCCGAGCGGCAGCGCAGCGCCCGCGGAGCCTGGAACCGGGGAGGTTCCCGCGCCGACCGAGCCGCCCGCGGCATCGCCGGATGAACTCTCCAAGAAGCTCGACGTGTCGCCGACCTGACCCGCGATCGCGAGGAGCCGACCATGCGACGCCTGCACCTGCGAGGAGGACGAGCGATCGATCCGGCGAGCGGTCTCGACGCCACCGCCGACGTGCTGCTCGTCGATGGTCGGGTGGCGGCGATCTCGACGAGCCGCCTCGCGTCCTCGGAGATCGGCGATGCCGAGTCGGTCGATGCCGAGGGACTCCTCGTGGTGCCGGGACTCCTCGATGGTCACGTGCACCTGCGGGAGCCGGGCGGCGAGCGGGCCGAGACCATCGCGACCGGGACCGCGAGCGCCGTGGCGGGCGGCTTCACCGCCCTCTGCTGCATGCCCAACACCGAGCCGGCGATCGACTCGTCGGCGCTCGTCCACTTCGTCAGGCTGCGGGGCAAGGAGACCGGTCGCTGCCGCGTCTTTCCCGTCGGCGCCGCGACCGAGGGGCGCCGCGGAGAGCGGCTCGCCCCGATGAACGCGATGGCGGCGGCGGGTGCGGTCGGCTTCTCCGACGACGGCAGCGTGGTCGCGTCCGCCGCGATGATGCGGAGGATCCTGCACACCTGCGTCTCGCTCGGGCGACCCTTCCTGCAGCATTGCCAGGAGCCGACCATGACCGTCGGCGCCTCGATGCACGAGGGCGAGGTCTCGACGCGGCTCGGGCTCATCGGATGGCCTCGCGAGGCGGAGGAGGTGATCGTCGAGCGCGACGTGCGCCTCAACCGCCGCATCGGCGCCCGCTACCACGCCCAGCACCTCTCCGCGGCGGGCAGCGTCGAGATCATCCGGGACGCGCGGCGGCGAGGCGAGCCAGTGACCGGCGAGGTCACGCCCCATCACCTGCTCCTGACCGACCAGGCGTGCGAGGGCTACGACACCTTCGCCAAGATGAACCCGCCGCTCCGCGAGGAGTCCGACCGTCGGGCGCTCGTCGAGGCGGTCGCGGAGGGCGTCATCACGATCCTCGGTACCGACCACGCCCCGCACCCCACCGAGACCAAGGAGGTCGACTTCGGCGCGGCGAGCTTCGGCGTCGTCGGTCTCGAGGGTGCCCTGCCGCTCTACGTCGAGGCGCTCGTCACGAGCGGCGCGATCGAGTGGCCGAGGCTCATCGCGATGATGACCATCGAGCCGGCGCGGCTCCACGGGCTCGATCGGGCGGGACTCGGTCGGCTTGCCGTCGGTGGGCCAGCCGACGTCACGGTGATCGACCCGTCGCTCGAGTGGACGATCGACCCCGAGCACTTCGCGACGCTCGGTCGCAACTCGCCCTTCGCCGGTCGCCGCGTGGTCGGCTCGCCCGTCATGACCATCGTGGAGGGCGAGGTCCGCTGGTCCCGCCTCGTCGGCGAGCGGGTCCTCGCCGGCTCCGCCTGATCGAAGGACGGACGAAGACTCAGGGGCAGCCGCCCCACTCGCTCAGGAGCGTGGTCAGGTCTACGCCATCCACCACGCCGCTGCCGTCGAGATCGGCGCCGCAGTCCGCGCACGGTCCCCACGCCGCGAGCAGCTCGCTCAGGTCGACGCCGTTCACGAGACCGTCGCCGTTCAGGTCGCCGGGACATGCCGGCGTCGGCGGACCGAAGAAGGTGATCGCGTGCGCGTACGCCCGTGGACCGAGCTGCGTCCCGAGGATCCGCCCGGGGTAGTCGTCCCAGCGGGGATGAATCCCCCCGTAGCGGCGGCTGATCCCGCTCTCGTCCGCCGCGTCGTAGTAGCTCGCCCACTGCAGCGTCACGTCGACGGAGGGTCCATCCTCGAAGACGAGGTACTGGTTCGCGGGGCACTGGAACTCCCCGAGTCCGCCGGGGAACCAGGGCGAGCCGGTGAAGCGATGCAGGATCTCCGCGGCGGTCCGGCTGTAGGTGCTGTGCCCCGAGACGTAGCCGGCAAACGGCGGCGAGACGAAGGTCGGGCGCTGATAGGGGACCCAGTGCGCCGCGAGGATCCAGCCGACGCCGGTGTACTGGAAGTCGGGCTCGGCGGGAGCCCCCTTCCATGCCTTCACCGCGATCTTGCCCTGATGTCCCGCGAGGTGCGCATGCCGCTGACCCGGAGCGCTTGACTCGGGCGTGATGACCTCGATGACGCCCGCGAGCAGGTCGATGCCCTGCGGGTCGTAGCTCGGAAGCGCCGGGCTCGAGCACTGCCCGCGGTCGGCGAGGTAGCGGATCGCGCTGATCGGTCGAGGTCCGTCGTAGTGACCCTTGATGCCCCACGCGCAGATCGCCGCGTCGTGCATGCCGCCGTTGAGCGAGAGGTAGAGCTTCACGTCCCACTCGAGGTCGTCGACGAGCGGACCCACGCCGCCGATCCGCTTCTCGAGGAGGTGATCGCTCACGTCGTTCGCGATCACGTTCCACGCGCCGGGCGGGGTCTCGGAGGCGGGACCATCCGCCCAGTACTCCGCGAGGACGCGGGCGTAGTCGCCGCGGGGAACGAACTGCGGCTCGTAGGGCTTCCCGGTGACGGGATTCAGGGCGTAGCCCGTGCCGGAGTTGCTGCCGAGCGGGTTGTTGCCGATCGCGCCGGGCGAGATGTCCCACGTCACGCCGTCGTCGGGGGTGAGCCAGCTGCTGAACTTGACGACCTCGACCATGCCGGCGCGGTACTCCGCGTCGCCCACCCCGCCGAGCATCGGCGGCGGGCCCGGATCGACGTAGACCCCGGGACGATCCGGGCTCATGTCCTCCGGACGCAACGCAAACGGCGTGACGAAGCCCCAGTGAGGCGTCACGAAGGGCGGCGTGCCGCCGGGGATGACGTTCCCGTTCTGATCGACGAAGGTCTCGAGCGTCAGCGGCTGCCAGCGGTTCGGATCGAGCATGGTGGGATTGCCGGGCATCGCCACCACGAGCGGCGGATTCACCGGCGCATAGAACCCGTCCGGGATCGCGAAGCCGTCGATCTCGTTGGAGCCATCCTTGAGCCCGAAGGCGATGATCATCGCCGCGATCCGATTCCCCACCGCCGCCGGGGAGCTCCCCACCTGCGAGGTAAAGGTCGGGTCGTAGCCGAGCTCGACCATGAGCTGCGTCAGCGCTGGAATCGTCTCGAAGGCGTTCGGCGAGGAAAGGAACCGATGCCGCAGCACGCGGAAGCACGCGAAGCTGATCGCCTGCTCCCGCGCCGCCTGCACGTCCTTCGCCGAGTGCTTCTCCCCGAAGAGCCAGCCGCTCGCCTCGGGGTCGTACGCCGCCCACGCGTCCCAGCTCGCGACGGAGACGTGGAAGAGGTTCCGGGCGTGGACGCTCGGGCGGGCGAAGCTTCGGCGGATCGCCTGAAGCAACGCCTCGTTCCACCGACGAGCCACGCTCTGAGGCGCCGGCTGCGCGACCGCCACCGAGGAGCACACGGTCGCGAGCAGCAGGGCGGACGCCACCAGCAGCCTTCCTCGACGCGGTGCACGATTGCGGACGAGCGACCCCTGCATCGTGATGCCTCCGTGGGATGAATCGACTGCCCGAGCTCGATCCGGCGGACTCGATCCGACAGGCTCGATCCTTCGGACACCCTGACGCCACGCCGTGGAGACCGTACCTCCGGGCGGAAGATGGTCAATCTCCGCGGTCGAGGTTCATCCAGTTTCCGCCGCCTCGAGGATCGCACCGCGGATCCTCGGAGGTCCTCCGGTCCCCGCATGGACCACAAGCAACAGGGGCGGTCGCCACGGCGACCGCCCCTGTGAAGATCTCGAACGATGCGTGCGTCCCGATCAGTTCCGGCGACGACGGCCCGCGAGACCCGCGAGCCCGAGGAGGGCGAGTGCGCCCGGCGCGGGCACCACGGTGCCATTCATGATGAACGGAAGGGCGTAGCCCAGACCATTCGTCCCATCGACCGCGTTCGCCCACACGCCGGTCGCGACGTTGAACTGGCGGGCGTTGCCGATGATCGGCGCCACCGGATCGCTCACGAGCGGGCACCAAGGACCCGAGGCGAGGGTGCCGGTCGTCGCGAACTCGACCCAGTACGCCCCGTTGCCGAGGTTGATGTTGAGTCCATCGGCGAGGAGGTTCATGATCGGTCGCTGCGTGTTGGTCAGCGTGGTCGACGTGACCCGGTAGATGTTCGAGAACGCGCTCGAGGTGAGCAGGTTGGTGGTCATGTCGCCCCAGACCACGCTGCCGCCCTCGCCAGGCGTGCCGTTCCAGATCTGGGCGAAGAGACCGGTGAAGGTCGAGGTCGTCGTGGAATTGGTCTGGTACCCGAAGAACTGCATGCTCGTGATGTTCCAGCCGCCACCGGTGACGGTGAAGTCCTCGGCGAACCGGAACGTCGCGTTGTTGAAACCGCCTCCGAAGGTGCCCTGACCCGGCGAGATGGCGCTCGCATTCGCGCCGCCCGCGCCGGCACCTGGATTCGTCACCAGCGGACCGTTGTCCCACAACTGCGCAGACGCCGAAGTCGCCACGCACGCCACCACCATGCCAAACGTCAAGCCACGCATCGTTCGTCTCCTCTATGTTCGATCCGGGAAGGTCGGGTTGGTCGCGGAGCGGATCGAGCGCCGCGGACCGATCGTGCCTCAAGGCACTCCTGCCGAAGGAGTCGTGGAGCACGTTTCTCCCGACCCCCCCGGAAGAGTGGCACGCAGCCCCTGTTCCGCAACGAACAGATCCCGAGATTTGGCAAGTTCGCCGAGGGATCGCGGGGTCTCCGAGCATCCCCGGCCTTCCCGGACGATCGACCGCGGGTCCAAGGGTGCTCCCGGCTTCACGCAATCCCCCCCAAGTTCACAGGGGCGATCGCCGAAGCGACCGCCCCTGTGTCCAGTGCGCCGGGATCCGTGCTCCCGCGATCAGCCGCGGCGGCGCCGCGAGCCGGCGAGCCCGGCGAGACCGAGCAGGGCGACCGCGCCAGGAGCGGGCACCAGCGTGCCCTCGACGTCGAGGTAGAAGTAGGAGGGGGTCGGGGAGGAGAACGCCCAGTTGTCGACGATCGGCACCGTCGGGTCGTAGGCGGCGAAGTAGTTGAACGCCGCGCCCACCGCCGGCGCGTTGGTGATGCGCCAGCCGTTCAGGTTGCTCGTCGCGTTCGCGCCCTCGAAGCGGAGACCGACGAAGAAGCCGGAGAAGCCGGGGTTGCCGGAGCCGACGAGGTCGGTCATCGCCACCGTCGCGCCGCCCGCCGACACCGAGACGAGCGTCGTGGCGCTCGCCGCCGCGGCGGCGACCGAGACCAGACCGAGGTCCTGCACCGACGCGCCGATCAGGTCGCCGTTCGTGTCCATCTGACCGAGGTAGACGCGGAGGTCGACTGCGGGCGCCCCGCCGATCTGTCGGATGCCGAAGGTGAGCGCGTCGATCGTCGCGCTCGTGTAGGAGCCCGCGAACACGCAGTTCGTGAAGGCGATGGTGTTCGCCGAGGTGTAGCCGCCCGGCAGCGGCGCACTCGCCTGCGGGTTGTAGCGCGATCCGGTCTCGGTGCCGTGCTGGAAGATCAGCGAGCCGGAGAGCGGCGTCGCGCCAGCACCATGCAGCTCGTGGGAGACCTTCCCGATCGGATCGGTCGCGAGCGAGTCCGCCGCCGCGAGCGGGGCGATCGCCAGCATCGTCATCACGCCAAGGACCTTCTTCATCTCTCGTGCTCCATCGGTGACCAGGGGAACGACCGCCTCGGGACGCCAAGGAGGTCGGGGAGGTCGACCGCCCCGAGGCGGAGCGATCGCCATCCGCGACGCCGCGGACGGATCATGAGACTCCGATTCACCGTCGTCGCCGCAACCGCCGGAGACGATCTCAGGAGGAGTTCGCTCCGCTGGTCGATCGCGCGTCCGGCATCGCCGTCACGACTCCACCCGCGGCGACGCGTCCCCCTCGCCCGAATCGCGATCAGGAACGCCGCTCGCGCGACCGAGAACGAGACCGCCTCCCGCCTCGCGGGATCCCGGTCGAACGGGCATGATGCCCGCGGATCCGCTCGATGCCCGACCCCGCCGCCTCTCCGCCGCCCTTCTCGACGCCAAGACCACGTCCGCCCCGGGCGTGGTCCTGGCGGGAGTTCTGGACCCGCCGACTCGCGGACCTCGTCCTCCGCGCGCCGTGGACGATCCTCGCGATCTCCGCGGCGCTCGCGATCGGCGGGGCGGTGCTCGCGTGGCGCGGACTCGGACTCGACGCGGACACCAACAGCCTCATCGCGCCCGACCGCCCATTCATGAAGCTCTACCGGGCGTTCCTCGAGGAGTTCGGCGACCTCGAGTACCTCTACGTCGTCGTCGACTCGCGTCCTTCCGGCGGCGAGGATCCCGACGACCGCGGACGACGCGCCGCGGAGTCGGCGGTCGACGAGTTGATCGAGGGACTGCGATCGATCCCCTCGCTTCCGGCGGTCCACGGCCGCATCGAGCCATCCGAGCAGCTCCGCCTCGCGACGCGGGCGATGGAGATCGATCGCCTCGAGGCGCTCGCGACCGCCTCCGGCGGCGTGGGCGACCTCGCCTCGGGCGATGCGACCACGGCGATCCGCGGCGCGTCGGAGCGCCTCGCGACGCTCCTCTCGCGAGGACTCGCCCTCGACGATCGTGCGCGGCGGACGCTCGCCGCCGAGGCGATCCTCGTCCTCGACGTCGTCGCGTCGGCGGAGGGAACGGGCGGCGCCGAGCCATCGCTCGCCGAGCCGCCCGACCCGCAGTACCTCCGTTCCGACACCGGACGCATGTACTTCGTCGCGGTGATGCCCGCGAAGGACTTCGGACGGCTCGAGGCGATCGCGGAGCCTCTCGCGGCGATCCGGAAGGTCGTCGCCGAGGTCGCGGCGCGGCACCCGGAGGTCGAGATCGGGCTCACCGGCAAGCCGGTCCTGCAGGCGGACGAGCTGTCCACGACGAACGAGGACATGCGCCTCGCGACCGGGATCTCGTTCTCGATCGTCGCGGGACTCTTCGTGGTGGTCTTCCGCGGTCTCCGCCGACCGCTGCTCGCGATCATCGCGTTCGCGATGGCGTTCGCCTGGACCTGCGGCGTCGCGGCGCTCCTCGTCGGTCACCTCAACCTGCTGAGCATCGTCTTCACCCTCGTCCTCGTCGGCGTCGGGCTCGACTATGGCGTCCACGTCGTCGCCCGCTTCATGGAGGCGCGCCGGCGACGGCTCGCCTCCGGAGCGATCCGCGACGTCATGCGCACGGCGGTGCCCGGCAACGTGACCGGATCGCTCACGAGCGCCGCGGCGTTCCTCCTCGCGCTCACCACCACCTTCGAGGGGCTGCGCGAGCTCGGGGTCATCGCGGGATCCGGGCTCCTGCTCTGCGCGCTGGCGATGTGCGTGGTGCTGCCGGCGCTCCTCTGGCTCACCGAGCGGCGGGGTCGCCGCTCGGCACGAGAGCCCCTGCCGCCGCCCTCCGCGGTCGTCGAGACGGTCGCGCGGCGCCGCCCGCCGGCGCGAGCGCCGGACGTCCTCCTCCTCGCGGCGGTCGGGCTCGTCACCCTCGCGGGCATCGTCCTCGCCGCTCGCTCGCTCCGCTTCGAGACGAACCTTCTCGAGCTGCAGGCGGAGGGTCTCCCGAGCGTCGAGTGGGAGCATCGCGTCTTCGACGATTCGGTCTCCGCGAGCTGGTTCGGGGCGATCGTCGTGCCCGACCTCGCCGGGGCTGCCCGCGTCGTCGACGCCGCGAAGGACCATCCCGAGATCGGTCGAACCGCAAGCATCCTCGACCTGATCCGACCCGAGGACGACCGCCGCATCGCCGCCCGCGCGAGGATCCGGTCGGCGATCGAGCAGGCGCCGGCAGCCTCGGTCGCCTCCGACCGGTGGACTCCCGCGGAGCTCTCGACCGCCGCGGACCGCCTCGCGCTCCTCGCCCGCGCCGCCGCCTCGCAGGCGCCGGAGGAGTCGCGGCGGCTCCTCGCGACGAGCGAGCGGCTGCGACGCCTGATCGACCGCCTCGAAAAGACTGGCGCCGATGCCGACGCCGACGACGCCCACGACGCCCACGACGCCCGCGCCGCGATCGACGTGGCGATCGAGTCCGCCTCCTCGAACCTGCGCCTGATGGCGGAGGGCGACGGCGCTCGACTTCGGGAGGCGCTGCCCGCGGCGCTTCGCGATCAGATGATGGCGCCCTCCGGTCGATTCCTCGTGCGGCTCATGCCGAACGGGGATGCCTGGAGCCTCGAGCCCCTCGAGCGGTTCGTCGAGGCGATCCGCTCGATCGACCCGCAGGCGACCGGCGTCCCGATGACCCAGCTCGAGTCGATCCGCGACATGACGCGGGCGTTCATGCAGATGGCGATCCTCGCCTTCCTCGCGGTCGCGATCCTCGTCTGGCTCGACTTCCGCAGCGTGCTCGCCACGCTCGTGTGCCTCTGCACGCTGGTGGTGGGGCTCGGCTGGACCCTCGGCGCGATGGCGGCGAGCGGCACCTCGCTCAACCTCGCGAACTTCTTCGCGGTGCCGATCCTGATGGGACTCGGCATCGACTCGTCGGTGCACCTCGTGCACCGCGCTCGGGAGCAGCGGGGCGGGCGGATCCGCTACGGCGCGACTGCGAAGGCGGTGGTGCTGACCGCGGCGACCACCGCGATCGGCTTCGGGGCGCTCGTCTTCGCGAGCCACCGTGGACTGCAGACGCTCGGCATGGTGATGCTCGTGGGCAGCATCGCCTGCCTCGGCGCCGCGATGCTCGTGGTGCCGAGCCTGCTCCGCCTCGCGGGGTGGGAGCGACGGCGTGCCGCTCCCGGCGAGGGTCGCGCGCCATGACGAGGTCCTGGGCGGGTCCGCGTCCGACCCCGATGCAGCGCCACCTGCTCGACGCCTGCCTTGATCCGGACGAGCACCGTGCCGCGGCGGCATGGTTGGCGTGGCGGTCCCGCTGCGACTTCGACGAGGAGGATCCCGCGAGCCATGAGCTCGCCTCGCTCGCGGTCGCCCGCCTCGGCACCGCCTTGGCAGGCGAGGCGACCTCCGCCCGCAGCCTCGGGTGGCATCGACGGGCGTGGTATCTCTCCGAGCTCGCCGCAGGCGCCGCCGAGAGGATCGCGAGCTCCTGCGAGCAGCGTGGTCTCCACGCGATCGCGCTCGGCGATCTCGCCGCCTCGCTTCATGGGATCACCTTCGCGGGGCGCCGGCTGCCGATCCGCTCGATCGAGGTGCTCGTCCCGGGCGTCGATCGATCGACCCGATCGATCCTGCTCGAGGTCGCTGGCTCGGATGCCGTGGGCGAGGCGATCCGGGCCCGTCGCCTCTCCTGCGTCATCCTCGACGCGTCGCAGGATCGCTTCGCCGCACCCCTGAACTCCGCGCCCCGCGGTGGGAGCGGACTCGCCCTGCCCTCGCTCGGAAGCATGCTCGCGCGGCTCGCCGCGAGGAACTGGTGCTGGAGTCCGCCCGATCGGCTCCGCTGGATGATCGAGGCGGCGGCGATCCTCGACGCGCCTCCGGCGACGCCGCGACTGGCGGAGGAGCTTCGCGACTCGCTCCACGCGTCGGAGTCCGGTGCCGCAGCGGCGCCCGCGCTTCGGGCGCTCCGGTCGATCCTGCCGAGCGGGACGAGTCCCGATCGCCTCGATCGCCTCGACCTCGCGATCGACGCGGCCGCGGGCGCGCTGGGGGGACCGCGGGCGAGGCTTCGCGCCTGGGTCCGACGGCACCCGCCAGACTCGCTCCTCGCGCGAGCACATCGGACGCTTGGTCGCTGGCGGCGGTGGCGTGGTTCGGCGGGCTGATCCGCCACCCCCCCCTTTCCGACCTCGGGACTCGGTCTCAAGGACCTCCGCGGCGGAGAGGATGAATCGAGCGCCGCCGCCGAGCCGATCACCCACCGGGGAATCCCCCGGTCTCCTGCCTCCGCTTCTTCTCCTGCCTCCGCCTCTACTCCTGCCTCCCATGCCGCAGCGACGCGTCGATGAGCTGCTTCGACTGTTTCTCGCCGAACTCGTCGGCGGCGGTCAGGCCGATCCTCCGGCGCTGCGGCGCGGTCTCGCCTCGCTCGACTCCGGCTCGCTCGACGGGCTTCGGTTCTCCGCCGATGCGAACCGCGTGCTGCCGGCGCTGGGCTTCGTGCTCGACCAGGGTCCGGACTCCGACCTCGTCCCGGATCGGCTCCGCACGCCCGCGGTGAACGCCTGGCGGGCGAACCGCCTCCGCAACCGCGCCATCGTGCTGCTCGCCGGTCGCGTGCAGAAGGTCCTCGAGTCGATCGGCGAGCGACCGATCCTCTACAAGGGAGTCCACTACCTCGACTGGCTCTGGCCCGACGTGGGCTCGCGGCGGCTCCAGGATCTTGATCTCGTGATGCCAGGCGCCGACGTCCCTCGCGCCATCGCGGCGCTGCGTCAACTCAGCTTCGAGCCGGTCGAGGAGCCGGCGAGCGATGCGATCCACCTCCGCCACCCGATGGGACTCGAGGTCGACCTGCATCATCGGTTCCAGATCTTCGAGGACCTGGACCCTTCCTCCGCCACGGTCGCCTACTCGCCTCGCCTCGACCCGACCCACCGATGGCGGGTCTTCGAGCCGGATCGGGAACTCGCGACGCTCATCCACCACCACTGCAGCGAGCACATGGAAGCCGAGGGCGCGAGGCTCTGCTGGATCGCCGACCTCGCGCTCCGCCTCCGTGCCGCCGACGCGCAGGACCCCCGCCGGGTCCTTCCGCTCGTCGGCGACGAGCGGCGCCTCGCTCGCGCGGGATGGCTCATCGCGCTGATCGAGGAGTCGCTGGGCGTGCCGCTTCCCCGCTGGCGGGAGGCGCTTCCTCCCCCGCGGGACCGCGCGGACTGGGCGACCGCCATGGCGTCGAACCGCATGCTGCCCTTCGGGCTGCCGGGAGCGCGAGGATGGGCGAAGCTCCTGCTCGCGGGAAGCGGGATTCGACGCGCCCGATGGGGACCGCGACCTTCCCTCACAGACCTCCGACGCCTGCCGGCGGTGATGCGATCCCTCGGGTCGCCCTCCCGATAGCCCCAGAGTCGAACCACGACGTCGGCGGTCTTGGACGAACCGACGCGCGACGCGGCGATGGGTCGAAGCGATCGCGGCAGGCGCTGCGTCCTCGGCGATCGGAAGGAACGCATCGTCCGAGAACGAGGAACCGCGAGCCTCGCGGCTCCACTCATGAACCTCGAACGGACGGACGATCGTCATCAATCATCGGGCTGATCCGGCAGGGCGACCGTTTCGACACGACCACCATGACCCCGCCGCCACCCACCCCGACATCCGGCGTCCCGATCGATCGACGCCGCGTCGCGGTGGTGATCCCGGTCTACGACCACGAGCGCTACGTCGAGGAGGCGATCGCAAGCGTGCTCGCGCAGACGCGACCGCCGGATCGACTGGTGGTCATCGACGACGGCTCGCGCGACGGCTCGGTCGCGGCGGCGGAGCGGGCGATCGCATCGGCCGGCTCGATCGCCGTCGAGTTCCGCGTCCAGACCAACCGCGGCACCGCGCGGACCCTCAACGAGACGATCGCGAAGCTCGACGAAGAGGTCGTCGGCATCCTCAACTCCGACGACGCCTGGCGGCCAACCCGCCTCGAGCGCCTGCTGCCGGAGCTCGACGCTCGTCATCCAAGCATCGTCTTCAGCGGCGTCGAGTGCTTCGGCGACGCCGAGCAGCCGGACCTCGCGATGTTCCCGCGATGGATGGAGATGTCGTTCGCCCTCGGGCGGTGCTTCCCGACGGTTGGCTTCAGCCTGCTCATCTCGAACATCGCGATGAGCACCGGCAACTTCCTGTTCACCCGGGACCTCCACCAGATCGCGGGCGGCTTCGACGAGTCGATGCCGATCTGCCACGACTGGCAGTTCCTGCTCGACGCGCTTCGCGTCACCGAGCCGAGGTTCGTTCCCGACCCGCTCTATCGCTACCGCATCCACGGAACCAACACCTATCGGCGGCACGCGGATCCATCCGGCCGCGAGATGCGCCTCCTGCATCACGCCTACTTCTCCTGGGCGACGGCGCCGACCGGCAATCCCCTCGCGCCGACGCCGCGGAACTTCCCGCGGTGGATGCCCTTCTTCGTTCCGGCGTGGCTCCGGTCCCTGCCCGCCGGCTGCCAGATGGTCCCGAAGCACCTGCTGCAGCTCGCCGCGGCATCGCGGGACGGCGACCATGCCCTCCCGATCGAGATCGAGCGAGAGTCGATCGCCGCATCGCTCGAGAGGCTCCGCCGCCAGCCGGACGCCTCGGACTCCCTGCCCCTCGATGCGGCTCGCGCGGCGGCGAGCCGACGGTGGTCGGCGACTCGCGACCGCGTGGCGACGCCGCCGCGTCCCGTGCCCGCCTCCGCGGGTTGGGCAGCGCGGTTCGGATGGGCTGGCGCCTCGACGACGGTCACCGCGCACTCCGTCGAGGTGCTCACGGACCTCGCCGACCTCACCGGTCTCGTCCCGGAGCCCCTCATCCTCGCCAACGGTCGCGCGGAACTCAACGCACTGCATGATCGGGAGGTGTTCGTGCAGGAGCAGTACCGCGTCTTTGCATGCCGGGAGGACCGCCTGATCTGGATGGCGTTGACCCTCGGCGAGTTCCTGGCCCGACACGCCGCCTGCCCCCTGCTCCACGCCGCGTCGATCGAGTTCGACGGTCGAGTCGCGCTGCTCTGCGGCCCGCCATTCGCCGGCAAGTCGACGACCACCCTTGGCGCGATCGCGCGAGGACTGCGCGTCCTCGGCGACGATCAAGTGCGGGTGGCGGAGGGCACGCCGCTCGTGCAGCCGCTGCCGCGTCCGGTAAAGCTGCGGGTGCCGCTCGATGCGCCGCTTCCCGAAGGCGTCCGGGAGGTCGATCGCCCCGTGCGCGGCATGCTTGAGGACGAGGAGACGCTCATGTTGCGCCGACTTGGAACCGTCTCGCCGGAGGCCTGGCTGCCGGTGGCGGCGATCTTTCATCTGACGCGGAGCGACGGCGCGGGCTGCACGCAAGCCCGGATCGACGCCTCCGCGGCTCGCTCCCTGCTCGCGTCGCAGCTGCGCGGCCCCGCTGCCGAAGACCCGCGGGCGCTCGACACCAGCCACGCCGGACTGCTCGAGGTCCCACACTTCAGCCTCGCGGTCGGCGCTGATCGCACCGACGAGGCACTTGATCTGATCGAACGAACGATGCGAACCCTCGCCGGCGACGACCGGCATGCCTCCTGCTGGAAGCCGCTTCGATGACCAATCACCTGAAATCCAACGTCGCCCGATTCCCCAGCGAGACCATCGAAGGCGAGACGATCCTCATCGACTCCGAGAAGGGCGTCGTCCTACTCCTCGTCGGATCCGCTCCGTGGATCTGGACGCGGTTCGACCAGGGCGCAGACCGCGACGCCGTGATCGCCGAACTCGCCGCGGCCTACGGCGCCTCCGCCGCGTCCGAATGCTCGACGTTCATCGAGTCCATGATCGCGGCCGAACTGCTCGGCCCGGCGGCCGAGGCGAAGTCGGACCCCTATCCCTTGCCGGAGTCGTACACGCCCCCGTCGATGGAGACCTTCGAGGACATCTCCGAGATCATCATGATGGACCCGATCCACGAGGTGGATCCGAACGCGGGCTGGCCGAACCGGGACACCCGCGATCACTGAACTGCGCCGCGACCGCGGAGCACCGACGCCTTCAGGATCCGTGATGGACACCTTCGACACGCCGGTCGCGATCGTCCTGTTCAACCGCCCGCGGCGGGTGGCCGAACTGATCGAGCGACTCCGCTCCTCGAAGCCGCGCCGGATCTTCGCGATCGCCGACGGCCCTCGCGCCGACCGCGAGGGCGAACGCGAACGCTGCGAGGCGGCCCGCGCTGCGCTCGACGCCATCGACTGGTCCTGCGAGATCGTCCGTGAGTTCGCCGCCTCGAACCTCGGTTGCGACGATCGGCTCGAACAGGGACTCGACTGGCTGTTCGATCGCGTCGATCGCGCGATCGTGCTGGAAGACGACATTCGTCCCTCGCCCCGCTTCCTGCCATGGGCGATCTCGATGCTCGATCGATATGGGGACGATCCGGATTTCTCGATCGCGAGCGGGCACAACGCGCTCGGGGCCTGGGGCGATCAGGACGCCGATCACCTGCGGGCCCGACGTGGCAGCATCTGGGGCTGGGCGACCACCGCCCGATCATGGCGGCGAAGCCGGGCGATCGATCTCTCGACGCTCGACGCCGGAGTCGACGCCTGTCTCGGCCTCGCGGATCTCGATCCGCTGCTCGCCGAGCATTGCCGGCTGATCGTCGCCGAGGCGCGCCGCGTGCGACGTCTCGCGTGGGACACCTCCTTCTCGGTGCGGACGATCCTCGACGGGCGGATCGCCGCGGTCTCCTCGGTCAATCTCGTCGAGAACACCGGCATCGGAGCCGACGCCACCCGAACCACGTTCGCCGGCGACTTCGTCGCGACACTGCCAGCGAGCGATCGCACACCGGTTCGGGACGGAACGCCCGGCGGTCTCGATCCCCTCTACGACCGCCGCTCGCTGATGGCGGAGCTTCTCGGTCGATGCAGGCAACCGAAGATGGCGGGCCATCTGGCTCGGCTTCTACAGTCCAATCCCGCCGCCCCGATCGATGCGGCGACCCGACTGCACCTCGCGCCGTTCTCACATCCAGAGGAGTCGATCGCGATCCTCGATCACCTCGCTGAGCACGGCGCCTCGTCGAGGTCCCTTGAGGAGATCCGATCGAAGCTCCGCGGCATGTCAAGTGCCGTGGGCAGCGCCGTGCACGGGAGCGACCGATGACCGTGCCCGTCACCGCCATCGTGCCGGTGCGGAACGGGGCTTCGCATCTGGCGAAGGCCCTCGCCTCGATCGCCGAAGCGACGGTCGCGGAGACGATCGTCATCGACGGAGGATCGAACGACGGCTCGATCGAGATCGCCCGTGGCTCGCGTGGCGTGCGGCTGCTGCATCAACGCTCGCGAGGTCTCGCGGCGGCTCGCAACGAGGCGATCGCGGCCGCCACGCAACCGTTCATCGCCTTCTGCGACGCCGACGACCGCTGGGAATCCGCAGGTCTCGCGTCGCTGCACGACGCGCTCGCCGCCGCACCGGATCGCCTCGCGGCGATCGGGCTGGTCATGCCGGTCGCGCTCCACGGCGACGTGGCCACCGACGCCCAACGAGATCGGATCGGGACGCCGCTTCCCGGATTCACGCCGGGCGCCATGCTGGCCCGACGCGACGCCTTCGAAGCGATCGGCGGCTTCGACGAGTCGCTCGAGATCGGGGCCGACAGCGACTGGTTCGTTCGCCTCGTGCAGTCGGGCCTTGGGCCCGTCCGCGTCGATCGACTCGTGCTCCGCAAGGGCATGCGGTCGACGAGCCTGTCCGCCGACGTCGAGCGCTACCGATGCGAGTGGCTCCGCATCGCCGCGGGCTACCTGCGTCGCCGCCGCGAGAGCACGCCGTGAGGCTGCTTCACGTCATTCCCCGGTTCATCGGTGGTGGTCCCGAACGGGATCTTCTGGCGATGATCGCCGCGTGGCGTGCGGTCGGACTCGCGAGCGAGCACGAGGTCCTCGTGCTCGATCGTCCGATCTCCGCCCCGTTGCTGCTTCGTGCGAAGCGGCTTGGAGCACACGTCCACGGACGTTGCGATGCGGCGACGCTCGATCATGCGATCGAACAGGCCGACGTCGTCTCGATCGACTACTGGAACCATCCCCTCCTGCTCGACGCGATGCGCCGTTCCTGGCCGGCCGCCCGCATCCTCGTCCGGACGGCGGTTCGGGGCACCACGCGACCGCATGTCGCCACCGCCGAGCTCGGCGACTTCGCCGATCGCCTGCTGGCGTCGAGCCCGCGGACCCTGGCTTCTCCTGCTGCGGAGGCGATCCGCCATCGCGGCGGCATCGCCGAGTGGTCGCCGGCCCTTGCGGACATGTCCCGCCTCGACCACTTCCGGCCCACACCGCACGACGGCTTCCGCATCGGGCACGTGGGCCTCGTAGGACCAGCCAAGCTCCATCCACGCTTCGCGAAACTATGCGCGGCGGTGCATCGTCCGAACGTGGGCTTCGACGTCTTCGGACCGGGTCACCTCGACGAGCTGCGGCAACGATTCCATGAACTCGGTCTCGCGGAGCGCGCGATCGTCCACGGGCCCACCGAGGATCTCGCCTCGGCCTTCGCCGGACTCGACGCGATCGGGCATCCGCTCGCCCCGGAGGGGTATTCCACCAGCGAGAAGTCGGTGCAGGAGGCGATGTGGGTGGGACTGCCGGTCGTCGTCCTCGCGGGAACCGGCGCCGACGACCTCATCACGCACGACGTCACCGGACTCGTCGCGGCGGACGAGCACGAGTACCCGCGCCAGCTCGAGCGACTCGTGGACGATGGGTCGCTGCGGCGTCGTCTTGGCGAGAACGCCAGGTCCCACGCCCGCGAACACTTCGATCCCGATCGCAACGCCCGTCGCTTCCGCGCGATCTTCGAGTCGATGCTCGACCACCCCAAGCGCGAGCGGGAACCGCTTCCGGGCGCCGGCGAGCCGGCGGCGAGGCGCTTCGTGCAGTCGATGGGCCACCTCGCCGGTCCCTTCGCGATCTCGCTCGCCGGCGCTTCGGTGCACGGCGGTCCGGCGGTCGCCGCCGCCGAGTCCGAGATCGCCGCCTCGCCGGGCGTCGTCGCCGACGCGGAAGGCGGCGTGATCCACCACCGCAACACCTTCTCCGACGATCCGCACCTTCGGATGTGGAGCAGCCTGATCGCCGAGCACCGTGGCGATCATGCCCTCGCCGCGGGCGAGCGTGCCTTCGCCGTCGAGCGCGGCGTGCATCCGGTGTTCCGGCCCGCTCGGGCACCGGTGGACGGCTCCTGAGCGTTCCGGCGACCGCCCATGCCGCGCATCCTCCCCCACGAGCTTCCTCCATGAACGACGCCCGACGCTATCACGGACTGCACGGTCTCGACCTGAAGATGCGGCGGCATCTCGACTTCGACCGAGGGTACTTCGTCGAGGTCGGCGCCAACGACGGGGTGTCCCAATCCAACACGCTTCACTACGAGCGGCACCGCGGCTGGCGAGGCGTGCTCGTCGAGCCCTCGCATGCAAACTACTTCAAGTGCCGCGCGAACCGCTCGCCCGAGACTCGGGTCTTCTGCGCGGCGTGCGTCCCGTTCGGATACACGGAGCGCTTCGTGCCGATGCTCTACGCGAACCTGATGTCGGTCTCGGAGCTCGATGGATCGGATCTCCCTGATCCACACGAGCATGTCGAGAGCGGGCGGAAGTACCTCGCGCCTCAGGAGGACGTGATCGCCTACGGCGCGATCCCTCGGACACTGAACGAGATCCTGCTCGAGGCCGACGCACCCGAGCTTGTCGACTTCTTTTCGCTCGACGTCGAAGGTTCGGAGCTCGCGGTGCTGCAGGGCATCGACCACGCAAGGTTCCGCTTCCGGCATCTCCTCGTCGAGTGCCGCGGTCTGCCTCGGATGGACGCCTTCCTCGCGTCGCACGGCTACCGGCATCTCGAGCAGCTCTCCGAACACGACCATCTCTTCGTGGACGCACGACGCTCGCCGACGTCGCCATGACCGTCGGCTCGACGGACTGCCGCGCCGCGATCCCTCGGTTCCGACTCGACCGAACCTACTCGATCCCCTCGTGCACCTCGATCTCCTCCTCCTCGTCGCCGCGGAGGACGGTGATGCGGACGCCCTCGGGAATCGCCGCGAGGAAGAGCCGCCCGTAGGGCTTGGTCACGATCCGCGGATCGAGCACCGCGACCTGCCCGCGATCCTCGCGCGAGCGGATCAGGCGGCCGATCCCCTGCTTGAAGCGAAGCACCGCCCTCGGCAGCTGGTCGTCGCGGAAGGGGTTGCCGCCCTGCTGCCGGATGCGCTCGAGCCGCGCCTCCACCAAGGGGCGATCCGGCACGTCGAAGGGAAGCCTCGCGATGATCACGTTGCGGAGCGCCCGCCCCCGCACGTCCACGCCCTCCCAGAAGCTCGACGTCCCGAGCAGCACCGCCCGCTCGGACGCGCGGAACTGCCGCAGGAGCGCCGTTCGGCTCGTGCCGGGGCGCTGGGCGAGCATCGCGAGCCCGCGCAGCTCGAGCTCCGGGGCGATCGCCTCCGCGACCGCCTCGAGCGAGGCGAAGCTCGTGAAGAGGACGAAGGCGCCGCCGTCGGTGCGGTCGATCTCGCGGAGGATCGCGGGCACGAGCTGGCGCAGGTGATCGGGATGCTCCGGAGGCGGCAGCCCGGCATCGATGATCACCCGCATCTGCCTCGCGTGATCGAACGCGGAGCCGAGGACGAGGGTGCGGGCGCCCTCGCAGCCGAGCCGCGACGCGACGAGCCCGAAGTCGGATCCGCCGACGGCGAGCGTCGCGGAGGTCATCACCACCGACGCCTCCTGCCCGAAGAGGTGCTCCCGCAGGGTCGGCGCGACCTCGACCACCGCCGCGGCGAGGGTGACCATCCCCCGCGACCGCGCGTCGCGACCGCGCGAGCGTCCGACCTCGATCCAGTAGACGCAGCCGATCAGCGACTGCCCGAGGAGCGCCGCGACCTCGTCGGCGAGCTCCTGCGTCCGCGCCGCGTAGGCGTTCAGCTCGAGCTTCTCGGCGTCCTCGGGGATCCGCTCGCGCATCAGGCGGAGGTGCCCCGCGAGCGAGGCGAGCGCGGGAGAGAGGCGGTCCTCGACGTCGGGAGGCTGGCGGAGCCGTCCGTTGCCGCCTCCTGACGACTGATGGAGCCTCCACAGCGCGTCGAAGAGCGCCTCGGACTCCCGCTGCACCGCGAGCAGCCGCGTCACCGCGAGGTCCACCAGCTCCGCCCCTTCCGCCCACCGCAGCCCGGCGAGGTAGCCGCGACCGCTCCGTTCGTCGAGCAGCGTCCGCAGCAGGTGCCGAACCCTGCCCTCGCTGACCCGGCGACCGAAGTGCTCCGCGGCGATCTCCTCGAGGTGGTGCGCCTCGTCGAGGATCACGTGCTTGTAGGGCGGCAGGAAGCCGAGTCCCCTCGAGCGCAGGGCGAGGTCGGAGAAGAAGAGCGCGTGGTTGCACACGAGGATGTCGGCGTTCTCCATCCTCCGCCGCGCCGCCTGGTAGAAGCACTTGTCGAACTGCTCGCAGCGGCGACCCATGCAGTTGTGGACGTCCGACTGCACCAGCTCCCACACCCCCGGCGGCGGCAGCTGCGGCAGCGTGGCGAGCGAGCCATCGCGGGTCTCGTACGCCCAGTCCTCGATGCGATGAAGCGCATGCCGCTCCTCCTCGTCGACGAGGAGCCGGTCCTGACGCCGCGAGGCGAGCATGAGGCGGCGCAGGCTGACGTAGTTGCCTCGACCCTTGACGAGGACCGCCGTGAACTCCTCGGGGATCACCGCGTTGAGGAGCGGCAGGTCCTTCTCGAGGAGCTGCTCCTGCAGGGAGATCGTGTGGGTGCAGACGATGACCCGCTCGCGCCGCTCGACGACCCGCCGGATCGCCGGAAGGAGGTACGCGAAGCTCTTTCCGACCCCGGTGCCGGCCTCGACGAGGAGATGCTCCCCCCGCTCCATGGCGCCCTCGACCGCCGTCGCCATCTCGACCTGCTCGCGACGTACCTCGAAGCCGGCGAGCCGCCGCGCGATCGGTCCGGCGTCGGCGAGGAGGCTGGCGCAGTCGATCGACATGCGCGGACTGTATCGCATCGATCGCCCGACTCCGATGCCGCCCGCACCTCTCCCGCGAGTCGCCACGCGACGAGCGGGAGAGCTGCCGCGCGCCCCACCTCTCCCGCGAGTCGCCATGCGACGAGTGGGAGAGCTGCCGCGCGCCCCACCTCTCCCGCGAGTCGCCACGCGACGAGTGGGAGAGGTCGCGTCGCGAACGCAGTTCGCGACGCGGGTGAGGGTGGTGCGACTCGAGACGAGCGTCGAACGGCGCTCCTGTCGCGACGACGCCGGTCACCGCACGTCGTGCTTCGTACCACCCCCACCGGGCTTGTCGCGTCGCGACAAGCCCGACTCCCCCGCGTCGCTCCGCTCGCGGGAGAGTTCCGAAGCGGATCGCCCGACCAGTATCATCCTCCCCCTCGCGCTCCAGAACGCTGCGCGAGCCACGCCTCCGGAACGACCCGCATGAAGGTCCACGAGTATCAAGCCCGCCAGCTCCTCCGCGACGCGGGCATTCCCGTCCCCCCCGGCGCGATGGTCGAGTCGCCCGCCGCCGCGGCGAAGGAGGCGAGGTCGATCTTCGCCGCCGGCGCCTCGCGGGTCGTGGTCAAGGCGCAGGTCCACGCGGGCGGTCGAGGCAAGGCGGGCTTCGTGAAGCTCGTCTCCGACGAGAAGAGCGCGACCGACTCGGCGACCTTCATGCTCTCGAACCGGATGCGGAGCCCGCAGACCCCGCCGGAGGGACTCGAGGTCAAGCGGCTCCTCGTGGCGGAGGCAGTCGACATCGCCAAGGAGTACTACCTCGCGATCCTCGTCGATCGGGCGCGGCGGACGAACACCCTCATCGCCTCGGCGGAGGGCGGCGTCGAGATCGAGAAGACCGCCGAGGAGCGCCCGGACGCGATCCTCACCATGCCGACCGATCCGCTCCTCGGCCTGCAGCCATGGCAGGCGAGGCAGGTCGCGTTCAAGCTCGGCTTCGCCGGCAAGGCGGTGGGGCAGGCGGTGGACCTCATGCTCCGCCTCGACCGGCTCTTCCGCGCGAGCGACGCGAGCCTCGCGGAGATCAACCCCCTCGTCCTGACGCCTCCGACGAAGGACTTTCCCGACGGTCGGGTCATGGCGGTCGACGCCAAGTTCTCCTTCGACGACAACGCGATGTTCCGGCAGAAGGCGATCGCGTCGCTCTTCGATCCCGCCGAGGAGAACCCGCTCGAGCTGAAGGCCCGCGAGTTCGGGCTCAGCTACATCGCCCTCGACGGCAGCATCGGCTGCCTCGTGAACGGCGCGGGGCTCGCCATGGCGACGATGGACATCATCAAGCTGCACGGCGCGGAGCCCGCGAACTTCCTCGACGTCGGCGGCAGCGCGAGCGAGCAGGCGGTGACCGAGGCGTTCCGGATCATCCTCGCCGACCCCAAGGTGAAGGGCGTCCTCGTCAACATCTTCGGCGGCATCATGCAGTGCGACGTGATCGCCCGCGCGATCGTCTCCGCGGCGAAGACCGTCGGCTTCAAGGTGCCGCTGACCGTGCGGCTCGAGGGCACCAACGTCGCCGCGGCGCGGCGGATCCTCGAGGAGGCGCAGCGCGACCTCCCCACCATGCAGCCCGCGACCGACCTCGCGGACGCCGCGAGGCGGATCTGCGCGGCGATCGCCCGCTAGGCGCCTCCGAGGTCTCTGCCAGCATGCTCGTCCTCTTCGACATCGACGGCACGATGCTCCTGACCCACGGCGCCGGACTTCGCGCGATGGCGAAGGCGATGGCGGACGTGCATGGTCCGGGGCCGTACGACTTCGAGGGCGTCTCGACCTCGGGACGCCTCGACACCCACATCTGGCGGGACCTCAGCGAGAAGCACGGGAAGGCGACCGACGAGCGGATCCACGAGCGGTTCCGCGGTCGCTACCACCATCACCTGACGAGGGGCTTCGAGACGGAGGCGGTCTCCGAGGCGCTGCCGGGCGCGCCGGAGCTCGTCCTTCGCCTCCGCCGCGAGCCCGGCGTGACGCTCGGACTCCTCACCGGCAACTATCCGGAGACCGGGCGGCTCAAGGTTCGTGCCGCCGGCTTCGATCCGGATCACTTCGTGCTCGGGGCGTTCGCCTCCGACGGCATCGACCGACGATCGCTTCCTCCCGTCGCCATGCGGCGGTTCGAGGAGCACCACGGTCGCGCGGTGCCGCCCGAGCAGGTCGTGATCATCGGCGACACCCCCCTCGACGTGGATTGTGCGTTGATCAACGGATGCCGCTGCCTCGCGGTCACGACCGGCAAGCATCCCGCGGAGGAGCTCGTGGGAGCGCATCGAGTCGTCGCGGATCTTCGCGCGACCGACGACCTCGCGGCGTGGATCGTCGCGCACCGTCGATCGCCGGCGTAGACCGCGACGGCATCGCAGGTTGCGCCGACGATCGCGTCGCCGCGACGCGCCGAGGTCGTCGTCGCCGCATCGGACGATCTCCACCGATGGTGTGGATAATCTGCCCTTCCGCTGGTCCGCGGTCGATCTGGCACTAGGTTTCCACCCGGGAAGGAGCCGATCGAATGCGCGACTTCAGCGAGTGCTGCAGCGACTTCTACGTCAACCAGAAGCTCGCGCTGAAGATGGACCTCCCGGAGAGCCGGGAGACCCTGCTCGACCTCTTCGACCGGATCCGCCGCGAGGCACCCGACCTCGACCGGCTGCGTCGGTACGAAGGCGAGCTGGCGCTCGAGAGCCCCGACACCGAGCGAAGGTATCGCTGGGTCGCGATGCGGCAGACCTCGATCCGAAGCGGCGAGGTCAACCCGGAGGAGCTCGAGAGCGCCTACCGGCTGCACCGGCTGATCCTCGAGATCGCCCCCTACTACCTCTCGATCAGTCCGCTCGACGTCGACTACCTCGAGCTCGTCTTCGGCTTCGACCTCGAGGCGGAGACGAACCGCGACGAGGTGGTCTTCGACGCGCTCCTCGCGGACAGCCCCCTCGCGAGCCTGGTGGATGCCCAGCAGGATCGCTTCCTCGACTGCCAGCCGATCGTCGGGATCGCCCTGAGCGAGTCCTGCGACCTCCAGGCGTTCTTCGAGGTCCGAAGCCGCGGGTCCGCGGCGGAGGCGGCGAGCGGGGAGTTCGCGCCGGAGCCGATCAGCGTCTACCTCACCATCCGCCGCCACGGGCCGATCACCGACCTCGCCCAGTTCCCGGAGATCTTCGCCGGACTCTGCGGGCATGCCGAGCGCCTCGCGGAGGAGCGGGTGATCCCCAACCTCGTCATGCCGATCCGCCACGCGATCCTGTCGCGGCCCTGACGGCGCGAGGTCGCGGAGAGGATCGAACCTCGCGCCGACCAACCCGAGTCCCCGAAGGAGAACGAACCATGCACCGCGCTCCCGACCGCGCCGCTGCGGCGATCCTGCTTGCGACCTCGACGATCCTCGCCCCTGCCGCCGCCGATGACCGCGCCGGCGATGGCTGCGTCCCGGGATGGGACCTCTCGATCGGCGTGCCGGGCGCCGACAGCGGGATCGTCGGCAGCCTGCTCCTCCACGACGACGGCGGAGGACAGGCGCTCTATCTCGGCGGGAGCTTCACCTCGGTCGGCGGCGTCGCCGCGAGCCGGATCGCCCGGTTCGACGGCACCACGCTGACGCCGCTTGGGAGCGGTCTCTCGAACGCCGAGTGCTACGCCCTCGGCAGCTTCGCCGGCGACCTCTACGCCGCCGGCTACTTCGACCTCGCGGGCGGCGTGCCCGGCACCGCGAAGCTCGCCCGCTGGCGGAACGGCGCGTGGGAGTCGATCGGCGCCCAGCTCGAGCTCTTCTCGAACCAGCTGTGGGACCTCACCACCTTCGATGATGGCTCCGGCGACGCCCTCTACATCACCGGGAACTTCCAGAACATCGGCGGCAGCGGCGCGAACTACGTCGCCAAGTACGACGGCACCACCTTCTCGCCGCTCGGGGGCTCGATCGGCGGCAACGTGCCGCTGATCCTCTTCACGAGTGCCGCCTTCGACGACGGCACCGGACCCGCCCTCTACGTCGGCGGTCGATTCACCGAGGTGGGCGGCGTCCCGGCGAGCCGCATCGCGAAGTGGAACGGGAAGCAATGGTCCGCCCTCGGCAGCGGCATCGCGGGCACCGGCTCGACGGTCTCGATCATGACCATGGCGATCTTCGACGACGGGTCGGGACCGGCGCTCTACGTCGGCGGGCAGTCGTTCACCTCGGCGGGAGGTCAGCCCGCCAACCGGGTCGCGCGGTGGAACGGCACGCAGTGGTCGAACGTGGGCGAGGGGTTCGCGAACGGGATCGTCTGGAAGCTCGCGGTCTACGACGATGGCTCCGGCGAGGCGCTCTACGCCTTCGGCACCTTCACGGCATCCGGCTCGACGCCCCTCGAGCGGATGGCGAAGTGGAACGGCACCTCCTGGGAACCCTTCGGCGGCGGGGCGAGCGGCACGGTGCTCGACGCGATCGTCATCCCGAGCGACGCCGGGCAGGACCTCCTGATCGGGGGTCAGTTCACCTCGATCGGCGGACAGCCCGCCAACCGATTGGCGCTCTGGGAGGGATGCGGCGGTCCCGGCGTCCCGGGCGACCTGAACGGCGACGGCGTCGTGAATGGGGCGGATCTCTCGATCCTGCTCGCCGCCTGGGGCAGCAACGACCCCCTGCCGGACCTCAACGGGGACGGCGTGGTCAACGGCGCCGACCTCGCGATGCTCCTCTCCGACTGGACCTGACGGGGGACGCGGGCGGCGATCTCGCAAGGGGCGGACGCGTGATCCCGGAGTCGCCCTCATCGTTTTTCAAAGAATCTGCTTGCCGAGATCGTGATGTGAGGTCATGTTCCGGTTACCGGATCGGGAGTCTGCCCCACGCAGACCTCCTGGGAGGGTTCCCCCGAGGAGGGGGAGGCGTGAAGGAGCGGAGTCACACGAAAAGGGAGTCGCGTCGAGCCCGTCGCGTGGACGGAGCCGGCGAGACAGAACAACTCGCAGAGAGGAAGGAACTGGACATGAAGAGCGCTCTTCGAAATCGTCTCGCGCGGCACCTCGCCGTCGCGGCCGTCGCCAGCGTCGCGGGCCATGCCTCGGCCGCGATCGTCTACAGCGGCGTGGTGAACCTGAACATTCCCTCGACGACCAACGGTCTCTACCTGAACGTCGTCACCGGCGCGTTCAACACGACCGGCGGCACCGGCTCCACCGTCCCCGGCTGGGACGTGAATCCCTGGTCGTCCACGACCCTGAACTTCTTCAACCCGGCGGCGCCGACCGGCGGCGTCTACATGCGGCTCACGAGCGGGGGTGCCCCGACCACCGGCGTCAGCAACCTTGCCGGCGGCACGATCATCGGAAGCGCCTCGACCTGGTCCGCCGGCGCCGCGCAGACGACCGGTCCCGGCGCGTTCGTGTTCAACAGCAGCAACAACGTCGTCGGCTTCCGCTTCAACAACGAGGCGGCGGGCACGCTGCACTACGGGTGGATGCGGATCTCGCTCGCCGGCACGCTGCAGGGTCAGCCCCGCACGCTGGTCGAGTACGCCTTCGAGAGCCTTGCGGGCACGTCGATCGCCGCGGGCGCCATCCCGGCGCCGGGCGCCATCGCCCTGCTCGGTCTCGCGGGTCTCGCCGGCTCGCGTCGCCGTCGCGCCTGATCGCACGACGGTCCTCGACGGATCCTGAAGGGATCTCTGCACGGGCGGTCCAGCACGGACCGCCCGTGCTCTCTTTTGGTGCTCCGTCATCGCCGCCGTACATTCCGCCGCGATGCCTCCCGCGGACCCCGGTCAGCGTCGTGCTCGTCGGCTCCTGATCGTCGGATGGGACGCCGCCGACTGGATGATGATCGATCGCCTGTGGAGTTCAGGGGCGATGCCCCGGCTCCGCCGCCTCGTGGACGCCGGACTCCGATCGGACCTCGCCTCGGCGCTCCCCCGGCTCTCGCCGCTGCTCTGGTCGACGATCGCGACCGGCGTCACCCCCGACCGCCACGGGATCCTGAACTTCGTCGAGCCCAATCCGGATCCCGCGGCGACCACGCCGCTTCGGCTCGCCTCGAGCACCTCCCGCCGGGTCAAGGCGCTGTGGAACGTGCTGACCCAGGCTGGTCTCCGGACCCACGTGGTCTCCTGGTACGCCTCGCACCCGGCGGAACCCATCCGCGGCATCTGCGTCAGCAACATGCTGCAGGAGGGCGAGCCGACCACGGGCGGCGGACCATGGCCGACGACGCCCGGACTCGTCCATCCCCGCGAGGAGGAGGCGGCGATCGCGGCGGCACGCGTCGGCACGTGGTCCCTCGGCGCGAAGGACCTTCAGGCGTTCATCCCCCGACTCCGCGACCTCGCGCGGAACGACCCGCGGCCGCGGTCCCTCGCCAAGCAGCTCGCCCGGACCGCGTCGGTGCATGCCGCGGCGCGATCCCTGCTCTCGCGGCATCGCGAGTGGGACTGCGCGATGGTCTTCTACGAGGGGATCGACACCATCGGGCACCTCTTCATGGAGTACCTGCCGCCGCGGCATGGCGAGGCGTCGGAGCAGGACGTGCGGCTCTTCGGCGAGGTGATGCCGGCGACCTACCGCCTGCATGACCGGATGCTCGGCGAGCTCCTCGACCTCGCCGGGAGCGAGACGACGGTGCTCCTCCTCAGCGATCACGGCTTCCACAGCGACCATCGCCGACCGGTGATCACCGCCGAGCTCGCCGCCGATCGCGCGGCGCTCGAGGCAAGCTGGCACCGCGAGACCGGGATCCTGGTCCTCTCGGGACCGGGCATCGCCCGCGGCGCGAGCGTCCACTCGCCGCGGCTCGTCGACGTCGCCCCGACGGCGATGGCGCTCCTCGGCGTCCCGGTCGCGAAGGACCTCGACGGTCGAGCGCTCGGCGAGGCGTTCGATCCGCCCTGCCCTGCGGAGGCGATTCCCTCGATCGCGAGCTGGGAGACCGAGCCCGGCGATGCAGGGCAGCACCCCGCGGACCTGCGGCTCGATCCCTTCGAGGCGCACGATGCGCTGCGGCAGCTCGTCGACCTCGGCTACATGGCGGATCCGAGCGGGAGCGCCGAGGCGCAGCTCGACCTCGTCCGTCGCGAGACGGAGTTCAACCGCGCGATCGTGTTCTCGACGACCGGGCGGTCCGCGGCGGCGGCGGAGGTGCTCGCGGGACTCGTCCGCGACAAGCCAGAGGAGCGCCGCTACGTCGAGTCGCTCTCGAAGGCGCTCCTCGCCTGCGGTCGGGCGTCCGAGGCGGCGGCGGCGCTTCGCGCCCTCATCGAGCGAAGTCCCGATCCGCTCGAGCCGCGGCTCGCGCTCGCGGGAGCGCTCCTCAACGCCGGCGACGAGGAGGGCGCGACCAAGGAGTTCCTCCGCCTGCGCCAGCCAGCGACCGAGCGGGACGACCTCGCGCTTGGGATGGGCGAGCTCGCGACGGCGCTCGGGCGGCTCGACGAGGCGCAGCGGTTCCTCCAGCAGGCGAAGTCGCACGATCCCTCGGTGGGAGCGCACCTCGCCCTCGCTCGCCTCGCGCTGGCGCGGAGCCGCTTCGAGCCGGCGGGCGAGCACGCCCTCGACGCCCTCGAGATCGACCGGATCCATGCGGAGGCGAACCTCCTGCTCGGCGTCTCGCTCGCCTGGATCGGGGACCTCGTCCACGCCCGGACCTCGCTGGAGCTGGCGCTCGCCCGCGAGCCGGGACTCATCGAGGCGCAGCGGTTCCTCGCCGCCATCGACCGCCGGCAAGGTCGATCCGAGGAGGCGGAGCGTCGGGAGGCGGAGGTCAGGCGCCGCCTGCAGTCGGCGGGCGGCACCGCTCCACCGCCGATGCTCCGCGGCGCGGAGGAATGGGACCGCACCGGCGGCGGGAGCGGGCTCTCCCTCGCCCCCTCCTGATCATGGTCGCCGAGCCTGAGAAGCAACGACGCCCCGCGCGGGGCGGGGCGTCGGGTGTTCAACGGCTCGAGGGTCGCGGGTCGCTCACGCCTTCGTGGCGGAGAGGTACGCGGCGACGCTCTGGATGTCCGGAATGATCTGAGGGGTGACGCGGAGGGTGAAGGTCTCCCCCTTCGCGACCCGCACGAGCTTCGAGACCTTCGCCCGGCTGGTCCAGAGGCGACCACCGCGCCGCTTCACGATGTTGTCCTCCCGCTCGCGCCGCACGGCGAGGCGGGAGAGACCCCGCTGGATCGTCGGCTGCATCCGCATGAGCCGCAGGAGGGTCTTCTTCGCTCCCTCCGCCTTGGGCTCGCGGGTGACGGTGAAGGTGAACTTCGTGGACGGCTCGATCGACAGGCTCATGGCTCGCTCCGCCGGTCTCGGCCGGCACTTCGGACGACGCCCCCTCCGACCCGCTGGTCGGCTCCGGGGAAAGTCGAAGAGTGTACCACTTGGTCCCGACGGTTCCAGCGCTCCGATCCAAGACCCCGCCCCGAACGCCCGTCAGGGCTCCGGCACCGATGACGACCCGCCGGTCGCGCCCAGCGTGAGATGGAGCCCGTGGGTCCCGCGGTCCCCGAGACCCTGGGCGAGGGCGACCTCGTAGAGCCGCCGGGCGAGGGCGAGTGCCGGAAGGTCGAGCCCGAGGCGATTCGCCTCCTCGAGGGCGATCCGCAGGTCCTTCAGGAAGTGATCGATGCGGAAGCCCGGCGCGAAGTCGCCGCGGAGGATGCGGGGCGCGAGGTTCTGCAAGGACCAGCTTCCTGCGGCACCGACCGAGACGCTCTCGAGGACCGTCGCGGCATCGAGTCCCGCCCGCTCGGCGTACCGGAGTCCCTCGCAGAGACCCATCATGGTGCCCGCGATCAGGATCTGGTTGACCATCTTCGCGTGCTGCCCGCGCCCCGCCGGACCCTGAAGCACGATCGTCCGACCCATGCGGGCAAGCACCGGCTTCACCGCGTCGAAGTCGATCCGCTCGCCGCCGACCATGATCGAGAGCGTCGCCTGCCGCGCCCCCACGTCGCCGCCGGAGACCGGCGCGTCGAGGCTGCCGACGCCGCGGGCTCGGGCGACCTCCGCGAGGCGGACCGCGAGCGCCGGACTCGAGGTCGTCATGTCGATGATCCGTCGCGGCGGTCGCTGTGCGGCAAGCGTCCCCCGCGGGCCGAGGTGCACCGCCTCGACGTCCTCGGGGAGTCCCACGATCGAGATGGCGAGATCCGCGCCCTCCGCCGCGTCCGCGGGCGTCGAGCACCAGCGGGCGCCGCGGTCGAGGAGCGCCTGCGCCCTCGACCTCGTCCGGGTGGACACCCGAAGACGATGCCCCGCGGCGAGCAGGTGGGATGCCATCGACGCGCCCATCACGCCGGTCCCGATCCAGGCGATCTCGAGCGGCTGATCCGGACCTGCGGGGGACGTTCCTTCCTGCGTCATGCATGCTCCTCGGCTTGCGGCGGCGGCTCGCCTGCCGCCGAGGAGCGTAGCGATCGACGCGGGTATCCTCGCCGCCCCGCGACGCACCGCTCCCGGAGAAGAACCCAATGGGTCACGCCCACCACGAGGTCCTCGACCGCATCTTCACCCATCCGATGGACATGAACCTCCACTGGCGGGAGATCACCTCGATGTTCCAGAAGCTCGGCGGCGAGGTCGACGAGACGAATCACGGGCGGCTGAAGGTCAAGCTCGGCGGTCACGAGATGACCTTCCACATCCCCCATCACTCGCACTCGCTGAACAGCCGCGACGAGCTGTCGGCGATCCGCCGGTTCCTCGAGTCGGCGGGCTTCAAGCCGAAGGCGTGAGCGGGCTCGCACACGCGCCGCGCCGGACCGTCCTCGCGATGGTCGTCCTCGCGATGGTCGTCCTCGCGACGCGCGCCTCCGCGGCGCCGCCCGACCCGACGGCGGCGGACGCCGGCGGCACGATCACCGTGCTTGCCTTCAACATCCGCTACGACGAGCCGAGGGATGGCGCCGACCGCTGGAGCGCACGGCGGGATCTGGTCCTCGAGGTCCTTCGCCGCGAGGAGCCGGACTTCATCGCCCTGCAGGAGGTCCTCCCGTCGCAGCAGGCGTGGATCCTCGCGGCGCTCGCCGAGCGTGGTCCTGCCTATGGCGTCATCGCCCGCTCGCGCGAAACAGACCCCGCGGAGGGCGAGGCGAATCCCCTGCTCCATCGCGAGGACCGCTGGCGGCGCCTCGAGGGCGGGGTGTTCTGGCTCTCCGAGACCCCCGAGGTCCCGGGCAGCCGGAGCTGGAGCTCGGCGTGCCCCCGCATCGCGACCTGGGGTCGCTTCGCGTCGCGGTCGGAGGAGTCGAGGCGGATCCTCGTCGTCAACACCCATCTCGATCACGCGTCCGCCGACGCCCGCGCGGGCGCCGCGGCGCGGCTCGCCGGGTTCATCCGGTCCGCCCGAAGCGATCGCCCCGGAGAGCCGGTCATCCTCCTCGGCGACTTCAACATGACCCCGGACGATCCCGCGATGCAGCCGCTTCTCGATTCGGTCGGCGGCGCCGGTCTCCGAGACGTCGCCCCGGAGGATCCGCGCGGCGGCGGCACCTTCCACGGATTCCGGGGACGCCCGGATGGTCGACGGATCGACCTCCTCCTCGCGTCGCGCGAGTTCGCCGCCGCCTCGGCGGAGATCGACCGCACCTCCCGCGAGGGTCGCTTCCCCTCCGATCACTTCCCCCTCCGCGCCACGCTCCGGCTCGCCGCCCCGTCGCGGGAGGATCGCCCGTGACCACCACGACTCCCACGATCCGCCTGCGCCGCGTGACGAAGCGCTTCGGCGGCGTCGCGGCGGTCGAGGCGCTCGACCTCGAGGTGCCGCGCGGCGAGCTCTGCGGCGTGCTCGGACCCAACGGCGCCGGCAAGAGCACCACGATCCGGATGATCATGTCGATCATCCATCCGGACTCCGGGGAGCTCGAGGTGCTCGGCGCGTCGGCGCTCGAGGCGAAGGATCGGATCGGCTACCTCCCCGAGGAGCGCGGGCTCTACCGGAAGATGAGGGTCGGCGACTTCCTCTTCTACATCGCGCGACTCAAGGGACTTCGCCGCCGCGAGGCGAGGCGCCGCCCGGAAGCCTGGCTCGATCGCCTCGAGCTGCCGGGCGTGCTGCGGCGCCGCTGCGAGGAGCTCTCGAAGGGCATGCAGCAGAAGGTGCAGTTCGCGGCGGCGGTGCTGCACGAGCCGGAGCTCCTGATCCTCGACGAGCCCTTCTCGGGGCTTGATCCGGTCAACGTCCGCACCTTGAGCCGCGCCTTCCGAGAGATCCATGCGGCCGGCACGACCATCCTCTACTCGACCCACCTGATGAGCCAGGCGGAGGCGCTCTGCGACCGCGTGGTGATCGTCGACCGCGGCCGCAAGATCCTCGACGAGTCGATGACCTCGATCCGCGCCCGCTTCGATCCGCGCACGCTCGTGGCGACGCCCTTCGACGCGGCGGATCTCGCCCGCGCCGCGGGCGAGCTCGGGGCGATCCCCGGCGTCGAGTCGACCTCGACGCAGGGTGGCGAGGTGTCGATGCACCTCGCCCCGGACGCCTCGCCGGAGCGCACGCTCGCGGCGGCGGCGGCGGCGATTCCCCTCCGGGCGGTGCGCCTGCGGCAGGTCTCGCTCGACGACGTCTTCGTGGATCTCGTCGGTCGCCGACCGGATCCGGAGTCCTCGGAGGCGGCGTCATGAGCGGGATCTCCCCTCGCGGTCTCTCCCGCGTCGCGAGCGTGGCGTGGCGGGAGTTCCGCCAGACCGTGATGACCAAGGCGTTCCTGCTCTCGGTCGTGGCGGTGCCGATCCTCGGCGGGCTCGCGCTGGTGGTGATCCCGCTCGTCCTCCCGGAGGGTCCGCCTCCCCTGCGCGGCGAGGTGGTGGTGATCGATCCGGGCGGCGAGGTCGGCGGACGGGTGCGGTCCCGGCTCGAGGACGCGATGGGCGCGAGCCCGCCGGCGACCGGCGGGGCGACCGCGCCGAACCTCCTCGAGGAGCTCGTCGACGACGCAGAGCGGCAGGTCCTCGCCGGCTCGACGCTGACGGTGCGGACCGAGACCGACCCCGCCGCGACCGACGCCGCGAAGCAGGCGCTCCGCGAGCGGCGCGCCGTGGCGGTGATCGAGGTCGCCCGGGCGTCGGGCGACTCGCCCGCAAGCGCCGAGATCTCGTCCTTCGTCATCACCGTGCCCTCCGAGATGCCCGCGCGACAGGTCGTCCTCCTGCAGCGCATCGCCTCCGACGCGATCGTCGAGGCGGAGGTCGATCGCGCCGGCGAGGACCTTTACCGCCTGCGCGACCTCCTCGATCCGCCGCCCTCCCGCACCATGCGCCTCGCCGAGGGCGGTCAGGAGAATCCCGAGCGGATCGAGGCGAAGGTCCTGATCCCGATGGGCTTCATGATGCTGCTCTGGATCAGCGTCATCACGAGCGCGAACTACCTCCTGATGTCCACCATCGAGGAGAAGTCGAACCGCGTCATGGAGGTCCTGCTCAGCGCGATCTCCCCGATGCAGCTGATGGCGGGAAAGATCCTCGGCTACGCGATGGTCGGCGCGGTCCTGGTGCTCGCGTACGGCGGTCTCGCCTTCGCGGGACTTGTGGCGCTCGCGCTCCTCGACCTCGTGCCGCTCGGGGACCTCGCGCTCTTCGCGGTCTACTTCGTGATGGCATACTTCATGATCGCGGCGATGCTCGCGGCGGTCGGGAGCGCGGTGACGGAGCTCCGCGACGCCCAGTCGCTGATGGGACCGGTGATGCTGGTGATGGTGGTGCCGCTGGTCCTGTGGCTTCCGATCAGCGAGGATCCCAACGGCGTGCTCGCCGTCGTCGCGAGCTTCGTGCCCCCGCTCACGCCCTTCGTGATGATCCTCCGCACCACCGGGTCCGCGGAGCAGGTCGCGCTCTGGCAGATCGCCCTGAGCATCCTCTGGGGGGCGGCGGCGACCGTGGGCATGGTCTGGATCGCCGCCCGAATCTTCCGGGTGGGCGTCCTCATGCAGGGCAAGCCCCCGTCGCCGATCGAGCTCCTCCGCTGGATCCGGCGGACGTAGCGCGGGGATGATCTGCCCGTGAACTCCTGGTCCTCCTGGCTGCCCTGGAACTGGTCTCCGTCGAACTGGCTCGTCGGCGGCTCGCTCGGCTCCGGCGGACTGCTCCTCGCGCTCCTCGGCGCGATCGGCGGCGCCGTCGCGATCGGGTGGGGTCTGTGGGGGGACCGCGGGCGAGGGCGGCGCTGCCCGCGCTGCTGGCATGACCTGTCCGGAACGAGCGGTTTCACCTGCGGCGAGTGCGGTCACGCGGCGCGCGACGAGTCCGCGCTCCACCGCCATCGCCGCCGCTGGAGCGTGGTCGTGCTTGGGCTCGCGATGATGCTCGGGGCGACCGCGATCGCCGGCGGTCTCGGTTCGACCCGCGACCTGTGGTCCCTCGTTCCCTCGCGGGTGCTCGTCGCGGCGCTGCCCTGGACGAGCGGTCCCGCCGGCGCCGACTCGGTGAACTCGGAGCTCCGCCGCCGCCTCGCGCGTGGAGCCATCCTCGGCGAGGGGACCCTCGCGGCGCTCGTGGAGCGGATCGCCCTCGGCGACGAGACGGCGCGTCCGCCGAGCGCCGAGTGGGAGGTCAAGTACGGCTCGTTCATCACGCCATCGCTGCTCGGGGCGATCGCCGGACGCGAGGAGCTGCGTCGTCTCCTCCGCGGCCTGCCCGCGAGGATCGAGCTCTCGATCGCCTCGCCCTGGCCTCGCGACCTCCCCGCCTACGGCATGGTCGATCTCCGCCATTGGTGGCCGGATCCAGCGCAGCTGCGGCTCGTCATCGACGCGCCGGAGCTGCCCGCGCTCGGGGAGTCGGTGGTCGGCTTCGACACCCGCGGCTTCGCCTGGCGGCAGGGATGGCCGCGTCATCCCGTCGAGTTCGCGGCGGCGGCGCCCGCGGACCAGCCGATCCGCTGGCGCATCCGCTTCGATCGGAGGGTCCCCGCGTCGATCGACGAGGCATCGGGCGAGGTGCTCGGCTGGAGCGGCTGGACCCCGGCGCCCGAGCTCTCGCTCGAGGCGGAGTCGATGGTCGCCGCGGCGCCGCCGGTCGCCGAGCGGCTTGCGCCCCTCGACGACGAGGTCGTCCGGACCGCCATCGCCGAGGCGTTCTCCTCGGGGCTGATCGTCCGCGACGGCGGTCCGCGTCCCTACGCGCTCCGCTTCGACGCCTCGCGCACGGAGATCCCCGAGCTCGAGGACGTCGCGCTCGGGCTCGCGATCGAGGTGCTCGAGCGTGGCGAGGTGCGGCGTCGCACCTGGATCTGGTGGACCGCCGGCGCGGGCGTGGGTCGGGTCGAGTGGCGGGTCTCGTGGGAGGACCACGAGGCGCTCGCGCGGGCGACCGACCACGAGCCGGAGGAGGGACGCTGGACGCTCCGGATCCGCGGCGATCCGCTGCTCGCGATGCGGGCGGTCGAGTCGGTGCGCCTCGCCGGCGGCGACGCCGACGCGATCGACCGCTGCTTCGCCGGCGAGATCGAGATTCCCCTGCGCATCGTCCGCCTCGAGGGAACCTTCCCGCCGCGACGCTGGTTCGATCCGACCCGTTCGGAGCCGCCGCCCGCACCGGGGCCGACGGCGCCGTGAGGGATCCCGCCCGCTACATTGGATGGTCCGCCGCGCGGAGCCTGCTGAGCGCATGAACCACGAGAACCTCTGGGCGCCCTGGCGCATGGCGTACCTGCGTGAGCTGTCGGCCCGCCAGGATCGCGCCGGCGGCTCGCCGCAGCCTCGCCCGACGAACTTCCTGCTCGACGCCTTCCTCCACCCCGAGCTCGATGCCGCGAACCACGTGGTGCTGCGGAGCGAGGAGGGTCTCGTCCTCCTCAACCGCTATCCCTACGCGAACGGGCATCTCATGATCTGCCTCGGCGATCCGCGCCCCACCCTTCGCGACTACGACCCGCCAGAGCGGGCGGCGTTCTGGCGCCTCGTCGAGGTCGCCTGTGACCTCGTCAAGGATGCCCTCGACCCCCAAGGTCTCAACGTCGGGATCAACGAGGGTGCCGCCGCCGGTGCCGGTCTCCCCGAGCACGTGCACGCCCACGTCGTCCCCCGCTGGATGGGCGACACCAACTTTATGGCGACGATCGGTGCCACCCGGGTCATTCCGGATGCCCTCGACGCGATGGCGGCGACCTACCGGGCGACCCTCGAGCGGTGGCGGGCGACCGGTCGGCGGTGGTGAGCGCCTCGTGGAGGCAGGTCGATCTCGACCCGCCTCACGGCGATGCTCGGTCCCCGACCCCATCGGGTCCATTCCGGCGGGAGGTGTTCGAACCCCAGTGCAACGTGGGCTCGAGATCCGTCGTTCCCGGCCTTCCACTCCACCCAAGGGCGTGAGGCTTGACCATCGACGCGGAGACACGATCCCTGGGGTTCAACAAGGTTCGAGCACGCGCGTGCCGGAACGCTCCCGAGGGGGTCGGAGACCGAACGGGCGGAGTGTAGTCCTGACCTCGGGCGAAGGGCGATGGCGACCCCGACCGGAGGAAGGCACCGGTCAGGTATTCATTGACGCGAGGGGCAGGCTCCGCTATTCCTAGACCACTTGGCAGACGGGCAGGATGCCCGGCGCCGGTCCCCGGAGTCCGTGCATGTCGAACGCCTTCAGGAACTCGCTCGTCCGCGGCGGATCCCTCCTCGCGGTCTCCGTCCTCGCGGGCGTCGCGGGGTGCAGCAGTCCCAACGACGTCAGCTTCAACTCGGTGAAGAGCGACCTCACGCCGGAGCTCCAGGGCATGGCGGAGCGCCCCGTCGACGTCGACCGCAACATGGCGGTGGTCGGCAACCAGAACCTTCGGATGTTCTGGGGCGACCTCGGACGCCTCTTCTTCTTCGACGAGCCCTCGCCCCTCTCGCCATGGACCGCGATCAACACCGGCGGTCAGCCTCAGTAACGCTCGTCTTGACGACCTCGATGCAGCCCGCCCTCGGCGATCGCCGGGGGCGGCGTCTTTGGCGGGGATCTCTTCTTTGCTCGGATGCTCCGCGTCGGATCGATGGACGAAACCGGCGCCGGATCACGGGCGATACCCGACCAGCAGCCCGCCCTCGCGACGCCTCCTGCTCCGCCCGGCGACTCGGATGAACCGCTCGTGACCTCGATCGGTCCGCTCGAGCCGCCTTCCTCCCGACGTCCCCGCTGGCGGGCGCCTTCCGTCGGCGCGTTCGTCTCGAGCTTTCATCCCCGTGCGGTGCCCCCGATGCTGCGGGCGAACTACGCCCGCGAGCTCGTGAGCTGGGCGTTCCTGCCGGTGATGCTCGGGGTCATCGAGGGCGGCACGGTGAGCATCGTCGTCAAGAAGCACTTCGCCGACGCGCCCGGCGTGCTGCCCGCCGAGCTCAACCTCGCCGTCGCGGCGGTGACCGCCGCTCCCTCGATGGCGAACATCACGAGCTTCCTCTGGGCGGGACTCGCCCATGGTCGGGCGAAGGTGCCCTTCATCGGGGCGCTTCAGGTCGCGACCGCGGTGATGGTCCTGCTGCTTGCGTTCGCGCCGCGCGACGTGCTGGGGCTCGCCATGTTCACGAGCCTCGTGATCCTCGCCCGGGTCTTCTGGACCGGCGTGATCACGATCCGCACCGGGGTCTGGCGGGCGAACTATCCCCACGCCGACCGCGCGAGGATCGCCGGAAACATGGCGACGGTGCAGTCGATCATCCTTGCCGCGACGGGCTTCGTGGTCGGGCGGGCGCTCGACTTCTCCTCGACCTCCTTCGTGGTGATCTTCCCGGTCGCCGCGGCGGTCGGGCTCGTGGGCAACGCCGTCTATCGACGGGTGCGGCTGCGCGGGCAGCGCCGACTCGCCCGCGCCGAGCGCGACGGGCGCCGGCAGGATCGACCATCGATCAATCCGATGTCGGTGATCCGCGTCCTCCGCGAGGACCACGCCTACCGCCGCTTCATGACCTGGATGTTCGTGTTCGGGCTCGGCAACCTGATGATCTCGGCGCCGCTCGCGATCATCCTCGAGGACCGCCTCGGCGTGAGCTACCTCGAGGGCATCCTCGTGACCACGGTGGTGCCGCTCGTGGTGATGCCGCTGGTGATCCCGATGTGGGCGCGGCTGCTCGGTCGCCGGCACGTCGTCGAGTTCCGGGCGATCCACGGCTGGAGCTTCGTGCTCGCCTCCGCGCTCTTCTTCGTCGCGGCGACCTTCGAGAGCTTCTGGCTGTTCCTCCTTGCCTCGCTCCTCCTCGGGATCGGCTTCGCCGGCGGCGTCCTCGCCTGGAACCTCGGTCACCACGACTTCGCCCCGGCGCACCGCGACGGGCAGTACATGGGCGTCCACGTGACGCTCACGGGGATCCGCGGGATCCTCGCCCCGTTCCTCGCGGTCGGGCTCTACCAGTGGCTCGACCGCCACGGGCTCGCCCCCGGGATCTTCGTGATCTGCTTCGCGACGAACCTGGTCGGGCTGCTCGGCTTCGTCGAGATGTCCGCCGAGCGTCGCCGCGCCGCCGCATCGAGCCCGCTCGTCGGGGCGAAGGCGGCGTCATGAGTCAGGTCGCGACGCTTCGGCTCTTCTACGACGGGGATTGCCCCTTCTGCGTGCGGGAGGTCCGCTGGCTCGCGGGTCGCGACCGCCGCGGGGCGCTCGAGGTGGTGGACATCGCCGCGCCGGAGTTCGATCCCTCGCCCTATGGACGCACCCGCGAGGAGTTCATGGCGAGGATCCACGCCTGCCGCGGCGACGGCACGCTCTTCAGCGGGATGCAGGTGTTCCGGGAGGCGTACGCGGCGGTCGGTCTCGGCTGGCTGCTCGCCCCGACCGGCTGGTGGCCGCTCCGACCGCTCTTCGACCTCGCCTACGCCGCCTTTGCGCGGAACCGCGTCCGGCTCGGGCGGCTCTTCGGTCGCGCTTGCGAGGACGGACGCTGCGACGTGGCGCCGCCCGCCCGCCGCTGACCCCGAGGTCAGGTCCGCGGTCCGAACTGGATCCAGAGGAACCACGCGGCGAACGCCGCCTGCAGCAGGATCGCGATCCAGCTCCACGCGAGCATCGCCCGGCTTGGTCGCAGGGCGACGGGAACCTCCGCGCCCTGCACGGCGCGATGGTTGAACCACGAGAGCACCGGCGCGGTGAGGAAGGAGAGGGTGGTCGCGAGGTCCACCAGCGCCTTGAAGCTCGACATCGCGAGGACGAGGATCGCGATGGCGCCGAAGGTGAGCACCACGCAGGCGACCGCGTAGACCGCCCGCCGTCCCTCGCCATGGCTCGTCGGCACCGAGGTCAGCGACGCCGGTCCCCGGAACTGCTCCACGAGCCCGCTGATCACCCTCGGGAATCCGTCCATCACCGTCACCACCGTCGAGAACATCACCAGGAGCGCCGCGACGCCGATGATCGGTCGGCTCCAGGCGCCGAGGTTCTCCGTGTAGAGGTCGATCACCTGGCTCGCGAAGCCGGCGGCGCTGTCCGCGAAGGTCACGCCGCGACCGAACATGAGCTCGGTCCCGAGGAGCACGAAGGCGAAGGCGAGGAACACCGTCACCACGTAGCCGACGTCGAAGTCGCGAAGGACGTTCCGGAGGTCCGGGGAGGTCCGCACCTGACGCGCTCGCGCCAGCGTCCAGAGGGAGCTCCACACCGAGACGTCGATCGCCGAGGGCATCCATCCGATGAGCGCGACGGTGAAGAGGACCCCCGGCGCGACGAACGCCTCCGTCGGCGGCAGCACCGCCGCCTGCGACCAGTCGATCCCCCCGATCGCGAGGATCGTCGCGGCGAGGGTGAGCACCGAGAGCACCGGCAGCACGACCTTCATCAGTCGGTCGAGCCAGACGTAGCCCCCGGTCGCGAGCAGCGCCGCGGAGCAGATGAGGATCACCGCCGAGACGAGCGCGGGACCATGGACGCCGCCGACGGTCGCCTCGAGCCAGGGCGCAAGACCCAGGAAGGAGATCGCGACGCCCGCGGTGACCAGCGTCACGACCGCCGCCACGGTGAACATCGTTCCGAGGGTGAGCAGGGCAAAGACGACGAGCACCCAGGTGCCCTGCCTCCGGTAGCCCTCGAGCAGCGAGGTTCCGGTCGCCGCGGCGTAGTGCGGTCCGAAGCGGAAGGCGGGGAACTTCACCACGTTCGCGAGCAGCACGACCGAGAGCATCGCGACGCCGTAGGTGGCGCCCGCCCGCGTGGACTGGACGAGATGCGAGACCCCCACCGCGGCACCCGCGAAGAGAAGTCCCGGACCGAGCGCCGCGAGGAAGGAACGCGGCGCGGCGCCGGCAGGCAGGTTCATCGGGAGGGTCTCGGCGGGTCGCGGCATCGGAGGCTCCATGCTCGAAGGACGGCTTCATCGGCAGCCGGCGTCGATGCCGCCCACGCGGCGTTCGCATCGACCCCTTGGAAGCACCCGGACCGCCCGCTATAGTCGCCGCTTCCGCCCATGGGCGGACCGGCGTGTTCCCGGCGTGGTGCCGGGACCGGACTCGCACCCTTCTTCCCGCGGAGGCGCGGCATCCGCCGCGACCCCGCCCCCACCAACATGGTCGACTACAACCTCATCGAGCAACTTGGCTCGGGCGACGATGCCGCCGAAGCGATGCTTCGGCAGGCGCTCGGCGCCTCGAGCGGTCAGATGGACCGGATCCTCTCCTCCGGTCTCATGCAGGACTTCACTCCCGGCACGATCCTCAAGGGTCGCGTGGTCGGGTTCGCCGGCGACGACGTCGTCGTCGAGGTCGGGCTGAAGAGCGAGGGACTCGTCGACAAGACCGAGTTCGAGGAGCTGCCCGCCGTCGGCGACCAGATCGAGGTGCTCCTCGAGCAGGTCGAGGACGAGACCGGCGGCATCGTGCTCTCGAAGCGCAAGGCCGACCGCATCCGCGGGTGGGAGCAGCTCCTGCGGACCCGCAAGGAAGGCGACGTGGTCGAGGGCAAGTGCCTCCGCAAGATCAAGGGCGGTCTGCTCGTCGACATCGGCGTGCCGGTCTTCCTCCCCTCGTCGCAGGTCGACATCCGCCGTCCGGGGGACCTCGGCGACTTCGTCGGCCGCACGATCCGCGCGACCGTCCTCAAGATCGACGAGGAGAAGCGGAACATCGTGATCAGCCGCCGCAAGCTGATCGAGGAGGAGCGCGAGGAGGCGAAGCGAAAGCTCCTCACCAAGATCAAGGAGGGCGACCTCGTCGTCGGCCGCGTCACCAACATCGCGGACTTCGGCGCGTTCATCGACCTCGGCGGCATCGACGGGCTGCTGCACGTGACCGACATGAGCTGGGGCCGCGTGAACCACCCGAGCGAGGTGGTCCGCATCGGCGACCAGATCGAGGTGAAGGTGCTCAACATCGACCTCGAGAAGGAGAAGATCGCCCTCGGTCTCAAGCAGAAGGAGACCTCTCCCTGGGAGGAGATCGAGCAGAAGTACCCCGTCGGCTGCCGCCTGAAGGGCAGCGTCGTGAACCTGATGAGCTACGGCGCGTTCGTCCGGATCGAGGACGGCATCGAGGGTCTCGTGCACATCTCCGAGATGAGCTGGACCCGCCGGGTCAACCATCCGAGCGAGGTCGTCAACGTCGGGGACGATGTCGACGTGGTGGTGCTCGACATCAACAAGGAGAAGCTCGAGATCTCGCTCGGCATGAAGCAGACCGAGGTCAACCCGTGGGACCTCGTCGCGGAGAAGTACCCCGCCGGCACGATCATCGAGGGCAAGGTCCGCAACCTCGCCAACTACGGCGCGTTCATCGAGATCGAGCCGGGGATCGACGGTCTGCTCCATATCGGCGACATCAGCTGGACCAAGAAGGTCTCCCACCCCAACGAGATGTTCAAGAAGGGCGACAGCGTCCGCTGCGTGGTGATCGAGGTCGACCAGGAACGCCAGCGGGTCGGGCTCGGGCTCAAGCAGCTCAGCGAGGATCCGTGGGTGGAGGCGATCCCCTCGGCGTACCGCCCGGGCATGATCGTGAAGGGCACCATCACGAAGATCACCAACTTCGGCGTCTTCGTGGAGCTCGAGGAAGGACTCGAGGGACTCCTCCACATCAGCGAGCTCAGCGACCAGAAGGTCGAGAACCCGCAGGACGTGGTCAAGATGGGCCAGGAGGTCGACGTCAAGATCCTCCGCGTCGATACCGACGACCGGAAGATCGGGCTCAGCCTCAAGCGTGCCCAGTGGGGCGCGGACGAGGAGCGGGACGCCGGTGCTTCGGCGCCGCGAGCCCGTCCCACCCGCGGCGGCATGGACGACCACGGCGCTCTCGGCACCGACAAGATCAGCTTCTGATCGAACCACGAACCCCAACGAACGACCGCGGCCCTCGGGCCGCGGTCGTGTTCTTTCGTTCGATCTTCCTTCCGTCGCTCCTGACCGGTTCCTCCGGCGGAGCCGGGCGCTCGAGGCGGATCAGGACGAGTCAGCAGAGCGCGAGGAACGAGAGCAGCGTGAGCACCATCATCCTCTTCTGGTTGTCCGTGAGCCGGATCATCGCCTCGGCGAGCATGTCTTTCTCCTCTTCAGTTGTCCGTACCCTACTGCCGGTCCGGCGGGACGGAAGGTCCCACCGCGAAGATGGAGGAACAACGAGCGTGCCACCTCGTGCCCCGACCCCCTCGCTGCGTCGCCAACTGCCCCTGCGGCATGGCGGAATGCCGGGCGTCATGCCGTCACCAACCGAACCGTGGCGAGGATGCCACGCGCGCCGTGGCGGATCCGCAACACCATGGCGGACCGCATCCTGCGTGCTTGCGTGGCTCGTCGTGCCCCACGCCGCCGCAATCGCCCCGGATGCCCCGGATGCCGCGACGGCGGCGACCGCCTGGGTCTCGGCGCGGTCCTGGATCGACGAGGGGGCGGTTCCTGCGGAGGGGTCCGAGAACGCGGCAGTCTCCCTTGCCGGAGTGCGGGCGGTCTCCGTGATCCTCCGCGTCGGCGGTCAGGTGGTGGCGACGAGCGAGGAGTTCGCGTCCGACCCGGAGGCGCTTCGCCGCACCATGGGTCGCGCGAATGCGCGGCTCGCCGAGCACGCCGCGACGAACTGGCCGCCCGACCTTGCGGCGTCGCTTCGAAGGCAGGTCACCCTCGAGGTCGATCTCCTCGCCGAGCCGGAACCGCTCCTCGGCGCGACCTTCTCGCGCGCCGCCGAGCAGGTCGAGCCAGGCGCCGAGGGTCTGGCGCTTCGCCGCGGCGATCGTTGGTTCGTCGCGTATCCGGGTCGCCTGCTCGCGACGAACCTCGCGGGAGATCCCGAGCGCACGCTGCGGGGACTCGCGAAGGAGGCGGGACTTCCCGGGCTCGAGCTCGACGAGCTCGTCCAGCTCGACTCGATCGGGCTCTACCGGCTTCCCGCCACCCGACTCGCGCAGTTCCGCGCCGACGCGGATCCCGTGGAGGTCCGCCGGTCCCGCCCGCTCGAGCCACGTCGCGCGGCGGATGCGGCGCTCGTCGAGTCGATGGCGAGCGGACTTCTCGCCCACCTCGAGGCGAGCCTCCTCCGGGCGGATCGCCCCGCCGCAGAGGGCGCGACGGAGGGCGGTTCTCCGAGCGGACTCGGACTCCGCGGCGACTACGACCCGGTCGCGGATCGCTCGCGTCCGCTCGTCGCGGGTCCCCTCGAGCAGGCGATGGTCGTGCTCGCCCTCGCGCGACTCGCCGCCGTCTCGCCCGCGCACGCGGAGGCAGCTCGCTCGCTCGCGGGCAGGGTGCTCGCCGACCTCGCGGTCGTCGACGCGGTCGAGGATCCGATCGCGTCGAGTCCCGAGTCGCTCGCCGCCGTCGCCCTCGCGGCGTCGCTCGATCCCCGGCTTGCCGGGGCGGCGCCGCCGGCGCTCCTCGCGCAGGCTCGGAGCCTCGTCCGGGCGGTCTCGCTCGACGCAGCCGCCTTCGAGTCGCTGCCGGCAGGACGCCGCGCGATCATCGCCGCGTCGCTCGCGGCGATGCATCGCGGAGGCGAGGAGGTCGGAACCGTCGAGGAGGTGCGTGCCCGCCTTGCCGCCGCATGGCGTGCGACCGACCCCGCCGTCAGGCTCGGTCTCCTGCCGTGGTTCGCGCTCGCGGATCGGGCGTCTCCGGGAGCGATCCCGCCGCAGGAACTGCAGGTCGCGCGCGATCGCCTGCTCGAGATCCAGATCGATGACCCGTCCTCCGACCTCGACGGCGGGTTCGACCTTGCGGAGGGGACGGTGCCGCGGGCGGACGCCCGCTCCCTCGTCCCCGCGACCGGGCTCGCGATCATGCTCGGCGAGGCACGCCTCACGCCCATCGGCGGAGAGGGGTCGTCGCGGGACGCGTTCCGGCGTGCCGCCTCCGCGCAGCGGGGGGCGATCCGTTTCCTCGCCCAACTTGCCGTCCGCGAGCCCTTCGAGGGCACGTGGCGGAACCCGACCGCCGCGCGAGGCGGCGTCTCCGCCTCGCCGTGGGATGCCCGGCAGGGCGTGCTGACCGAGGCGATGGCGACGTGGCTGCTCGCGGAGTCGATCGCCGCAGGCGTGCCGTGATCCCCTTCGGAAGGACCTCCCGGCAACCGCGAAGCGCGCCGGTTCGGACACTCCTCGTTGGCATCGCCTCGATCCGGGGATACCGTCCTTCACGCGTCCCTCGCTTCATCGTCGCCGGACGCAGGAGACCGCCCATGCGAACCTCGCTGATCGCCCTGCTCCCCCTGCTCCCCCTCCTCGCCTCTCCGGCGATGGGACAGAACCTCTCCGACCGCCTCGCCGCGGTGCAGCAGCAGCGCGACCAGCAGGCGCAGAAGTCCTCCGGCAAGCCGGCGCTCCTCGGGGCGCTCCTCCACCAGAAGCTCAGCTGCGACTTCAATGACACGCCCGCGAGGGACGCCTTCGAGTACCTCGAGTCGGTGCTCGGCGTTCCCTTGGTCGTCCGCTACGACTCGGACCGCAACGCGAACGGCAGCGGCATCGATCCCGACGCGGAGGTGACCCTCACGCTCTCGCAGGAGCAGGCGCTGCGGGTGCTCGAGACGCTCATCGCCCAGGTGCAGGACCTGCAGCCGTGCACGTGGCAGCTCCGCGACGGCTTCATCGAGGTCGGGACGAAGGAGCGGCTCTCCGTGCCGGCGGCGCAGGAGCTCCGGATCTATCCGGTCCGTGACCTCCTCTTCGACGTGCCCTACTTCGACAACGCCCCCGACTTCAACCTGAACTCCTCGATCCAGCAGGGCAACACCGGCGGCGGCGGAGCCGGCGGCGGTGGTGGCGCTGGCGGCGGCGGCGGCGGCTTCGGCGGCGGTGGTGGCGGCGGAGGCTTCGGCGGTGGCGGCGGAGGCAGCGGTGGCGGCGGCGGAGGCAGCGGCGGCGGCGGGATCTTCGGGGACCCCGGCGAGGAGCCGGAGCGTGCCACCGAGGAGGAGAAGGTCCAGCAGCTCGTCGACATCATCCTCGAGACCGTCGAGCCGGAGGCGTGGGTCGACAACGGCGGTGATGCCGCGACGATCCGCTTCTACCAAGGGGTGCTGATCATCAAGGCGCCCGACTACATCCAGCGTCAGATCGGCGGCTACAACTTCGCGCCGCGACCGCCGGTTCGCGCGGCGGCGGGTCGCTACGTCGACATGAACGTCTCGCTCGGCATCGCCGAGAACGTGCAGTTCAGGCAGCAGACCGTGACCGGCGCCGCGGGCGGCAATCGAACCCGCTGACGCCGGCGATCAACGTCGAGCGTCTCGCCCGCCCCGGCGGATCGCCTGCCGGAGCGCGTCTCGTGCAGGTCGATCTCCGGCGAGTCGGGCATGCATGCCGCGTGGTCGCGCGAGCGACCCGGGCGCCGTCGATCAACCGAACCGACCGGTGATGTAGTCCTCGGTCTCGGGCAGCTTCGGATTCTGGAAGATCGACTGGGTGGGGCCGTACTCGATCAGCCGCCCGAGCACCATGTAGGCGGTGTAGTCGCTCGCCCGCGCCGCCTGCTGCATGTTGTGGGTCACGATCAGCACCGAATAGTGCGGGACGAGGCTCTCCATGAGCTCCTCGATCTTCTGCGTCGCGATCGGATCGAGCGCCGAGCAGGGCTCGTCCATCAGGAGCACCTCCGGCTCCGCCGCGACGGCGCGGGCGATGCAGAGCCGCTGCTGCTGACCGCCCGACATGCCCAGCGCGCTCTCGTGCAGGCGGTCCTTCACCTCGTCCCACAGCGCCGCCGCCCGCAGCGATCGCTCGCAGACCTCGTCGAGGACGCGGCGGTCCCGCTGCCCGTCGATCCGCAGGGCGTACACCACGTTCTCGTAGATGCTCATCGGGAACGGGTTCGACTTCTGGAAGACCATGCCCATCCGCTTGCGGAGCTCGATGACGTCCACGTCCCGTCCGTAGATCGAGTCGCCGTTGAGGCGCATGTCGCCCTCGACCCGCACGCCGTCGATCAGGTCGTTGAGCCGGTTCACCGAGCGGAGGAGGGTCGTCTTGCCGCAGCCAGAGGGTCCGATCAGGGCGGTGATCTTCCCGCGGGGCACCTTCATGCTGACGCGGTGGAGCGCCTGGTAGCCCCCGTAGAAGAGGCTGAAGCCGTCGACCTCGAGCACCACCTGCTCGCGGTCGACCTCCTCATGCACCACCGCCTGCACCGTCTCGCCCCGGGCGATCGCCGCGAGGTTGCGGCTCGCCCGGGCGTCGATGGAGGTCGGTCCAGGGCGCGTCGTCGGAGCGGCGGGAATCGTCGGGGCGGCACGGTCGGTCATGGGTCGGGTCCTCAGAACTGGCTGCCCGCGAAGCGCCGCCGCAGCCGCGAGCGGAGCCAGATCGCGATGAGGTTGAGCAGGGCGATCAGCACGATGAGCAGGAGCGTGGTGGTGAAGACCATCGGCTTCGCCGCCTCGCTGTTCTGGCTCTGGAAGCCGAGATCGTAGATGTGGAAGCCGAGGTGCATGAAGCTCCGCTCGGGATGGACGAAGGGCGCGACGCCGTCGATCGGGAGCTCGGGAGCAAGCTTCACCGCCCCGACGAGCATCAGCGGCGCGACCTCGCCGGCGCCGCGGGCCATCGCGAGGATCGCCCCGGTCATGATGCCCGGGAGCGCCCGCGGCAGCACGATGCGGCGGATGGTCTGCCACTTGCTCGCCCCGCAGGCGTAGGAGCCCTCCCGCATCGAGCGGGGCACCGCCGCGAGCGCCTCCTCGGTGGCGACGATCACCACCGGCAGCGTGAGCAGCGCGAGCGTGAGGCTCGACCACAACAAGCCGCCCTTGCCGAAGGTCGGGTTGGGAAGCTTCGCCTCGAAGAGGAGCTGGTCGATGCTCGCGCCGACCACGTAGCAGAAGAAGCCGAGCCCGAAGACGCCGAAGACGATGCTCGGGACGCCCGCGAGGTTGTTGACCGCGATGCGCACCGCGCTGATCACCGCGCCGCCCTTGGCGTACTCCCGCAGGTAGAGCGCCGCGAGGACCCCGAAGGGCACGACCGCGAGGGTCATGATCAGCGTCATCGCCACGGTGCCGAAGATCGCCGGGAAGACGCCGCCCTCGCTGTTCGCCTCGCGAGGTCCGTCCAGGAGGAACTCCCGCCAGCGGTCGAGGAAGACGAGGAGCCTCCCGCCGACGCCGAGCTGGTTCTGCGGGATCGCCCGCACGATCTCCGCGAGCGGGATCGACTTCTCGACGCCGTCCACGGTCCGAAGCACCATCACGAAGCGGTCCATCGCCGCGTCGAGGCGGGCGATCTCGCCGGTGAGCTCGACGAACCGGTCGTTGAGCGTCGCCTCCTCCGCCTCGAACTCCGCCGCCGCCGCGCGGAAGCGGTCGGTGGGGACGAACCCTGCCGCCTCGATCTCCGCGAGCCGCGTCCTCGCCGACTCGATCTCCTCCGCGCTGCCGCCGCGGCGCGTCCGGAGCAGGTCGCTCCACGCGACCACCCACTCCGCGGGGATGCCCTCGCGGAGCTCGATCCCGCGCAGGCGAAGTCGCTCCGACTCGAGCGCCCGGTTGACCCCGCCCACCTCGTGGGTCTCGAGGTCGCGCCGCTCTTCCCAGAGCCGGCGCACCTCGCGGTGATGCGCCTCGAACCATGCCCACGTCGCCGCCTCGCCCTCCGCGACCACCCGGCGATCCTCCTCGCCGCGGAGGGGGAAGCCGAAGAACCGCCCGAACTCCAGACGCTCGATCCCGATCGCCCACTCCGGACGCCCGACGCTGTCCGGGACGATCTCGTAGTCGCTGATCCAGGTGAAGTGGGTGCCGGTGACGTCGAAGTTCGCCGTGCGGAGGAGGCTCCGCGAGGTCCAGCCGTCGCCGGAGAGCGCCTGCGCCGCGGCGGTCCGCACCGCCGCGGACTGGTCGGCGAGCAGCGTCTCGTCGGGGCGATACCGCTCGCGACGGAACTCCTCGCCAAGCAGCGTCGCGCCGTCGAGGGTGCGCAGCTCGACGATCGGACCAGGCCAGAACGTCGTGCCGCCGTTCCACAGGACCAGCGCGAGCAGCCCGCTGATCATCACGAGCGCCAGTCCGAGCCCGGCCGCCATCAGCCACGCGACCGGCTCGCCCGCGGCAAGCATCGTCGCGCCGGAGGCGGCCCGTCGCCCCGAGCGGGACGACGCGAGGGCGGGCGTGGGGGCGACCGCCGTCATAGCGCGAACGCCCGCTTGCGGAACCGCTGCCGCACCGCCTCCGCGAAGGTGTTCACCACGAACGTCAGGACGAAGAGGCTCAGCGCCGCGAGGAAGAGCATCCGGTACTCGGTCGAGTGCTGGACCGCCTCCGGGAGCTCGACCGCGATGTTCGCGCTCAGCGTGCGGAACCCGCTGAAGATGTTCCACTCGAGGATCGGCGTGTTGCCTGCCGCCATCAGCACGATCATGGTCTCGCCGACCGCGCGACCAAGACCGATCATCACCGCCGAGAAGATGCCGCTCATGGCGGTGGGCACCACGATCCGGGTCGCGGTCTGCCACGGGGTCGCCCCGAGCCCGAGCGAGCCGCTCCGGAGGTGCTCGGGCACGCTCGAGAGGGCGTCCTCCGCGATCGTGTAGATGATCGGGATCACCGCGAAGCCCATGACGAACCCGACGACCAGGGCGTTTCGTTGCACGTAGGTGTCGACCACGCCGCCGCGAGGGTCGAAGCCCACGGCGTCGAGGACGAGACCCATCGCCCACGCGATCAGCAGCGTCGCCCCGGACGAGCCAAGGAAGACCAGCATCGAGACCGCCGCCGCCCGAGGTCGGGGCATGCCCGCCGTCGCGTGCCGGATCGTCGCGAGCCGCCGCGCCTGCACCCGCCAGGTCACGATCGCCGCGAGCGGCAGCAGGATGAAGAGCCAGCCTCCGGCGCCGCTCGCGAAGCGGGCGGCGTCGCCCGTCCCGCCGGGGCGGGCGGAGAGCCATGCCATCAGGTCGCCGCCGAAGCACCACCGCTCCACCGCCGGGGCGAGGACGAACGCAAGCAGCGCGCCCGCGGCGGCGGCGAGGAGGGCTGCCGGGATCCGCAGGCCGGCGAGACGGGTCGCTCTCGCGGTCGGGAGGAACTGCCACAGGTGCGCCCCGAGCAGCACCATGAAGGGGACCGTGAAGACCGTCACCACGATCGCCGGGACCGCCCGCTCGACGATCGGGGCGAAGACGAGCGCCGCGAGGAATCCAAGCACCACGCTCGGAAGGCTCGCCATGATCTCGATCGCAGGCTTCACCCGCGCCCGGGTCGAGGGATGCATGAACTCGCTGGTGTAGATCGCGGCGAGGATCGCCAGCGGCGTCCCGAAGAGCATCGCGTAGAGCGTCGCCTTGAGCGATCCGAAGATGAGCGGGATGAGACCGAACTTCGGCTCGAACTCGTCGGTGCCGGCGGAGCTCTGCCAGACGTGCTCGGGGCGCTCGTAGCCCTCGTACCAGACCTTCCCGAAGATCGACGCGAGCGTGGTCTGCGGATGCGGGATGTCGAGCCGCCAGGACCAGAGACCGTCGCGCGACGCCGCGTAGAGGGCATCGTCCTTCGGCGCGATCGCGATCGCCGCGATCGGCGCGACCTGCCCCGCGGGCGGCGGGCACTCCGCGAGCAGCCGCTCGTTGGTCACGAAGTAGAGCCGTGCATCGCCCTCCGCGAAGCCCGCGGCGAGCATGCGGGTGCGGCTCGAGGCGGCGATCGCCTCGACGGCGCCTCGACCCGCCCCGGGCAGGAGGTGCACCCGCTCGAAGCGAGATCCGTCCACGAGCCCCTGCAGCGCGGCGGGATCGCTCGGCCGCGCGCGGAACCACGTCGAGACCCGACCGAACGAGTCCCCCACCACCACGGTCGTCTTCCCGATGAGGAACCCCATCGCGGTGACGCTCGCGCCCGCCTCGTCGAGGAGCCGGAAGGACTCCGCGACCGCCGGCGTCGCGCGATCCCGGGTATCGACGCGGAGCGCCATGCCGTCCGCCCAGGCGAGGAGCGCCGAGTCGGCGCGTCCCTCGAGCAGCAGATGCGCCGGAAGACGCCCCCCCTGCGCCGCGAGGTCCACCTCGAGGCTGCCGCCGGAGAGCCGCTGGGTCTCCGCGCGGGTCATCATGTTGCGGATCACCGTGACCGCCTGGACGTGCAGCCGACCGTCCTCGGAGAAGGCGGCGAAGATGGGGCCGCTCGCCTGCATCGAGAGGTCCACCAGGCGGATCGGATGCTCGGAGACCTTGACCGGGTCGCGCACCACCGGCGCGAAGACCTGCGCGCGGAACGAGCCGCTCGGGGTGCGCTGCACGGCGCCGCGGTCGCGCACCTTCGACTCCCCGACCGCGAGCCCGCGAAACTCCGGCTCGATGCGGGAGGGCTCGATGAACTCCGCGGCGAACCGCAGGGCGACCTGACGCACCGTGCCGTCGGCGAAGCCCAGCATCCCGATCCCGCCGGTCGGGGCGAATCCCATCGCGGTGGGGACCGCGTCGCCGGCGAGCTTCCGCCGCTCCAGCACCGCGCCGCTCCGCGGGTCGAACGCCGCCGCCTCGCCATCGGCAAAGACCGCGACGCCGAGCGTCTGGTACTCGTCGAGCTCGAGGTGGACTGGCGGTCGCCCGGCCGCGTCGTGGAGCGGCGGGCGGACCGGCTCGACCTCGACCTTGCCCGGCAGGAACAGGGGAATCACCACCGCGACGAGGAACACGCACATCCCCGCCACCGCGACGATCGTGGCAAGCCCGGCGACGGTGATCAGGATCCGGGCAACCGCGTCGGCGACCTTCACCCGCAGCGAGGTGCTGCGGCGGCGGACCCATCCCGTGAAGGTCGGCTCGGTCACTCGGCGATCCTCGTCGCGGACTCGGGACGTCGAAGGGGGCAACCGTCGGCGGGCTCGCGATCGCCTCGCGGCGTCGCCGGACGCGTCAGGGAGAGATGCCCACGAGGGCGAGGTTGTCCTTCGCGACCGCCGCGGTGATCGGGAAGTAGCCGTCCTTCAGCACGTTCGTCTGGCCTTCCTTGCTGAACATGTAGCGGACGAACTCGCGGCGGAGCGGGTCGAGCTGCGAGCCGGGCTTGTGGTTCACGTAGACGTAGAGGTAGCGGGCGAGGGCGTACTCGCCGTCGTAGGCGTGCTCCGGCAGCGGCAGCACCTTCTCGCTTCCGGCATCGCGGGAGACCGGCACCGCCACCACGTCCGCGGTCAGGTAGCCCACGCCGCTGTAGCCGATGCCGAACTTGTCGCTCGCCACTCCCTGCACCACCGAGCTCGAACCGGGCTGCTCCTTGACGGAGTCCTTGAAGTCTCCGCCGAAGAGGGCGACGTCCTTGAAGTAGCCGTAGGTGCCGCTCGCGGAGTTGCGCCCGTACAGGCTGATGGGCTTGGTCGCCCACTCGCCGGTGAGCCCGAGTTCGCCCCAGGTCTTCACGTCGTCCTTGAGCCCGCCCTTGCGGTTCTTCGAGAAGATCGCGTCGAGCTGCTGCAGGGTGAGCCCCGTCCGCGCGATCGGGTTGTCCTTGTGGACGAAGACCGCGAGCATGTCGATCGAGGTCGCCAACGCGGTCGGCTTGTAGCCGAACTTCTTCTCGAAGTCGTCCTCCTCCTTCGCCTTCATCGGTCGGCTCATCGGAGCGAACTGCGCGGTGCCGGCGATCAGCGCGACCGGACCGGTCGAGGAGCCCTTGCCCTCGATCTCGACCTGGACGCTCGGATAGAACGCCCGGAAGCCCTCCGCCCAGAGGGTCATCTGGTTGTTCATGGTGTCGGAGCCGACGCTCTTGATGTTCCCCGCGACGCCCTGCGCCGGGGCGTACTCCGGGAGCGCCGGATCGACCGCGACCTGGGCACTCGCCGCCACGGTCGGCAGCAGGGCGAGAAGCAACGAGGCGATCGGGGTGATCGAGGATGGGCGAATCGACATGGACCGGCTCCGCGAGGCTGGAGAGACCTCAGGACTTCGGGGAGCGGGAACTGTCGCCGCCCCCCCCGTTCATCGCGATGCCACCATGTTAAGATCGTGTGAATCCTTGTCCGCAGGGGACTTGCCGCGGGGAGGAGGATGACCGGCGACCTCGTCGACTGTTCAGGGGGTGGGGAGCAACCTGACCGAGCCGGCGGGACTCGGGCTCCAATCGATCAGCGCCAGCGTGGCGCCTGCAAGCAGCACCCACAGCACGGTCGCTTGGGCGAACGCCCGCCATCCGACCGTCCGGATCATCGGCCACGAGATCCCCAACCCGATCATGAAGAGGGCGGCTTGGAAGCCCACTCCCGAGACCGCGGCGATCACGCCTCCCCAGCCGACCATGGAGGGGAATGCGGTCCGCACCATGCTCGCCAGCAGGAAGCCGAGGATGAACCAAGGAAACGGCGATCGCCGCCGCCCGGATGAGCCGACTCCGACGAACCACGGCGCGAGCAGCGCGAGCGGCGTGATCCAGACCACCCGCGTCAGCTTGACCACCGTCGCCACGTCGAAGCCGGTGCCGCCGTAGGACTTCGCCGCACCTCCGACGGAGGCGATGTCATGAAGCGCGACACCTGCCCATTGCCCGAACTGCACGTCGGTCAACTCGAGCGCGTGCCCGATCATGGGCAGAAGCCAGAGGCCGATGGCGTTGAGGACGAAGATCGCGCCGATCGCGACCGCCATCGCCGAGGCGGAGGCGCCGATGGCGCCCCCCACGGCGACGATCGCCGAGCCGCCGCAGATCGCGGTGCCGCAGGTGATGAGCGTGGAGGTCTCGCGCCCGATCCGAAGCGCCCGGCCGAGCAGCAGTCCCGCCACGATCGCCCCGACCACGGTCCCGACCGCGAGACCGAGCCCATCGATCACCGAGTCGCGGAGCATCGAGAGGTCGAGCCGCAGACCGAGCAGCACCACGCAGATCTGGATGAGCCACTTGGAGACGGTTCGGGCGAAGCGCAGGAACTCCGCCGCTCCGGTCAGGGCGAGCACGATGCCCACGACCAGCGCCACGTCCGCTCGCCCCCATGGACCAGCCACCGCGACCAGCGCGAGCAGCACCAACGCCGCCCGCCACCGCGAGACCTCGACCGCGGACGAAGTCGGCGCGTCGTTGGTCGACCGGGAAACGTCACCCACCGACGACTCCTCCGAAGCAGCGGATCGCGGAGTCGGTGGATCGGGCACTCATGACCCGACCGCGGCGGCGTGAGCGCCAGGTCCCTTCGCCCACGCCAGGTAGCCGCCTGCGACGTTCACCACGCGGCGTCCCCGACGCTTGAGCGCCGCCGCGGCGATCGTCGAGCGCTGACCGCTCTGGCAATGCACGTAGAGCGGCTCGCCCGTGGGAACCTCCGCCACGCGAGGGAGCAGGCGGGTGTGCGCCACGTTGACGGCGTGCGCGATGCGTCCGACCTGGTGCTCGCTCGCTCGTCTCACGTCGAGGAGCGGAAGTCCCGGCGCCGCGTCGAGACGCCGCGCGAGCTCGTCGACGGAGATCTCCGGGATCGACTCGTGGGCGCCACCCGCGGCGAAGTGCTGCTCGAGCGTCTGGTCGTCGACCCAGCCGGTCACCTGGTCAAGCCCGATGCGGACGAGGTTGCGGACGAGGCGATCGACCTCGGGCGCCTCGCAGACGAGCAGGAACGACTCCGACGGCTCGCCGTAGCTTCCCACCGCCATGAGGAACGCCGGGCCTGGTCGACTCCAGAGGCTGCCGGGCAGATGCTTGCCGACGAACGCCGGCTGCGCCCGCACGTCGATCGGCACGACGCCCTTCGCGAGGACGCCGGCGATCTCGCCCGCCGCGAGCTTGCGGGGAGTCGGCACCTTGCGGAGAAGCGGCACGCCGTCGCGATTCCACGCCTTCATTCGGGCGAAGTAGACCGGCGGCTCCGGCTGCCCCTCGAGGATGGTCCGCACGAAGGCGCCCTCGTCCTCGAGGAGGCGGAGCATCGGACTGAATCGCCGCTCGTAGCCGAGGGTCGTCTGCGGCACCGCGCCAAGCGCCTTGCCGCAGGCGCTGCCGGCGCCGTGGGCGGGCCAGATCTGCAGATGGTCGGGCAGGCGCATGAAGCCCTTGGTCGAGCGGTAGAGGTCGTGCGCGAAGCCGTCGGCGACGCCTGCGAGACCCGCCGCGGACTCGAGCAGGTCGGGGCGACCAAGGTCGCCGACGAACATGAAGTCGCCCGTGATCACCCCCATCGGCTCGTTCGCGCCGCCGCCGCGGTCCTCGACGAGGTAGACGAGGTGCTCCGGCGTGTGCCCCGGGGTGTGGACCGCCTTGAAGTGGATGTTGCCGACCTTGAAGAGGTCGCCATCCCTCAGGATCGTGTGCGTGTAGGGTCCTACCCACGTCGACTGCCAGTCGGCGCCGCCGAGACCGGAGACGAAGACGCGTGCTCCGACGAGCTCGGCGAGCTCCCTCGCCCCGGAGAGGAAGTCCGCGTGGATGTGGGTCTCGGCGACGGCGGTGATCCTCAGACCGTGGCTCTTCGCGAGGTCGACGTAGCGATCGACGTCCCGCTCCGGATCGAAGACGATCGCCTCCCCGGTCTTCTGGCATCCGATCAGGTAGGTCGCCGCCGCCAGATCCTCGTCGTAGATCAGTCGCCAGAGCATCGGAGCTCCTCCGTTCGTGCCATGCGAAGTTCGGAGGGTATCGCCTCGCGCTCCGATGAACCAACGAACCAAAGCCGCCGGAGGCGACCTCGCGCGGCTCGGGCATGATCCACGACCTCCCCTCCGCGATGCGATCCCCGCTCGATGCCGGAACCTCTTCATGAACCCCGCCGCCCTCGACCTCCTCTTCGCGCACCGATCGATCCGGCGATTCGCCGAGGGCGAGGTGCCCGACGAGCACGTGCGCCTCGCGGTCCGAGCCGGGCAGCAGGCGTCGACGAGCTCGAACGTGCAGGCGTACTCGATGCTCAGGCTGCGCGATCCCGCGGTGCTCGAGCGGTTGGTCGAGCTGACCGGCGGGCAGTCCAAGGTCGCCCGCTGCGGGGCGTTCTTCGTGGTCTGCGGCGACGTGCGCCGCCACCGCGTCCTCGCGAGGAAGGTCGGGCTGCCCTATCAGGCGCGGCTCGAGGGCTTCCTCGTCGCGGTCATCGACGCGAGCCTCTTCGCGCAGAACCTCTGCGTGGCGTTCGAGTCGATGGGCTACGGCATCTGCTACATCGGCGGGCTCCGCAACGACCTGCCCGCGGTGCAACGGCTCCTTGCCCTGCCGGAGGGCGTCTACCCCCTCTTTGGTCTCTGCGTCGGGATCCCCGCCGAGGATCCCGCCCCGCGCCCCCGCCTCGCGCCGGAAGCGGTGCTCCATGAGGAGCGCTATCCCGACGACGAGGCGATCCTCGCGTCGATCGATCAATACGACGGCGTCATGACCGCGTACTACGCCGAGCGGGGTTCGAGCGGCACCTGGTCGACCAAGATGGAGGCGCAGTTCAAGGAGCCCTACCGGACGTCCATCGCCGACTTCTATCGCTCGCAGGGAGCGGACCTGTCCTGATCCGCTCGAGAGTTCGATCCGGGTGGGGTCGGCTTCGGAGCGACCTCCACGGTCTCGATGACTTCCACGGCCTCCACGGCCGCGTCTCCGCGGCGGCGAATGACCTCGCGATCCGATTCGATCGGGGGACGCTCGCTTCCGGTCCGAGTCACTCCATCTCTACGCTTCTCCGGGCGATCCCACCGATCGACCGGATGCGGCGGAAGTTCGCCGACGAGAGGTTCACCCGTCCTCGAGGAGTCCCACCGATGGTCTCGACCGCCACCAGCGCCTCCACCCCCCGCGCCGAGTCGTCCTTGGAGATCGATGCAGCGACGGCGAAGCGTTGGCTCGACTCCGGCGACGCGGTGATGTTCGACGTCCGCGAGGCGGACGAGCGAGCTGCCGAGTGGATCGACGGCACCGAGTTCCTGCCCCTCTCCCAGTTCGACGCCAAGGTCGCGATCGCCCGCGCGCCGCGGAAGGTGATCTTTCACTGCCGCAGCGGCAAGCGCGGGCTCGATGCGCTCGGTCGCTTCACGCAGGCAGGCGGCAGGAACGCCTTCAACCTTGCCGGCGGCATCGGGGCGTGGAGAAGCGGCGGGCTCGCGGTCAAGACCGGCAAGGCGCCCCCGATCTCGATCATGCGGCAGGTGCAGATCGTGGTCGGCACCATGGTGCTCGTCGGCAGCGCCCTCGCCTACTTCCTCGCGAATCCTTGGTTCCTGGTGATCCCCGCCTTCTTCGGCGCCGGGCTCGCGTTCGCTGGGCTCACCGGCACCTGCGGTCTGGCGGCGTTCCTCTCGGTGATGCCCTGGAACCGCTTCGAGGCACCGAAGGGCGCCTCCTGCGGTCGCTGACGCAGGCGAGCCGTCAGACCCGCCGGGGAAGACCGGCGAGGATCGCGTCCACCAGCGCCTCCGGCTCCGGCAGGCGTCCCGGCCCTCCGCTGCGGCAGGCGTGCCAGCCCTCGGCGGGCTCGACGATCGCGAATCCGTCCTCGCGAAGCGTGGCGAGGTTCCGCCGCGTCGCGGGCTGCTGCCACATCAGCTCGTTCATGGAGGGGGCAAGCAGCGTCGGCTGGCGGCGACGATCGAGGACCGACGCGAGGAGGCACACCGGATCGCTCGTGAGACCGGTCGCGAGCCGCCCCATGAGGTCCATCGTGCAGGGCGCGATGATCATCAGCTCCGCCTCGCGGGCGAGCCGCACGTGCTGCGGGTCGGCGCGATCGAGGGCCTCCCAGGGATCCCGGTAGACCGCCCGACCGCTGAGCGACTCGAAGACGAGGGGCGTCACGAAGCGCATGGCGGCGTCGGTCATCGCGACGGTGACCTCGGCGCCGGACTGCACCAAGGTGCTCACGAGCCCCGCGATCTTGTACGCGGCGATGCCCCCTCCGACGCCGACGATCACGCGGCGGGAGGCGAGCGCGGCGAGCCGCCGAGGATCGCCGTGGTCCATCGAGGGACGCCTCAGTTCTTGGAGTCAGGCTCGACGAGGGAGATCTTGCCCTGCAGGATCTCGTCGATCACGACCTCGAAGTCGCTGCGACCCTTGCGCTCGACCATGGGTCGATCCCCCGCGATGAGCTCCTCGAGGCGCCGCTGGATGAGGGCGGTCAGCTTGAAGCGACCTCCGAACTTCCGGACGATCTCATCGCTGTTCAGGGCTTCGATCATGGGGCAGCACCTCTCGAGGAACCCTCCGACCGGGGCGACGTCCGCCGCCGGGGGGAATCGGGCATGATACCGAGCGACCCGTCTTCCGACGAGGGTCTCGTCGAGTCGCCCCCGACGCCCCGAACGCCCGCGGCATGACCCCGCCTCCCGCCACCCCTCCGACCTCCCTCCGCCAACGCCTCCGCGGCGTGCTGGTAGGGCTCGGAGGCGCCTCCTTGGCGACCGCGACGGTGGTCGGCATCGTGATGGGTCTCGCGGCGCTCGCCTTCATCCATCCCATCCATTGGGCGGAGAAGACCCTCGGTCGGGAGGTCGCCGGACACGTCCCGTGGGTGGGTCTGGCGATCCTGGTGACCGCCCCCATGATCGGGGGGCTGCTCACCGGCATCCTCCGCTGGCTCGTGCCGCTCAAGATCGGCGGACACGGGGTGACGCAGGTCCTCTACGCGATCCACCGCGACGGGGCGAGGCTTCCGCCGGCGATCGGGATCCGCCAGTGGCTCGGCTCGACCTTCACGATCGGCTCCGGCGGCTCGGCGGGACCCGAGGGTCCGATCGTCGCGATCGGCTCGGTGGTCGGCTCCTCGATGGGTCGGCTCCTCCGCACCGATGCGGAGTCCACCCGCACGCTCCTCGGCTGCGGCGCCGCCGCCGGCTTCGCTGCGGTCTTCAACGCGCCGATCGCCGGGATCTTCTTCGTCCTCGAGGTGCTGCTCCGCGACTTCTCGCTGCGGCTCTTCACGCCGATCGTGGTGGCGGCGGTGGTCTCCGGCGCGACCGCGCAGACGATCCTCGGATCGAACCAGCCGCTCTTCGGCGTCGGCCCGGAGACCTTCGGCGGCGACGCGTTCGCCTTCACGCTCGAGCAGATCCCGATGTTCCTGCTGCTCGGAACGACCTGCGGGGTCGGCGCCGTCGCGGCGATGCGGAGCCTCGTCATCGCGGAGAAGGGTCTCGGTCGCGTCTTCGGCGCCGCGAGGATCCCGGGGCTCCTCCATCCGGCGATGGGAGGACTCCTCCTCGGCGCGACCGGTGGGGCGTTCTGGTGGATGACCCGCGGCGGCGCCTGGCCGATCGAGTCGCTGCCGCCCTTCCTCGGCACCGGCTACGACATGATCCGCGAGGTGGTCTCCGGCGAGTTCTTCCGGCTGCACCAGTCGGACGCCGCGGCCGTGCTGGCGATCCTCCTCGTCCTCAAGATGCTCGGCATCGGCTTCACCCTCGGCTCCGGCGGCGCCGGCGGGTTCTTCGCGCCGGCGATGTTCCTCGGCGCCGCGCTCGGCGGACTGTTCGGGCTGCTCGCCGCGGAGCTCGCGTGGCTTCCCGGCGCATCGCCCGCGGTCTGCGCCCTCGTCGGCATGGCGGCGATGGTCGCCGCGACGACGCACGCGCCGATGACGGGCGTCCTCCTCGTCTACGAGCTCACCCGCGACTACGACTTCATCCTGCCGCTGATGCTCGTCGCGGCGATCGCCACCAGCCTCTCGAGGCGCGTCGCGGGCGAGAGCCTCTACACCGCCGAGCTCGCGGCGCTCGGCGTGCGCCTCGGTCGCTCGGGCGACCACGCGATCCTCCGCCGCTCGAAGGTGGGCGACCTGCCGCTGCGGGCGGCGGTGACGCTGCATGCCACCGACCGAGGTCCGCGCCTCGTCGAGCTCGCGGAGAAGCATCCGGTCAGCGACTTCGTGGTGGTCGACTCGGAGGACCGCTTCCTCGGCCTCGTGCCGGGCGACCTCCTCCGCGATGCGCTCGTCTACCGCGAGTCGCTGCCGCTGCTGCAGGTCAGCGAGATGATGCGACCCGGGCTTCCCACGCTCGACGCGCACGACACGCTCGACGTGGCGGTCGAGAAGTTCGCCCGCGCCGACTGCGAGAGCCTCCCGGTCCTCGACGAGGACGGGCGGGTCCTCGGCATGGCGACCCGCACGCGGATGCTCCGCCACTACCACGCGAAGCTCGAGCAGGACTGAGATGAGCCCTGCCTCCGAGCCGCCCCGACCGCCGCGCGCCGAGCGATTCGGTCGCTCGATGCGGCTCCGCTCCGGCGCGGAGTTCGACGCCGTCTTCGCGGCGAAGCAGCGGAGCCGCAGCGGTCCCCTCCTCGTCTTCGGACGCCCCAACGGCGGTCCCCTCTCGCGGCTCGGGCTCTCGGTCGGTCGGGCGGTCGGGGGCAGCGTCGACCGCCATCGACTGAAGCGCCTCCTCCGCGAGGCGTTCCGGACGACGCGGACCGACCTCCCGCGCGGCTTCGACCTCCTCGTGGTGATCCGCCCGCACGCCTTCCTCCGGCTCGAGGAGTACCGCGATCACCTCCGCCGCGCCGCGGCGGGCGTCGCGCGGGCCTGGTCGAGGGCGACGCCCGACGCCCCATCGCCCCCGGAGCGGTCCCCGTGAGGGGCGATCGTCCCGGGCTGGTCGCGCGGCTCCTCATCCTCGGCGTCCGCGGCTACCAGCGGGTGCTCTCGCCCGTCCTCGGCGGTCAGTGCCGCTTCACGCCGAGCTGCTCGATCTACGCCCTCGAGGCGATCGAGCGGCACGGGGCGATCCGAGGCTCCTGGCTCGTCGCCCGCCGAGTCGGTCGCTGCCATCCATGGGGCGGCGGCGGTCACGACCCGGTGCCCTGACCCCGGTCGGTATCGTCCCCGACTCGCTCCCGCACCCCTCGAGTCGCCCCATGCCCCGCGCCATCCTCGCCCTGCTCGCCGCCGGTTCCTTCCTCGCCTCCGCCGAGGCGCAGCTCACCTACCCGACCACCAAGAAGGTCGATCAGGTCGACGACTACCACGGCACCGCGGTGGAGGATCCCTACCGCTGGCTCGAGAACGACGTGCGCGTCGACTCGGAGGTCGCGGCGTGGGTCGCGGCGCAGAACGAGGTCACCGACGCGTTCCTCGCGTCGATCCCCGAGCGCGTGGCGATCCGCGCGCGGCTGGAGACCCTCTTCGACTATCCCCGCTACGGCTCGCCCTCGAAGCAGGGCTCCCGCTACGTCTTCCTGAAGAACGACGGGCTGCAGAACCAGTCGGTGCTCTACGTGCAGGACTCGCTCGATGGCGACGCCCGCGTGCTTCTTGATCCGAACGCGTGGTCCGCGGACGGCACCGTCGCCCTCGCGGGACTCTCCTTCTCCGACTCGGGCGACCTGCTCGCCTTCGCGCAGAGCGAGGCGGGCTCGGACTGGAGGCGCTGGCGGGTGATGGACGTGCGCACCGGCGAGTGGCTCGCGGACAAGCTTCGTTGGGTGAAGTTCGGCGGGGCGTCCTGGACCAAGGACGAGAAGGGCTTCTTCTACACCCGCTTTCCCGCGACGAAGCCGGGGGAGGAGTTCCAGTCGCTCAACCTCAACAACCGTGTCTACTACCACCGGCTCGGCACGCCGCAGGAGGAGGACGTGCTCGTCTACGCGGCGCCGGAGCATCCCGAGTGGGGCTTCGGGGCAGGCGTGACGGAGGACGGCAACTACCTCGTCATCGCCGCCTCGAAGGGCACCGACGACAAGAACCTGCTCCTGATCCGCGACCTCGCGGAGCCCTACGCCGCGCCGGTCACCATCGTCGGCGAGTTCGCGAACGAGTGGACGATCCTCGGGAACGACGGCACGACCTTCTACGCGAAGACCGACCTCGACGCGCCGCGGAGGCGGATCGTCTCCTTCGACGTCCGCGAGGGGCTCTCCTCGCTCCGTGAGCTCGTGCCGCAGCAGCCGGAGGTGCTCGAGCAGGCGGGCATGGTCGGCGACTTCCTCGTCGCGCAGTACCTGAAGGATGTGCTGCCCGTGGTCCGGCTCCACCGCACCGACGGCTCGCTCGACCGCGAGGTCGCGCTGCCCGGGCTCGGCTCCGCAAGCGGCTTCGACGGTCGCCGCCGCGACCGCGAGACCTTCTACACCTACACCTCCTTCAACGAGCCTCCGACGATCTACCGCCTCGACCTCGCGAGCGGCGCGTCGGTGGTCTTTCGGCGCACCGAGGTCGACGTGGACCTCTCCGCCTACGAGGTCGAGCAGGTCTTCTATCCCTCGAAGGACGGGACCCGCGTGCCGATGTTCATCGTGCACCGTCGGGGCGTCCCGCGGGATGGCTCGCAGCCGACGCTCCTCTATGGCTACGGCGGCTTCAACGTCTCCCTGACGCCGCGGTTCTCGCCGACGGTCGCCGCGTGGCTCGAGCTCGGCGGCGTCTACGCCATGGCGAACCTGCGGGGCGGCGGCGAGTACGGTCGCGACTGGCACGAGGCGGGCAAGAAGCTCCGCAAGCAGAACGTCTTCGACGACTTCATCGCCGCGGCGGAGTTCCTCGTCGCCGAGAAGTGGACCCGCCCCGACCGCCTCGCGATCCAAGGTGGCTCGAACGGCGGGCTCCTCGTCGGCGCGGTGATGATCCAGCGACCGGATCTCTTCGGCGCGGCGCTGCCGGCGGTCGGGGTGATGGACATGCTGCGGTTCCAGCGGTTCACCGCCGGTCGCTACTGGACCGACGACTACGGCTCCTCCGACGATGCGACCGAGTTCGGGGCGCTGTGGGCGTACTCCCCCTACCACCGCCTCGCCCCGGGCACCCCGTATCCCGCCACCATGGTCACCACCGCGGACACCGACGACCGCGTGGTGCCGGGTCACTCCTTCAAGTTCGCCGCGCGGCTGCAGGAATGCCACCGGGGCAACGCGCCCGTCCTGATCCGCATCGAGACCGCCGCCGGGCATGGCGCCGGCAAGCCCCTCTCGAAGACGATCGAGGAGTACGCCGACATGTGGGCGTTCCTCGTGAAGGTGCTGCGGATGTCGCCGCCCGCGAACTGAGCCGCCGACCCTTCCGTGCCGGCGACGTTCGGCGGTCGTTCCCGACGCCCCTCGCGCGGTCGCGCGAGGGGCGGGCGTCAGCGCTCCTCCCGCACCGGATTGCGGAGCCGCCCGACCCGCTCGATCTCGATCTCGACGACGTCTCCCTCCCGCAGGAAGCGTGGCGGCGTGCGGCCCGCCCCCACGCCCGCGGGCGTCCCGGTGAGGATCACCGTTCCCGCGAGCAGGGTCATGCCCCGCGAGAGCTCAGCGATGATCCGCGGCACGCTGAAGAGCATCATCGCCGTCGAGGACTCCTGCATCAGCTCGCCGTTGAGCCAGGTCCGAAGGAGCAGCGACCCGGGATCGCCCACCTCCGACGCGGGGCGCACCGCCCCGATCGGGCAGAAGGTGTCGAAGCTCTTTCCGCGGCAGAACTGCCCGCCGGATCCCTGCTTCTGCCACCATCGTGCGCTCACGTCGTTGGCGACGGCATAGCCCCGCAGGTGGCGCAGGGCGTCTCGCTCGGGGACGTCGCGGCAGGTCTCGCCGATCACGAGGGCGAGCTCGCCCTCGAAGTCGACCTGCGGTCCATGCTCGCGGCAGATCGGGGGGATCACGATCGCCTCGCCGTCGGCGATCACCGACGCGGGGTTCTTCATGAACACCGTCGGGTGCGGCTCGATCGAGCCGCCCATCTCCTTCGCGTGGTCGGCGTAGTTCCGCCCGATGGCGATGATCGCGGGGGGATGCAGGGTCATCGCACGTGCCTCCGTCCCGCGACGCGACGCCCGCCCCGCCGCGGGACGCGGAGCGAGCCAGGCATGACAGCCGATCACCGCCGGCTCACGGCGGCGCGAGATCGAGCTGCTGCTCCCGCTCGCGCTGCTTCTCGGCAGCCTCGCGGGCCATCTCGGCTCGCTGTGCCTCCATGCCAGGCGGCTCAGGCAGCACCTGCTCGAGGGTGAGGCTGCGCGACATCGGCGACTGCGCGAACTCCGCCTCGATCTGCGGTCGGACGAGGTCAAAGACCCGCCGGCGGAACTCCTCCGGGGCGCGGTTGTAGATGGTGAGCCGCTCGATGAGGGGCAGCGTGCGGTCGGTCAGCACCTGCTGGAGCACCACCCGCTCGCTCGCCTCGAGGTCGCCGATCAGGTCGGCGATGCGACCCTCGCCGAACCGGTTCACGAAGTCGAAGTAGCGGCTGTTCTTGAAGTAGTCGATGAGGTCGCGGGCGAAGACCCGGGCGTCCTCGAGCACCTTCGGACGGTTGAGCAGCAGCCCCTCGCGGAAGCCGCGGGTGAGCGCGGCGTAGACGTCCGAGCGGGCGACGTCCGGCTGAAGCTCGTACTCCCCGACGGTGGTCTCGTCCACGAAGGTCTTGAGGTCGCGGGCGTACTTGGTGTTCGGGACGAGCCCGCCCCGCCCGTAGAGCCGGTCGAGCTCGTCGAGGATCTCCTGCGCGCCCTGCACGTCGCCGGCGCGATAGAGCTCGCGGACCGCGGAGGTCATGAAGTTCTCGTGGAAGTCCGTGAAGGTGTCGCTGCCCGAGCCCCGCGAGCCGTAGTGCTTGTCGTAGAGCTCGCGGAAGTACCGGTCGATCACCTTGATCCACCGCGGATCGCTCAGCCTTCCCGGGTTGTCGCCGCTGTAGGGATCGACGCTCATCATGCCGGAGCGGGCGAGCGCCTGCATCGCGTGGATCTGGGCGCGGTCGTTGTTGATGATCTTGTAGATGTCGTTCGGATCGTCCACCCGCTCCTCGCCCATCTCCGTGCCCTTGCGGGCCCAGTAGAAGGCATGCGACTGGGGATGGCGCCAGTCGAGCGGTCCCACGTCCGCGGTGTAGCGGTGCATCAGCGCCGGATCCATGTTGTACTCGTCGATCAGCACCTTCCGCCGCAGGAAGTCGAGCAGCGTCTGCACCTGCGGCTGCACCGCGGGATCCGCGAAGATCGAGTCGATCGCCCGGAAGAGCGGGCTCGAGGCGCGAAGCTGCGGCTCGAGGTCGAGGAGCCTCGCGTAGGGCGAGGTGCGGATCGCCTCCCACTCGCCGTAGGCGAGCAGGAGCCGTCGATCGAGCTCGAGACCGACCAGGTCTCCCTCGCCCGCCGCCGCCTTGAGGCGATCGACCAGCGCCTTCACGCCGGGCGTGCGGCGATCCGCCTCCTCGAGCGTGCGCGGCGCCTCCGCGACGCGGCGGATCCACGCCTCCCGCCCCGCATGGTCGACCGGCGGCGGTCCGAGCAGCAGGTGCCACTCGCGGGCGAACTCCCGCTTGTAGTGCAGGTGGGCGTCGTCGGAGATGCCGTCGAGCTTGTGACCGAACCAGAACGCCAGCTCGCGGTGCAGCACGAGGTCGTTCGGGTTGTAGCGGAGCCCGCGGTTGCGGACGAGGTCGATCCCGGCCCGCACCCACTCCCAGCGCTCCTCCGGCGTGTTGGTCATCACCGAGACGTTGTACGCCATGTTGTGGCCGTGGAACGCCCACACCTGCGGGAAGCGCGGCTGCAGCTTCGTGATGAGGTCCGCGTCCGCCATGATCTCGTAGAAGAGACCCTTCTCCTTCATCATGGTCAGGCGGATCCAGAGGTAGTCGACGATCAGCCCGCGAAGCGCCCCGATCGCCGTGCCCAGCGCGACGATCGGCGGCGCGCCCTCGACCGCCACGTCGGTGTACCGAAGCCCCGACGCCTCGCTCGTCCGCACGGCCCGCGGGAGCAGCACCCCCGCGCCCGCGAAGCAGGCGAGGGCGAGGACGAGCGCGGCAAGCTGGACGATTCGATCGCGTGCCATGTTCAACCCTGACCGCTGTAGACGGCAAGCTCCTTGCGGCGGAAGGCGAGCAGGGAGAGCGCGAGCACCAGCACCGACCAGCCGATCCCCACGATCCAGAACGCCCGCCCGAGGTCGCCCCAGCCGACGAGCCGGCCCTCCACGAGCGCGGAGGTGGGTCGGATGAGACCGTAGCTCCGCAGCACCCACTCGGCGCCGGCGGCGATGCCCCGGATCATCGACTTCGCCCACTGCACGTTGCCCTCGTCGTCCCAGATGCGGTAGCTGCGGACGCTCTCGGCGAGGAAGGGCGACGCCTCCGCGGCGAGGAAGACCGTGAATCCGACGAGGCACGCGACGGGGAAGCTCAGGAAGGACGCCATCGCCGCGCCGAGCATGGCGAGGAAGGAGAGCTTCACCAGCAGCACGAGGAGCGCCCGCAGGAAGTTCGCCTCGAAGCTCGAGACGGGATAGAGCAGCTCCAGCCCATCCGGCTCGAAGAAGATCGTCAGCTCGCCGGGCATCACCGCGGGGGTTCCCGCGGGCGCGTCCGGGTCGAACCGCGCGTTGGCGATGCCGATCGAGAGCACGCCCTCGTCGTTGATGAGGTCCGCGGGGATCACCAGCACCATCGACTGCGCCGGCACGAAGCGCCGATCGGTCCAGCCACCCCCGTCGGGGAAGCGGAAGATCACCGGCAGCTGGTTGTGGGGATCGCTGTCGCCGGCGTAGAAGAGGTACTTCAGGGTGAGGTTCGCGCCGAGCCGCCTCGCCTCGGCGAGACCCGGGAAGCGGAAGATCCGCTCGTCGCCGGGCGCGATCGAGCGCTGCCCGGCGAGGTTCTCCTTCTGGAAGTCCGCGTAGAGGTTCCGGCGGACCTCGAACTCGTCCTCCTCCTTTCGCTCGATCGAGTCCTTGAGCATCGGATCCGCCTCGATCGCCTGATCGACCATCTCGAGGAGCCTCGCCCGCGGCAGCAGGTCGTACGCGGGCTCCAGACCGACGCGGGCGACGAGCACCTCATCCCGCACCGCCTGGGCGTCGAAGGCGTCCGCCGCGGGGCGCGTCTCGAGGTATCGGATGAAGAGGAAGATGCTCACGCCGCAGACGGCGAGCAGCACCGCGTCGAGGAGGACGATGCCGAGCCACTTGCCGAGCAGGTAGCGCAGCCGCGAGATCGGCTTGGTCAGGAGCTGCAGGATCTGACGGTCGCGGATCTCGAAGGCGACCGTCGCCGCGGCGAGGACGAGCGTCATGCACGCCGCCACCGCATAGGTGGTGCCGAGGCTCCGACCGATGAAGACCTGGAGCTGGTAGCGGAGCGGCGTCTCCGGATCGATCCAGACGGGGATCAGCGGCAGCACCACGAGCAGCACCACGATGAAGCCGGCGAACGCCTTCTGCCTCACCGCCTCGCGGATCACCGTCGCCGCGACCGCCCCGGGCTGTCCCAGCCCGCCGACGCCGGCGATCACGAGCCGCACCAGCAGCACGAAGGTGAACCCCAGCACCCCCATCCCGCCGACCGCGAACGCGCCGGCGGGACGACCGAGGAGGAGCATCGCTCCGCCGGCGATCGCGACCGCGATGACCACGAGGAAGAGCTGCAGCGACGTGCCCGCCCAGACCGCGACGAGGAGCCACGCGAGCACGAGCGCCGCATAGCCGAGCGTCGTGGCGGGATCCTCGATCAGGAAGAGCGGTGCCCAGCCCGGGATCTCCTCCTCGACGAGGATCTCCGCGACCGCCGCGACGGCGAGCAGCGTGCCCGCGCGGTCGTAGAGGGTCGGCATGCCGCGCAGTCGACCGTCGCCGTACTCCTTGCCGTCGAGGGTGACGGTGCCCTGCTCCATGAGCTGCACCGCCTCCGGATCCCTCTCGACGAGGTTCGCGTCGCGCAGGATCTCGACGATCCCCGCCTCGAGGGAGGCGAGGCGCCGTGCCTCCGCGAGCAGCGGACCGAAGAGCCCCGCGACGAGGAGGAGCGCGACCACCGACGAGGCGATCCGCGCCCCGAGTCCCTGCTGCCCGCGGTCGAGCTTTCGGTACAGCTCGACGAGCCTACGACCCATGACCGCCCCTTCCGCCCTCGCCCTCGTCGACGAGCCCGCGGATCACGTCCTCATCGACGCCCTTGGGCCTCGCCGGCGCCCTCGCCGCGGGGGCGGAGGGCGCCGCCGGCGGCTTCGGCGCCAGCAGCTCGTCGAGCACCTCCCGCGTCGCCGGCGCCGCGGTCGCCGGAGGCTTCTCGACGGGCGCCGCCACGACGGGAACCTTCGGCTCGTCGCGGCCGCGGACGAGCTCCTCGACGAGACCCGTGCCCTCGGTCTCCTCGCCGAGGAGGAACCTCGCGGTCGGACCTCCGGCGCCGGCACCCGAGGTCGCGATCTGCTCCTGCCGCGCCCGCTCGACGATCTGCAGGAACAGGTCCTCGAGCCGCTGCCGAGGGTTCTCGACGCGGTCGATGCCGAATCCCTCGCGGGCGCCGAGGATCTTCTCGATCTCCTTCAAGGTGCCCTCGTGCAGCCGTCCGGTCTTGATCATCGTGTGGGCGGTGTCGCGGAGGAGCTCCTCCGACGTCCCCTCCGCCCGGATCCGCCCGCCGTAGAGGATGACCATCCGGTCGCAGACGTCCTCGACGTCTCCGAGCAGGTGCGAGGAGAGCAGGATCGTCTTGCCGCGGCGCTTCAGGTCGAGCAGCAGGTCCTTCACCTGCCGCGTGCCGATCGGGTCGAGACCGGAGGTCGGCTCGTCGAGGATGAGGAACTCGGGATCGTTGATCAGCGCCTGGGCGATCCCGAGCCGCCGGGTCATGCCCTTGGAGTACTCGCCGACCGGGCGGTGCGCCGCGTTGCCGAGACCCACCATCTCGATCAGCTCGTCCACGCGGCGCCGGCGGGTCGCCGCCCCGAGCCCGAAGATCCGCCCGTAGTAGTCGAGCGTCTCGCGGGCGTCGAGGAAGCGGTACATGTACGACTCCTCGGGCAGGTAGCCGATCCGCCGCTTGATCGCGACGTCGGAGGGATCCCGCCCGAGGACCACGAGTCGTCCGCTGCTCTTGCGGAGCAGCCCGAGGATCAGCTTGATCGTCGTGCTCTTGCCGGAGCCGTTCGGTCCGAGCAGACCGAAGATCTCGTGGCGGCGGATCGAGAACTCGATGCCGTCCACGGCGCGGGCCTTCGCCCGCATCCAGAAGTCGCTGAACACCTTGACGAGACCCGACGCCTCGACCACCACCTCGGGATTGCCGGCTTCCGTCACCATCGCGTGGACTCCTCGTGCCGCGGTCGGGCGACCTCGGCTCACGGTCGACCGAAGCCGCCGCTCGCATCGCGCTCGAGGCGTCGTCCGGCCTGGTTGATCATGATCGTCCGGGTATCGAGCCGGAAGGGTTGCAGGGTGAGCGCCGACTGGTCCGCCTCGCGCTTCCGGCGCTCGAGATCCGCCCGCCGCCGGACCTGCATGACGTCGGGCGAGCTCGTGAGGCCGAGGTCGACCGACGCCAGTCCGCCGGGGACCGTGAAGACCTCCGCCTCCGGTTGGGCGAGCACCTCGCGGACGGTCTCGAGCCAGAGCTGCCGCACGAGTTGGCGGGGGTTCTCGCGGTAGGCGGGAAGCAGTCCCTGCAGGCGACGGACCTCGCGGGCGAGCTCCGAGCGCCGCGCCGAGAGCGACGCCTCGGCCCGCGCCACGATCATCGCGCTCTCGCCGCCGACGTCGCGGGCGGCGAACCGCTCGCCGATGCGGGCGAGCACCGCGTCGGCGCCGACGTCGTCGCGGAGGGTGAGCGCCGCCTCGTACTCGTTGATCAGCCGGATGAGGTCCGCGGCGGCGACCGGTCCCGCGGCCTGCGTCAGGCGGGCGGCGGCCTCCTGCCGGGCGCGGTCGATCGCGGTCTTCGCCTGCTCCCGCTTGGTCAGCACCTCGGCGTAGTTCTTGCGCACCGCGAGGGGCGCCGTCCGCACCGGCAGCACGACCGAGGCGATGCGCACGCCGCACCCGAGCTCGTCGAGCACCCGCTGCGACTCCTCGAGCACCGCGATCTCCGGCGCCTCGCGGAGCTCGGTGAGCTCCTCGAGGGAGAGACGCGCCGCCGCCGCGACCGCGCCCCGCTCGATCGCCCGGCGCACCACGACCGGGACGAGGTCGGGACGGAGGGTCCGCATCATGCTCACCGGATCCTCGACCACGTACTCCGCCTGGATCAGGAGATGCGCGAGGTCGCCGCCCGCGGTGATCAGCGAGCCGTCCTCGCCGGGCTGGAGGTGCCGCGTGATGTCCGCGGCGTCGGTCGCCTCCTCGAGGGTCTTCTCGCCACGCCGATAGCGAGGCCAGAACGCGTCGTTGACCTCGACGAGCCGCCGCATCTCGACGGTGACGATCTGACCGACCGGATACGGCCACGACGGATGGAGTCCCGGCGGCAGCACCTCGTCTCCCGGAGGTCCCTCGATCGCCCCGAAGAGCGTCTTCACGCCCGCGGCGCCCTCGTCCACCGTCTGGAATCCGGAGACGAGGAAGGTCACGACGAGCGCCGCGATCCCCACCTGGAGGAGCCGGTAGCTGAGGCGGAGCGCCTCGCCAAGACTCTGGTTCGCCGGATCCATCGCGTCGCGCAGCTGGGCGGCGGCGCCGGACTCCGCGGCGACGTCGAAGCGGGCGCTCGCGGCGCGGCGCGGCTCGCTCGACTCCGCGTCCTCGCTGGTCGGGACCTCGTCGCGCTCCGCGCCGGTCACGGCGTCGCTCCCGTGGCGGCGGGCGCCTCGACCGGCGGCGGCTGGGGGATGCCGCTCGGATCGGTCGGCGCCTCGACCTCGAGCAGGTGGAAGGGCGCCTGACGCGTGTCGGTCACGAAGGTCGTGGATCCGCGGAGCCCCGCCTTCAGCGTGTCGAGCCAGGAGAGGAAGATCGCGAGGTCCGACTGCGACTTCATCTCCTGGTAGTAGCGGGTCGCCTCCTCGTTGCCGACCGCCTGGATGCGCTCGGCCCACTGCTCGGCGAAGCTCCGGATCGCGTCCGCCTGCGCCGCCGCCTGGCTGCGGATCGCCTCCGCCTCGCTCGCGCCGCGGGCGTCCTCGAGCTTCGACAGGTTGTTCTGCACCTCCGCCATGCGGGCGAGCACCGCCACGGTCGTCTTGGGCGGCAGCACCACGCGGCTCAGGCCGACCGAGACCGGCTTGATGCCCGCGACGGCGTTGCGGGCGAGGTCGTCGAGGATCGCCTGCTCGACCTCCGGCAGCCGGCTGTCCGCCCCGATCAGCTCGCGGAACTGGTATCCGCCGACCGCCCGCACCGCGCCCTGCAGCCGCGTCTCGAGCTCCCGGCTCGCCGCGTCGGTGCTGCCGTAGCTCGTGAAGAACTGGATGGCGGCGGACTCCTCCCGGTCGAGCTGCCAGAGCAGGAACGCCTGCACGACGACCTGCTGACCATCCCGGGTGAGCACGGTCTCGAGCGGCGAGTCCACGAGCTGCATGCGGGTGTCGAGCTTGACCACCCGCTCCATGAAGAAGGGCAGCTTGAAGTGCAGTCCCTCCCCCACGATGCCGGCGGGCTTCCCGAAGCGGGTCTTCACCGCGATCTCGTGGAAGTTGACGGTGTAGGTGACGTTGAAGAGGACCAGCACCGCGAGGATCAGCAGACCGAGGAGGATGGCGAAGGTGCGGTTCATGATTCGACGAAGGTCGGGGCGTTGGAGGAGGCGGTGCGGGGACGACGCGATCGCAGGACGCAGCGCGGGAGTCGAGGCTAGGGAGTCATGGACTCGCCGATGGTGTCGCCGAGGTTGAGCCCCGGATCGGGCTCCTGCATGGTGACGTCGAGCCGCAGGCGCTCCGGATCGACGCCGAGGACGTACTTGATGCGCACCGCCGGGAGCACCTCGGCGAGCGCCCGCATCAGCGCCCGCTGCTGGTAGAGGACCGGATCGGCGGCGAAGAGCGGCGCCTCGCCGAGCACCTGCTCCGCCTTGCGGCGGGCGTCCATGTGCAGCTCCCAGCGGCGGGCGCGGGCGGTCGAGATCACGCTCGCGGTCATCGCCCGCGAGTCGAGCAGCATCTGCTCGACGGCGACCTGCGCCTCGAGGTACGCCGGGGACTCGGTTCCCTCGCGGCGACCGATCTCCCGCAGCGACGCGACCGCGGCGACGATCTCCGCGGCGCGCGACGCGTCGCCCACGAGCGTCGCCATGGTGGTGGTGACGGTCTGCCGTGCCTGCTCGACCGCCTTGCGGACGTTCTGCGCGGCGATCGAGAGCTCCTCGAACCGCGCCGACTCCTCCCCCGGCGGACGGAGCCGCGGCACCACGATCGAGACGACCTCGATGCCGGTGCGGCGACCGTCGAGGCTCCGCTGGATCCTCGCGCGGAGCTCGGTCACCATCGAGTCGCCCCGCGGCGAGAGGACGTCGTTCAGCCGCTGCGTCGAGAGGTACTGGGTCACCTCGCGGAGCGCCAGGTCACGGAGCGCCCGCTCCCGCATGTCGAGCGGCGAGCGCCGCGTCCTCGCCTCGCTCGAGAAGGACAGCCAATCGAGGAGCCCCTCGGCGCGGATCCGGTAGCGGAGGACCACGTCGGCATCGACGAGGGCAAACTGCTGGGTGACCGCGCTCTCGCCGTCGGGCGCGGGCGACGCGCCAAAGCCGGCGAACGACGCCGCCGCGAGGCGATCCTCCGCGGTCGCGGCGACCGCCTCCTCGTCCACGCTGGCGGCGACGATGAAGGGACGCCGCTCGGGATCGATCGCCGCCGGGTCGCCCCAGAGGTTCACCGGGCGAGGTCGCGGCACCACGCCGCCGAGCGAGATCTCGCGGATCATCGCGACGTCGTGGATCTGGACCCGCTGGAGCGGCCAGGGAAGCTTCAGGAACACGCCGTCGCGGCGGACCTCCGCGACGCGGCTGCCCTGGCTGAGGAGCACCGCCTGCTTGCCCGGCTCGACCACCACGATCGTCGAGAGCGCGACGAGGACGACGACGCCGAAGCCCACGAGCCACGCCACGCTCCGCAGGAGGAGGCGATAGCCCCAGGAGCTCGTGATGTCGAAGCCGAACTGGTAGTTGATCGCCTCGTTGACGCTGCGGACGATCGAGTCCGGCGTGGCGAGGAGGCTCAGGATCCGCGAGTCGAAGGCGGCCCGCGGGACCTCGCCGAGGCGCCGCGGACGGTAGAGGTTCAGGACGAGGTTGAGCACTACCTCCGCCGCGGCGGCGGCGAGGAAGAACGCCAGGCCCCTCGCGACGCCGGGCAGCACCGCCGGCTTGTCGAGCAGCTGGAAGACGATCCCGATCGCGATGGCGAGCGAGACCAGCGCGTTGCCGACCATGATGCCGGCGCCGCCGCGGAGGTTCTGCCACGCGGACTGCTTCGCCATCCCCGCGACGAAGCGGGAGAAGATGAAGCAGATGAGCGAGAGCCCGAGCGACACCGCCAGCTGCCAGCCGAGGGCGCCACCGATCGAGAACGACTCGACGCCGGCGTTCGGATCGTCCTGGTCGGCGAACCATCCGAAGGTCCACCACGACAGGAGGGCGAGCACCGCGGCGAAGACGAGGCTGACGATCGGCACCAGCCAGCGGTGCATCAGGTCGAGCCGGCGGGCCGCGACCTGCGCCTCCGCGCCGGCGGCGAACAACCCATCGCCCGACGCCGCGGCGGTCTCCTCGAACTCGAGCTTCTCGAGCCGCTCGAGGCGGTGCTGGTTGAAGACCAGCGCCAGCGTCGCCCAGACGAGGATCCCCGGCAGCACGTAGAACGAGCCGAGGAAGAAGACGCTGTCGCCGGCGACGCGGCCGTAGATCAGGAGCGTCAGCCCGACCCCCAACTGCAGCAGCAGGCCGAGGCCGGCGTTCCGGGTGGCCCGCTGGTAGGCGACGTGGTCGGTCCGCATCGTGGATCGGGTCCGGTCGGTGGAGGACGCGGCGGCGGGCACGCTGCTGCCCCCGCGGCGGGAGGGTTCGCTACTGTACTGCCCCGGACGAACGGCGGTGCCCGCTCGCGGGGCATCGTGTCCTCCGGTCCGCAGCCCCCCCGGACTCCACCGTGCTCGGCTTCCTCGAACAACTCGGGGCGATCGCCCGAACGACCTTCATCGAGAGCATCCGGCAGCCGGTGGTGCTGGTGGTGCTCGTGGCGGCGACGATCTTCGTCATCCTGTCGAACCCGTTCTCCGGCTACACGATGGAGGACGACCAGCGGCTCTTCATCGACCTCGCCCTCTCCACGGTCTTCATCGCCGAGGTGATCCTCGCGGCGTTCCTCGCGACGAGCGTGCTCAGCCGCGAGGTGGAGAACCGCACGGCGCTGACCGTGCTCTCGAAGCCGGTCGCCCGACCGACCTTCATCCTCGGCAAGTACCTCGGCGTCGCCGCCACGCTGCTCGCGGCGCTCGCGTTCCTCGCGCTGGTCTTCCTGCTCGTCGAGGTGCACGGGACGATGCAGACGGTCCGCACGCCCTACCACCAGCCGGTCATCACCTTCGGCGTCTCGTCGCTGGTGCTCGCGCTCCTCGCGGGCACCGCGGCGAACTACCTCTATGGCTGGGCGTTCCCGAGCACGGTGGTGCTGACGGGGATTCCCCTGCTCCTTCTCGCCTACGTGCTGTCGCTCCTCTTTGCCCACGACTGGGCGCCGCAGGCGATCGGGACGAAGTTCCGCCCGGAGTTCCTGCTCGCGATCGGATCGCTCGCGATGGGGCTCCTCATGCTCGTGGCGGTGGCGATCGCCGCAAGCACCCGGCTCGGGCAGCTGCCCACGCTGGTGGTCACGGTGACGGTCTTCCTGCTCGGACTGCTGTCGGACTGGCTCTTCGGGCGGACGATCATCCGACTCGACGCCGAGCTCGCAGCGCGACCGCCGGGGGAAGGGTCGCTGCTGGATGGCGCGAGGCTCCTGCACGGCTTCTGCCGCGTCATGTACTCGATCGTGCCGGACTTCCAGGTCTTCTGGCTCGCCGACGCCCTCACCCAGAAGCGGACGATTCCCGCCGACTACTTCGCGGTGACCCTGCCCTACGGCGTGATGATGATCGTCGCGATCCTCTCGATCGCGACCATCCTCTTCCAGAGGCGCGAGATCAGCTGAGTCGGTTCGAGCGTCCCGCCGCGGCGGGCCCGTCCGTCACGACCACGTCTCCATCTCCGCCCGCCGACCGCGGTCCGACAGCATCCAGCCCGCGATCACCGGGAAGGCGCCGATGGCAAGCACCGACGCGACGAGCCCGAGCTGCGACCACCGCATCAGCGACTCGCGGCTGAGCCCGCTGCCTCCGCCCACCGAGACCTGCACCGAGCCGCGGCGTCCGGATCCTCCCGAGGGCGCCTGCTGCTGCGCGTCCTCGATCATCCGCAGCTGCGAGTCCACCTGCTGGGGAAGGGTCACGTAGCCGAACGCCGCCGCCCCGAGGAGGACGAGGATCCGCGCCACCACCCAGACGCGGACCAGCGTCGCGCCGAGCCTTCTCCGGCGCATCAAGACGATGCCGCCGATCAGCAGCACGACCCCGAGCAGGATGGCGACCGCGCCGCTTCCCAACTGCACGGCGGTCACCATCTCGGGCAGACCCGCGCCTTGGGCGTTGAACGCCAGGAAGGCGAGCCCCACGGCGTTCACCAGGATCCCGAGCAGCGCGTAGACGAGGCAGACCACGCCCAGACCCGTCGCCCAGGCGCTCTCTGCGGGCACCGGCGCGGACCCCGGCGCCTCGATCGGCGGGGCGTCAGCCGCCACGGCGCATCTGACCGAGCTGCCGTCGCATCTCCGCAAGCTGGCGGCGGAGCGGCTCCGGATCCTGCGGCAGACCGACCTCGTAGACGCAGACCGGATAGCAGCGGTCGTACCAGCGCAGGATCTCCTGCAGGATCTGGATCTGCGTGCCGAGCACCACCGACGCATCGCCGGTCCCGGTGCCCTTGTAGTTGAGACGCTGCACGAGCTTCGGCAGCTCCTCCTGCGCCTCCTTCACCGTCCGCTGCCACTCGTCGTGGATCTTGCGACCGATGCCGTTGGCGGCTTCCTTCCACTCGGGGAGCTGCATCAGCTTCGCGAGCTGCTCCTGCGTGTCCGCGGTGCCTTGGCTGTAGCCGCTGTGGAGGGCGTTGCTCGCATTCAGGGTGAGGTTGTTCTTCTCGTCGGAGAGGTCGAACTCGCCCTCCATCGTGTTGAAGTAGGTGACCTTGCCGGTCTCGGGGTCCCTGTCGTAGGAGACCATCAAGGGCGCGTGGATCATCGCCTGCACCACGTAGCGGTTGCGACCGCCCGACTCCGCGACCTCGCCGCACCGCTCGAGCCACGCCTGCAGCTGGGGTCCGGACGCCGCGGTGGTGCCCGCGAACATCGTGATCGCCCCGAGGGCGCCGACGCTCATGTAGTAGTTCTCGTCGCAGTGAAGCGCGGTGAATGCTCCGCCCGAGATCGCCTCCTTGATCCACGCCACCATGCGGTGCCGCTTCTTGAGGTCGTTGATCGTGGCGCCGACCTTGTCGCCCTCGATCACGAGACCACCTGGGCTGTCGATCAGGAGCACGATGATCTGACCGGGACCGTACTTGTCGGCTTCCTCGCCGATCTTCTCGATCTCGTCGTGGCGGAGCCCGATGCCGAGGGTGCCCGAGAGCGGCAGCAGGAACACGCCAGGCCAGTCGCTCGATGCGGCGCTGCGGTTCGGTCCAGCGTCCTTGCCGCCGGTTGCCGGCGCGGTTGAGGTTGAGGTCGCGCTGGTCCTGGGGCTCGTCGAAGTCGCGGGCTTCGTCGGCGACGAGTCCGTCGATCCTGCCGCGCCCGCCTCGAGGGTCGTCATCGAGGTGATGTCGCCGATCAGGATCGTCTTCGTCGCGGTCTTGCCGGCGATGGTGCCCTCGACCTGCACGAACCGCTTCTCGACCGCCTTGAGCGTGCCCTGCAGCGTCTGCGAGACGCCGCCCTCCTGATACTGGACCTCGACGCGGTCGCCGACGTCGCCGCGCCAGCTGCGACCGTTGCGGAAGGTGAGCTGCTCCGCCGCCATCGCCGAGGGGATGGGAGACGCGACGGCGGTCATCGAGAGGACGCTCCCGAGCAGTCCCGCCCCCACCACGAGCGAGAGCACGAAGGTTCCGAGGCGGGTCTTCACGTCGAGGTCTCCTGGTCTGGCGCCGGGCTCGCCGCACGCCTTCGAATCAGTCCGTGACTCCGATCGGTCGAGGGATCCATCGAGCCCTCGACCGGCGGGCTTCGGCGGCGAACGCCGCCGACGCTTCTACCACCCGAGGGTCCGGCGGGTTGCCGTCGCGGATCCCTCGCGGACGGCTCAGCGACGACCCGGACCCGCGGGTCCGCCCGCGCCGAGTCCGCCGCCGCCCGCCCCGCCGCCACCCGCGCCTCGCCCGCCGCCGCGGAGCCCCAGGATCTGCTCCTTGAGCTGCTCGACGAGCACCTCGAGAGCGAGCAGCGACACGCCGTCCCGCTTCCAGCGGTTCTCGACCGCCGGATACTGCTTCATCGCCCCGATCACCTTCTCGTACAGGTTCTTCGCCGCGCCGAGGTAGCGCACCGCGTCGTCGCCGGATGCCCAGCCGAGGTTCTGCTCGGCGTCCTGCATCCACTTCTTGGTCGCCTCGTAGGTGCGGCGCCAGTCCTCGACGTACCGCTCGATCAACTTCTGTCCGCTCTCCTGGAGCTGGTACTCGCGCCAGCCCTGGAGGAACGCCACGTCGTCGAGCGTCTCGGCGATCCCGGCGCAGACGCCGAGGTCCTCGGCGAGCTCGGCGCGGAGGTTGGTGACGTCCTCGGGGGAGCTGTCCACCACCCAGTGCCCGTTCGTGTCGAGCTTCCAGGTGACCTTGCGTCCCTCGAAGTTGGCGGAGAGCTTGTACTCCGGGCGCATCATCGCCTCGCCGAGCTCGAGCGGATATCCGCCCTTCTCGAGGAAGCCCTTCCCGATGCCGGTCCACGCCGCCATCATCTTCGCGGCGACGTCGGGGTCCTGCCATCCGCCCGCCATGCGAGAGACGTTCTGCAGCCCCCACAGCCGCGCGTTGGGCTTCATGTACATCGTCGGCCAGGACATCGCCATCAGCGAGCCGAAGCCGACGGAGTCCTCGACCCACATCACCTGCGGGTACGCGCTCAGGTCATCGCGGAGCGAGGTCGCGAGCTGGCGGTACTCGCCGAGGAGCCCGAGCCCGGTCTCCGCCCGATCGTCGTCGGCGAGATAGAAGATGTTGTTGATGTCCGCCGACTCGAGGATGAACACCACGAGGTCGGGGTTCGCCTTCTTGCAGTCCGCCACGATCTCCTCGTAGGCGGAAGGATGGATGTCGGTGCCCATCTGCCCGCGCATCGGGATCGGATAGATCACCGGGACCTTGCCGGCGGCGGTCGCGTCGTCGGACGCCGTCGCGGCAGCCGGGGCGGCGAGGGGGGCGACGATCAAGACGAGGGTGAGGGGACGGAGAAGGCTCATGCGGGCTCCTTGGACTCGGAGGCGGGGCGTCCGGCGACGCGAACGCACGCCGCGACCCTTCATTGTGGCACCGCTCCCAAGTCGAGTCCAACGAGTCGGGATGGATCTCGACGAGGGAGTTCGGTTCAGGATCCCCCGCGTTCGCGGAGCCGACTCGCGACCGAGAGTGCCTCCTCGGTGGTCCGGACCCGTCCCTCGAGCTGCGCGTCGTAGACCGCCTCGAGGACGCGACCGAGCAGCGGTCCCGGCGCGAACCCCGCTTCCAGAAGCTCCTTGCCCCGCACCAAGGGCACCGGCTGCCGCTCCCCATGCCGCCGCAGCTCTTCGTCGATCCGATCGACCGAGGCGGGATCGACCCCTCGAAGCACCGCCAGCGACGCCTCGAACGCCGGGTCCATGCCCGCCCGCCGCCGCGCGGCGACCGAGAGATCCGACCAGACGTTGATCCGGTCGATGCCGCGGAACACCCCCTCGAGGCGATCCCGCTCCAGGTTCGAGAGTCCGAGCGCCGACTGCAGGTCCGCCGCGTCTCGGAGGGCGTCGTCGATCCCGCCTCGATCAAGCCGCCACGCCGCCAAGGCGGTCATCGCGTCGGCGTCGGAGGGAAGTCCCCCAAGCCGTGGATGGGCGGCGACCTGGTGGTCGCCGAGCAGGCAGCGATCAAGTCCCCACGACTCGAGCAAGGTCGCCGCGCGGGCGCGGTGACGCTCGCCGAGCATGCGGCGCAGCTCCTGCCCGAGCCGCTCGCGGCTCACGCCACCGAGGTCGCCCCGGAGCGACTCGATCGCCGAGGCGGTCGCCGGATCGATCGACAGCTCGAACCTCGCGGCGAACCTCGCGCCCCGCAGCGCCCGCAGGCGGTCCTCCGAGAGCCTCGCCGCCGGATCGCCGATCGCCCGCAGCACCCGGTCGCGGAGGTCCTGCTCGCCGCCCACGAAGTCGAGCACCCGCCCATCGCGGGGGTCCTCGAAGAGCCCGTTGATCGTGAAGTCGCGCCGCATCGCATCGGCACGGGCGTCGGCAAAGCGCACGCCCTCCGGGTGCCGACCATCTCGGTACTCGAGGTCCGCCCGGAAGGTCGCGATCTCGAAGGACGCACTCCCTCGGCGGAGGAGCATCACGCCGAACGCCTCGCCCACCCCGATCGCCCGCGGGAAGACGCCGCGGACCTGCTCGGGCGTCGCGTTGGTCGCGATGTCGAACTCGCGCGGCGCGAGCCCAAGCAGCCGATCCCGCACGCAGCCGCCGGCGAAGAGCGCCTCGAAGCCCGCCTCGCGGAGCTTCGCCGCGATGCGGACCGCGTCGCCGCGGACGTCGGAGGCTCGGGAAGGACCGCCGCTCACGCGGGCAGACTATCCGGCGGCGGACGTCGCCCCGCGACCGCCGTCCGCGCCCGCGCCGCCTGCTCGCCGACCGCCTGCTCGAGCAACCCAAGCGCCGCCGACTCCTCCGCGTCGCACACCGCGGTCGGCTCGATCGCCTCGCCGACCGCGACCACCACCCGTCCGCGGAGGCGGGGTCGGGATCGTCCCTTCGGCCAGACCTCGTGGCTTCCGGCGACGCCCATCGGCACGATGCGGACCTTCGCCCGCCGGACGAGCAGCAGCACGCCCCGGCGGAAGGGCTGCATGGTGCCGTCCTCGGATCGGGTGCCCTCGGGGAAGATCGCGACGCACCGTCCCGCGGCAAGCTCGCCGAGCGCCGCCTTCATCGCCGCCGCGTCGCCCCCCTCTCGGCGGACGGGGATGCAGCCGTAGCTTCGGAGCAGCCGACCGAAGAACCCCTTGAAGAGCGTGTCCCTCGCCATCGGCGAGAACTGCCGGTCGCTCATCGCGCTGCCCACGAGCATGGGATCGAGAAAGGACACGTGGTTGGCGATCACGAGGACCGCGCCCTCCCGCGGGATGCGGCGGCGATCGAGGACCCGGTAGCGGTAGAGCACCCGCAGCGAGCACTCGACGAGGAACCGGCAGGCGTCGAACCAGAGGATCGCCGGAATGGATCGCCCCGGGACCCGGCGGCGGAACTGGAGCGGTCCGATCATCGCCGCGGCGTTCCCGCGGTGCCCTCCGCGCCCACCCGCCGGAGCGCGTCCCTCACCTCCCGCTCGAGGCGGTCCACCACCTGCTCGAGGGTCGTGCCGCCCGTGTCCACCACCACGGCGCCCGGCGGACGCACGAGGGGAGCCACCGCGCGGGCGCGGTCGTGCTCGTCGCGCTCGCGGATCGCCCGCCGCAGCGCCAGCTCGTCCACCCGCTCCCCCGCCTGCTCGAGCTGCAGGAGGCGACGGTGCGCCCGCTCCTCGACCGGCGCGTCGAGGAAGAACCGCACCAGCGCATCGGGGAAGACGACCGAACCCTGGTCCCGCCCCTCGCTCACGAGGCGCGGCATCGCCGACGCGATCCGCCGTTGCGACTCGACGAGGATCGCCCGCACCTCCGGTCGAGCCGCGACCGCCGAGGCGGCGGCGGACGCCTCCACCGATCGGATCGCCTCCTCGACCGGCTCGCCGTCGAGCAGGATCACCGGGGGATCCGCCCGCCAATCGAAGTCGATCCGGCTGCGGCGGATCACCGCCGCGACCGCGGCGCCATCCGAGGGTTCGATCCCGGAACGCAGCGCGAGGAGCGCCGCCGCCCGGTACATCGCGCCGGTGTCGAGGACCTGCCAGCCAAGGCGTCGGGCGAGCTGCTGTGCGACGCTCGACTTCCCGCACCCCGCGGGACCGTCGATGGTCACCACGAGCCCGCCCGCCCCCGAGGTCACGCCTCCTCGTCCGCGTCAGGCACCGCGGCGAGGGAGCCTTCGAGGTGCTCGCGGGCGAGGCGGATGCGCTTCGCGGCATCCTTCGCCCGCGACGAGAGCGCCAGCGTGCTCGAGAAGTTCACGGCGCGGATCGCCGAGACGAACTCGCCGAGGCGCGTCCACGCCGAGTCGGCGATCCTCGCGCTCGTGCCGAACACCGCGTCGAGCTCCGCGAGGATCACCGTCGAGTAGGGCGCGAGCCGGCGGAGGGTCGCCTCCGCGTCCTTGGTGCGGGCGGCGTGGGCGAACCCGGGCATGCAGCCGATCCGGAAGCCGCCGACCCGTCGGATGAGGTCGGTCATTGCCTCGACCTGCAGCAGGGCTCCGTCCTTCGCCGAGGGCGCGATGAGCAGGTTGAGCTCGTGCTTCTCGATCGACTGCAGACCCCGACGCACGGCGCCGGCAAGGGCGTCGAGGTCGGCGCCCGCCGCCGCACGGCAGGAGATGCCGAGCCCGCTGCACCCGAGGCGAGACGCGACCGTCGCGAGGCGCTGGAGGCGGTCCATCGCCAAGGGACCGACCTCCGGATCGGAGGAGGCGAGGTCGAGCTCGACGTCGTCGATCAAGGTCAGGCAGGGACAGGCGACCTTGTCCGCCGCGTCGCGAAGCCGGTCGAGGTCCCGCCCGGTCCGACCCGCGAGCAGGGACGCCCGCAGCGTCAGCCCCCGCAGCTGGAACTCCTCGATCGCGACCCGAGGAAGATCATGGAGTTCCGGACGGTTGCGACCCGCCGCGAGGCTCGCGAGGGACCCGACCTCCAGGGTCATCATGATCGGTGCCTGCAACCGCTGCTCCGTCGATGGGGTGGTGGCGGCGCCTCCGCCGTGCAGGTGGAGTCTAGTGGATCGACCCTCCTCCCCCGTCTCCTTCGACGCCGACCGATGCGGTCTCCGGCGGCGAACGCCAGTTGACTCGGAGCCTCGAACATCAAGGGGTCATGACCGGAGTGAAGATTTTCAGTGAGGGTCCTTGCGAATCTGGGAAAGACCGGTAACCTGCGGAGGTAGCTCTGCATCTTTCTCCCCTCCGGAAAGCGCCCATCGTTCGCGATGGGCGCTTTCTCTTCGACCGCTGCCGGGGCTCCCTCGGGAAGACCGGTCGGAGGCGATCGGAGCTGGTCGGAGCTGGTCGGAGCTGGTCGGAGCTGGTCGGAGTCTCGCTCGGATCGATCCGCCCCTCCGTAAGATCCGCCCCTTCATTCCTTGGACACCTCCGATGACAAGCCCCTCCGATCTCCGCTACTCCCAGACCCACGAGTGGTTCCGCGTCCAAGGCGACGTGGTCACGATGGGCATCACCCAGTTCGCGGCGGACCAGCTCACCGACGTGACCTACGCCGCGATGAAGCCTGCGGGCACGCAGGTCGCCGCGGGCGGCTCGATCGGGGAGGTCGAGTCGGTGAAGACGACCAGCGACGTCTACGCCGCCGTCGCCGGCGAGATCATCGAGGCGAACTCGGCGATCTCGGCGGATCCGTCGCTCGTGAACTCCGACCCCTACGGCGCCGGCTGGATGGTGCGGCTTCGTTGCAAGGACGCCTCCCCGCTCGCGAAGCTCATGGACGCGAAGGCGTACGACTCGAGCCTCGCGGGTGCCTGAGCCCCACCGCGCTGCGGTCGCCACCAACGAGGGAGATCCGACGATCGCCCGCGGCGCCGCGGTCCGTCTGTCGGTGGAGGAACTCCGCAAGACCTACCGCACCGGCGACCGCGTCGTCGAGGCGATCCGCGGACTGGACCTCGCGATCACCGAGCCCGGCTTCTTCGCGGTGATGGGACCCTCCGGGAGCGGCAAGACGACGCTGCTGCATCTCCTCGCCGGACTCGACCGACCGGACGGCGGTCGGATCGAGGTCGGCGGCGAGCGGATCGACGAGCTGCCCGAGGCGGCGCTGACCCGATACCGGCGCCAGCGCATCGGGATCGTCTTCCAGCAGTTCAACCTGCTTCCGACGATGACGGCGCTCGAGAACGTGATGCTGCCCGGAACCCTCGACGGTCGCCCCGCGGCGCAGCTCCGCGCGCGGGCGGCGGAACTCCTCGCGGAGCTCGGACTCGCGGATCGGCTCGAGCACCGCCCCGACGCCCTCAGCGGCGGCGAGCAGCAGCGGGTGGCGATTGCGCGGGCGCTCTTCTTCGATCCGCCGGTCCTCTTCGCCGACGAGCCGACCGGGAACCTCGACTCCGCCACGAGCGGACGGCTCTGGGAGCTCCTCCGCCGCCTCGCGTCGGAGAAGGGCATGCTCGTCTTGATGGTCACGCACGAGCCCGCGGCGGCGGTGCACTGCCGGCGGGTCTTCGTGCTTCGGGATGGAACCCTCGCGGGAGCCTTCGATGTCGATGGGCTGGATGCGGGCGGCCTCGCCGTTCGTGCAGCTGAGCTTGCTCGGTCGCCCGCGTAGGTCGGCGCTCCTCGCGACCGCGGTGCTGCTCTCCTCCGCCCTGGTGGTGACGGTGACGTCGCTCGTCGCCTCCGGCCAGGCGGCGGTGGAGCGGCGGATCGTCCGCTCGATCGGCGCGACCGACGCGATCGTCTCGCACCAGTTCGCCGCCGACTTCGAGGAGTCGCTCCTCGCGGAGGTCGCCCGATGGCCGGGCGTGCGGGCGGCGGGCGGGCGGCTGCGGAGCTCGGTCACCCTCGCCCGCGAGGATGGTCGTCTCGACGCGGAGGGTCGCCGCCGCCGGATCACCGTCGAGTGCCGCGGCTTCGACCTCGCCGACGCCGAGACGTTCGACCAGATCGAGCTCGAGGCGGGTCGGATTCCCTCCGCGCCGGCGGAGGTGGTGATCGATCCGCTCACCGCGTCGCATCTCGAGGCGGAGGTCGGCACGCGGCTCGTCGTCGAGCGGTTCGGCGATCCGGTGGTCCTCGAGGTCGTCGGCATCCAGCGCCGACCGATCCTCGGCGCGCTGCAGCGACCACTGATGCAGCTGCCTCGACCCACCCTCGCGACGGCGACCAGCTCGGAGGGACGACTCAGCGCGATCGCCCTCATCCTCGAACCCGGCACCGACGTCGAGGCGTGGTGCCAGGACCGCCAGAACCTGCTCGGAGCGGATGGCGACCTCGTCGTCGAGCCCTCCGAGCGGATCCGAGGCGGGTTCGACCGCACCGTCTCCGCGAGCCGCCTCGGGCTCACCGTGGGCTCGGTGATCGCGTTCCTCTCCTGCGCCTTCATCGTCGCGACCGGCATGACCACCGCGGTCGTCGAGCAGCAGCGGCTGCTCGCCATCACCCGCTGCCTCGGCGCTGCCCGCTGGCACCTGCTCGTCGGGCAGGTGCTCGCGGGGTTCCTGATCGGCGCGGTGGGCGGACTGCTGGGTCTTCCCCTCGGCGTCGCGATCGGTTGGATCACCGCCGCGGCGCTGCCGGAGGTCCTCACCGCCGGTCTTGCCCTGCCCCCCTTCGCGTTCGGGCTCGCGATGATCGGCTCGATCGGTGCGGGCGTGCTCGGCGCCGCCTATCCGGCGGTGCAGGCGAGCCGCGTGCCTCCGCTCGAGGCGATGCGGGTTCGCGCGATCGCCCCACGCACCTCGCGGATGCTCCTCTGCGCGGGCGTCGGGCTCGCGCTGATCGGGGTGCAGCTTGCGCTCCTCGCGATCCCCGACCGCGACGCCCGCTATCTCATCTACAGCTTCGTCGGCATGCCGCTGCTGCACCTCGCGTGGTTCCTGCTCGCCCCGCCAGTCCTCTTCCTCCTCGCCCTCGTCGCCGCCGGTCCCCTCGAGCGGCTGCTCGGGCTGCCGACCTCGCTCCTCTCCGGCTCGGTCCGCGCGACGCCCTATCGCCTCGGCTTCACCGCGGGCGCCTTGATGGTGGGACTCTCCATCCTCGTCAGCACCTGGAGCAACTCGCTCTCGATCGTCGAGGTCTTGCGCGAGCGGGTCCGGTTCGCCGACGGCTTCGTCTTCCGCACCGGAGGGCTCTCCCCGCCGCAGCAGGAGGCGATCGCGGCGCTCCCCGGCGTCGCGGAGGTCTGCCCGATCGGCTACCTGCCGCTCGAGGTGATCGGTCAGCAGGTCTTCGGCTTCGAGGGGCTCGCGCCGACGAACGTGGTCGCGGTGGGCTTCGAGCCGGAGCGGTTCCTGCGCCTCAACCGGATCGAGTGGGTGCGCGGCACGCCGGAGGAGGCGGTCCCTCGCCTGCGGCAGGGCGACGCGGTGCTCGTCGCCGAGCCGTTCCTCACCGCGCGAGGTCTCGGCGTCGGCGACCGGATCCGCCTCGGGAACCAGCGTCGAAGCCTCGAGTTCGAGATCGTCGGCGTGGTCTCCGCCGCGGGGCTCGACATGGCGACGCAGATGTTCGGGATGCGCTCGCTCTACAACGAGCAGGCGATCAGCTGCGTCTTCATGGACTTCGGCGCGGTGGCGCGGCACTTCGGGAGCCGCGAGGCGTTCATCCTGCAGCTCTCGCTCGATCCGCTCCTCGACGAGGCGATGGAGCGGGATCTCGGCGAGCGGATCACCTCCGCGGTGCCCGGCTCGGTCTTCGCGACCGGGAGGGGCATCCAGGCGATCGTCGACCAGGTCGGCGGCACCGTGCTCGGAATCGCCGCCGCGGTCGCGGCGGGCGCGCTCCTGCTCGCGGGGCTTGGCGTGGGCAACGTGATCGCCGCGGGAATCGCCGCGCGGCGGTTCGAGTTCGGGCTGATGCGGGCGATCGGCGGACGCCGCGCCGCCGTCGCGGCGCTCGTCGCGGGCGAGGGTGTCCTCGTCGCCGCCGCCGCCTCGCTCGCCGGGCTTGGTCTCGGTCTCCAGCTCGCGTGGATGGGGCGGGCGATGTACCGCGACCTCGCGGGGCTCGACCTCGGCGGAAACCTCCCGGCGCTGCCGTGGCTCGCTGCCTCCGGCGCGGTGCTGCTGATCACGCTCGCCGCCGGTGCGCCCGCGACGCTTGGTCTCCTTCGTCGACCGACCGTCGAGCTCCTCGCGGTTGGTCGCGCCGGCTGACCGCGCGATCGGTCCGCGCCGCCGCGATCCCTACGATGCCCGCGTGAGCGACGGCAGGTTCAGGATCAAGAGCCCCTTTCGTCCGACCGGCGACCAGCCGACCGCGATCGAGACCCTCGTCGGCGGCATCGGCGAGGGACGGCGGTTCCAGACGCTGCTCGGGGCGACCGGCACCGGCAAGACCTTCACGATGGCGAACGTGATCGAGCGGGTGCAGCGCCCGACCCTCATCGTGAGCCACAACAAGACCCTCGCGGCGCAGCTCTACGAGGAGATGAAGGAGCTCTTCCCCGAGAACGCGGTGAGCTACTTCGTCAGCTACTACGACTACTACCAGCCCGAGGCGTACATCCCGCAGCGGGACATCTACATCGAGAAGGACGCCTCGCGGAACAAGGACCTCGATCGCCTCCGCCTCGCCGCCACGAGCAACCTGCTGAGCCGCCCCGACGTGATCGTCGTCGCGAGCGTGAGCTGCCTCTACGGGCTCGGCTCGCCGAGCGAGTACGGCAAGCGGATCGTGATGGTGCGGCGCGGCGAGGTCCTCGAGCGCCGGGCGTTCTTCCTCGCCCTCGCCGGCATGCAGTACCAGCGGCGCGAGGTCGATCCCACCCGCGGCTGCTACCGCGTGCGGGGCGACTGCGTGGAGGTCCACCCGGCGCACGAGGAGCACGCGATCCGCCTCGACCTCTTCGGCGACGAGATCGACCGGATCGAGCTCTTCGATCCGACCTCCGGCGAGGTGCTCGGCGAGGCGGCGCAGGTCTTCATCTTCCCCGCGGTCCACTACGTCACGCCGCAGGACCGCATGGAGTCGGCGCTCGCGGGGATCCGCGAGGAGCTCGACGCGCGGCTCCTCGAGTTCCGAGGCAAGGGACTCCTCCTCGAGGCGGAGCGCCTCCGCGCCCGCACCCTCAACGACCTCGAGATGATCGCGGAGACCGGCACCTGCCCCGGCATCGAGAACTACGCGCGGCACTTCGATGGTCGCCGACCCGGCGAGCGGACCTACAACCTCCTCGACTACCTCGCCCTCGTCCCGGGGCGGCGTCCCGAGGAGTGGCTCTGCATCCTCGACGAGAGCCACGTGACGATCCCGCAGATCCGCGGCATGTACTTCGGCGACCGCAGCCGCAAGCAGACCCTGGTGGACCACGGGTTCCGCCTGCCGAGCGCCCTCGACAACCGCCCGCTCCGCTTCGAGGAGTTCGTGGAGATGGTGCCGCAGGCGATCTTCGTCTCCGCGACGCCCGGACCGTGGGAGCTCGAGCAGTCGGGCGGCGAGGTCGCCGAGCAGGTGATCCGACCGACCGGTCTGGTCGATCCGCCGATCGAGGTCCGGCCCGCCCGCACGCAGGTCGCGGACCTGCTCGAGCTCGTGCGCGGTCGCGCCGCCCGTGGCGAACGGAGCCTCGTCACCGCCCTGACCAAGCGGCTCTGCGAGGACCTCACCAACTACCTCCACGAGCAGGGCGTGCGGGTCCGCTACCTCCACAGCGAGATCGACACCCTCGAGCGGCTCGGGATCCTGCGGGACCTCCGCCGCGGCGAGTTCGACGTGCTCGTCGGGGTGAACCTCCTCCGGGAGGGGCTCGACCTGCCGGAGGTCTCGCTGGTGTGCATCCTCGACGCCGACAAGCAGGGCTTCCTGCGGAGCCAGTCGAGCCTGATCCAGACGATGGGGCGCGCCGCGAGGAACGTGAACAGCCTCGCGGTGATGTACGCCGACGGGATCACCCCGGAGATGCAGTCCGCGATCGACGAGGTGAACCGCCGCCGCGAGAAGCAGCTCGCCTACAACGCGGCGCACGGCATCACGCCGCGCACCATCGAGAAGGCGATCCGCCGAGGGATCGAGCAGGAGATCGCCGCGGGGCGCACCGTGCGGAAGGCGGCGGGCACCGCGAGCGAGAAGGCGTTCGATCGCGACGAGCTCGAGAAGCTGCTCGAGGAGGAGATGCTCGACGCGGCGAAGTCGCTCGAGTTCGAGAAGGCGGCGCGGCTTCGCGACCAGCTCGAGCGCGTGCGGAGAGGAGGCGAGGTGGACCTCTCGGAGGAGCCCCGACGCACCGAAAAGCCGGGAGAGCCGGGCTCTCGCGCGGGTCGCACCGGTCCACGACGCCGCAAGGCGAGCCGATAGCCGTCGGTCCTTCCCCTCGCCGTCGGTCGTTCCCCGAACCACCGCGTCGACTCGTCCTCGCCTCGACCTCGATCGCCGACGGCTCGTCAGCGGGCGACCGGTCGCGCCACGCCCCCGAGACGGATCCGTCCCGACGCCGCGACGAACCGCCGCCACGCCTCGCCGCCCGCCCGCGGTCGCCGCGGGGGCACCGCCGCGGGTCGCGGCGTCTTGACGGGCTGAAGCGTGGGGGTCGACGGAGTCACGAGCGGGATGGTCCTCGGTGTCGAGGGGTTGCCTCTTATTCGGAGGTCCTGCACCTCGGTTGGGAGGATTCCAGCGTAAACGACGAGAAGTGCAAGACTGGAACGACCAGAGCATCGAACTCCGATCGACTTCCGGGGGGTCCGTCCACTCCGATAACCTGCCCGCGGCCGAGCCCCCATGACCATCCACCCCCGTCCCGCCGACCCCGCCGCGCGGCTGATCCGCGTCCGCGGGGCGCGAGAACACAACCTCCGCGACCTCTCCGTGGACATCCCCCGCGATGCCATGGTGGTGGTGACCGGCGTCTCCGGCTCGGGCAAGAGCTCCCTCGCCTTCGACACGATCTTCGCGGAGGGGCAGCGGAAGTACATGGAGTCGCTCTCCGCGTACGCCCGGCAGTTCCTCGACCAGATGCAGAAGCCGGACGTGGATGGCATCGAGGGGCTGCCCCCGACGATCGCGATCGAGCAGCGCTCCGGCGGGCACTCCCCCCGCTCGACCGTCGCGACCACCACGGAGATCCAGGACTACCTGCGCGTCCTGCTCGCCCGCTGCGGCGAGCCGACCTGCTGGCACCGCGACGAGAAGGGGCGCGTCTGCGGTCGACCCATCGCCCGCACCGACTCGTCGGTGCTCGTCGACCTCCTCGTCCGCGAGCATGCCGGCACGCGGGCGATGATCGCGGCGCCGGTCGTGCGCGGCAGGAAGGGCTTCCACCGCGACGTCCTCGAGCAGATGCAGAAGCAGGGCTTCCTGCGGGCGAGGGTCGATGGTCGCCTCGTCGACCTGCGGGAGGCACTCAAGGACGGCGGCGAGAACCCGCTCAAGCTCGGTCGCTACGAGACCCACGACGTCGAGGCGGTGGTCGATCGGCTCTCGCTCGGCGCGGACTCGCGGCAGCGCCTCGCGGAGAGCCTCGAGACGGCGCTCCGCGCCGGCGACGGCGCGGTGGTGGTGCTGCTCGAGGACGCCTCGGGGGGATGGACCGAGCGGCGCTTCAGCGAGCGGTTCGCCTGCCCGGATCACCCGGAGTGCTCGATCGAGGAGCTGGCGCCGCGGCTCTTCTCCTTCAACAGTCCGCACGGGGCGTGTCCGCGCTGCGCGGGTCTCGGCGACATCAGCGAGTTCGACCTCGCCCTCGTCGTGCCCGACGAGGCGCGGGGCGTCGCGGAGGGCGCGATCGAGCCGTGGCGCAAGAACGGGCGGCGGATGAACATCTACTACGCCCGGATCCTGCGGCGCTTCTGCGAGTGGACGGGGATCCCGCGGGACCTGCCCTTCCGCGACCTTCCGGCGCGGGAGCGCCAGGTCCTGCTGCACGGGACCGACGACGCGCTCGAGACGGAGCTCGGCTTCTCCTTCGAGGGCGTGCTCCCGAACCTCCGCCGCCGCTACGAGGAGAGCGAGAGCGAGCTCGTGAAGGAGCGGCTCCGCGGCTACCAGACCTCGGTGCCCTGCCCGGAGTGCCAGGGGGCGAGGCTTCGACCGCAGGCGCTCGCGGTGCGGATCTCCGCGGGCGGCACGCGGCTCAACATCGCGGAGGTCGCCGCCCTCACCATCTCCCGCGCCCTCGGCTTCTTCCAGAGCCTCGACCTCGACGCGGAGCGGCGGAAGATCGCCGCCCCGGTCCTGAAGGAGATCGACGCCCGGCTCGGCTTCCTCGCCGCGGTGGGACTCGACTACCTGACGCTCGATCGCGCAAGCTCGACCCTCTCCGGCGGCGAGGCGCAGCGGATCCGGCTCGCCACGCAGGTCGGCTCGGGGCTCGTCGGAGTCTGCTACGTGCTCGACGAGCCGACCATCGGGCTCCACTCGCGGGACAACGATCGGCTCATCGCGACGCTCCGGAACCTCGCCCGCATCGGGAACACCGTGCTCGTCGTCGAGCACGACGAGGAGATGATCCGCGCCGCCGATCACGTGCTCGACGTCGGTCCCGGACCCGGGCGCCACGGCGGCACCGTGGTTGCGCAAGGCACCGTCGCCGACGTGATGGCAAGCCCCCGCTCGCTCACCGGCGACTACCTCGCCGGACGCCGCGGCGTGCCGGTGCCGGAGCGCCGCCGACCAGTCTCCGAGAAGGAGTCGATCCGCGTCGTCGGGGCGAGCGCGAACAACCTGCGCGACCTCGACGCGGCGTTTCCCCTCGGCGGGCTCGTGGTCGTGACCGGCGTCTCCGGCTCCGGGAAGAGCACCCTCGTCAACGAGGTGCTGCTGAAGGCCGCGCTCCGCGAGGTGCAGGGAGCCCGCGTGGTGCCCGCGGCGCATCGGCGGGTGACGGGGCTCTCGAAGATCGAGCGGATCGTCGAGGTGGACCAGTCGCCGATCGGGCGGACCCCTCGCTCGAATCCCGCGACCTACACCGGCATCCTCGACGAGGTCCGCAAGCTCTTCTCGCTCGTCCCGGAGTCGAAGATCCGCGGCTACCAGCCCGGTCGCTTCAGCTTCAACGTGAAGGGCGGTCGCTGCGAGACCTGCCAGGGGCAGGGCGTGCGGCGGATCGAGATGCACTTCCTGCCCGACGTCTTCGTGACCTGCGAGACCTGCCGGGGCACCCGGTTCAACCGCGAGACGCTCGAGGTGCGCTTCAAGGGCAGGACGATCGCGGAGGTGCTCGACCTCACCGTGGACGACGCCCTCGTCTTCTTCGAGGCGCACGCGCGGGTCCACCGGATGCTCGCCTGCCTGCGCGACGTCGGGCTCGGCTACGTGCAGCTCGGGCAGGCGTCGACCACCCTCTCGGGCGGCGAGGCGCAGCGGATCAAGCTCGCCGCGGAGCTCGGGCTCTCCGGCGCCGGACGGGCGCTCTACGTCCTCGACGAGCCGACCACCGGGCTCCACTTCGACGACGTCCGCAAGCTCCTCGAGGTGCTCGAGCGGCTCGCGGACGCGGGGCACTCGCTCGTGGTCATCGAGCACAACCTCGAGGTCGTGAAGCGAGCCGACTGGATCATCGACCTCGGTCCGGAGGGCGGCGACCGCGGCGGCACCATCGTGGCGACCGGCACGCCCGAGGAGGTCGCGGCGAATCCCGCGAGCCACACCGGCAAGTTCCTCGCGCCGCTGCTCGATCCGGCGAAGGTCGCCCGCGCCGCTCGACCCGCCGCCCCGACGCGGACGGCGCGACCACCCGCCACGTCGGTCGGCGCCGAGTCGGCGAAGACGAAGACGCCCGCGAGGAAGCCCGGGAAGGAGACCGCACGGACGCCGGCTCGCGCGAAGGGTGCCTCGCCTCGCGCCGCAGGCAGCCGCCGTGGCTGACTCCGGTCGCCGCGCCCGATGGAGCGGCGCGACCCTCGGAGCCGCCGTCGCGCTCGGGGCGATCGTCGCGATCCTCATGCTGGTGGCGCCGGATCCGGGATGGCGCCGCGCCCTGCGGCGTTCCGCGGCGGTCGAGGCGATCCTTGATCCCTCGCCGGAGGTCCGGCGCGGGGCGTGGGAGTCGCTCACTGCAGACCTCCGCGACGACCAGTCGCGCGAGGCGACCATCGCGGAGATCGAGGACGTGCTCGAGGAGCGCCTGCGGACGCACTCGGTTCCCGATCCGGTGCTCGCCGACCTCGCCCGCGAGCTCGCCGGATTCACCGCCTCGCGGTGGGATCGACCGACGGACCGAGCGATCCTCGTGAGGTCGATCGAGCTCGCGGCGACGGGCGAGCCGCCGGACGCCGTGCTCGCGACCTTCGCCGTGGAGCGGCTCGCCGCGCTGCCCGACGGGCTCGCGCTTCCCGTGGCGCCGGAGGTCGCGGCGGCGCTCTGGAGCCGCCTTGATACGCCGATGCAGGCGCGTCTGCTGCCGCGGCTCGCCTCGCTCGCGGATGGATCGAGGCGGAGGACGCTCGCCCTCCTCGAACCGCCCGTCGATCGCGACCTCGCGGGGCGACTCCTCCTCGCGCGGTGGCTCGTCGACGGCGATCCGGCGGCGGCGATCGCCCTCGCCTCCGATTCCGCGCTCCACCCGGACCTCCTCGATCGCTCGCGTGCGGCGGCGGTCAGGCTCGATCCTCGCGCGGCGATCGGCGTGCTCGATGACCTCGACGCCGATCCCGATGCCCCGTGGGCGACGATCCTCGCGCCCGCCTCCGAGGAGCCCGCGGTGCGGGCGGCGATCGAGCGTCGCGCCGCCGAAGGCGAGCCTGCATCGCGGCGACTCCTCGCACGCATCGACGCCGTCGCGGCAGGCGAGCCCGCCGACGCCGAGGGGCTCGCCGCCGCGTGGGACCTCCTCGCCGATCCGACGAGTCCCGCCGATCTGCGGCGGGTCGCGGCGCTCCTCCTTCTCGCGGCGACCTCGAGCGAGGACCTGCCGGAGTCGGCGCTCGCGAGCCTCCTCGAGGGAGCCGTCGCCGGCGAGTCGGGCTCGGTCCTCGCGTCGGCGCTCCTCGCGGAGGCGACCGATCGAACCCGGCTCGCGTCGGCGTGGCTTCGGAGCCTCGAGGACGACCGCAAGCGGGCCGGCGCGATCCTCGCCGTGCTCATCGACGGTCGATCCGGCGCCGACCTCGCGGCGATCGCCCGCACGCAGTCGGGCGCCTCCGATCCGCAGGTCCGCTCGCTGCTTCGCGCCGCGTCCTGGGCGCTCGCCGCGCCGCGCGACTTCGCCGTGCGCGATTTCGACCGCGAGTTCGTCCATCGCATCTCCCGCGGCGAGGCGGGCGGGGAGGTCGATCCGGACGTCCTCGCGCTTCGCCTCGCCGCAGGCGAGCCCGCCGCGGTCGGGGACCTCCTCGCGCTGCCGAGGGAGCCCACGAGCGAGGACCCCGAGGCGATCGCCGGCTGGAGCCGGCGCATGGCGATCCGCTGGCTCCTCGTCGAGCGGTTCGTGCCGGACCTCGCGGCGGCGCTTGGTCCGCCGCTCGGCGGATCGAGGCGCGGGCGGGCGCTCGAGCGCGACCTCGCGCTCGTCGAGTGGTGGTCGCTTCGACCCGAGCTCCGCTTCGACCCCTCGCGACGACGGTGGGTGCGGTCGCGATCCTCCTCGGACTTGTGACGGGCCCGCGAACCTCGGAAGATCTCCCGGCGACATCCCCTCCTCGAGACCCGCGATGCCCGAACCCGGCTTCAACACCTCCCTCCGCGTGCTGATGACCCCACAGGACACCAACCATCAGGGGACGGTCTTCGGAGGCGTGATCCTCTCGCGGGTCGACCAGGCGGCGTACCTCGAGGCGCGACGCCACGGGCAGCACCGCTGGGTGACCGTCTGCATGGAGCGCATCGAGTTCAAGGCGCCGATCTGGACCGGCGACATCGTGGACTTCGACACCAAGACCGAGGCGACCGGACGGAGCTCGGTGACGGTGAAGGTCGAGGTCTTCGCGGAGCGCTACGCGACCCGCGACCGCGTCGCGGTGACCGAGGCGATGGTGAAGATGGTGGCGGTGAACGCCGCCGGGCAGTCGATCGACTTCCGAGGCGCCCCCACCGTCGGCGCGTCGGTCGCTCCGGAGCGGCGCGGATGATCCGCCGCCTCGGCGGGCTCGTCTCCGGCGGCGGTCGCACCGTCGCGAACCTGCTCGAGCGGATCGAGCGGGACCGGATCCCGGCGCGGATCGAGGTGGTGATCGCCCATCGCGAGGACATCGCGGCGGTGCCGCGGCTTCGCGCCCTCGGGCTCCGGGTCGAGGTGATCCCCGCGCCGCGCAGCGGGGTCGTCGGCGAGGATGACCTCGGCGACCGCATCGACGCGATGCTCGAGTCCTGCGGCGTGGACCTGGTGCTCCTCGCCGGCTACCTGCGGCGGTTCCGCGTGGGTCGCCGCTGGATCGACCGGGCGATCAACATCCACCCGGCGCTCCTTCCGGACTTCGGCGGTCCCGGCTTCTACGGGCTCCGCGTGCACCAGGCGGTGCTCGCCGCGGGGCGCCGGGAGTCGGGCTGCACCGTGCATTGGGTGGACGAGCGCTACGACCACGGCGAGGTGATCCTCCAGCGGCGCTGCGCCGTGCTTCCCGGCGACACCCCGGAGTCGCTCGCGGCGCGGGTCTTCGCCGAGGAGCGCGAGGCGCTGCCGGAGGCGGTGAGGCGGATCGCCCTCGGGCTTCGTCCGACCGCGGCGCGAGGCGCCGACCGATCCGGCGGCGATCGCCCGCGCTGATTGGCGTCAATCCGCGGCGTCGCGGTTGCCCCCGCGCCACCTCGGCGCCACCATGACGTCGTGACCAGGGTGCTTCTTCGATCGACGGTGCTCGCGGGGCTCCTCGCCCTCGGCATCGCCCCGCCGGTCGCCGGCGCCGACGACCGCGAGGAGCGGGTGATCGAGGCGTTCGGTCGCGGCGACCTCGCGACGGCGGAGCGGCTCCTCGAGGAGCTCCTCGCGGCGGATCCGGGCCATCCGGAGCACCTCTACAACCTCGCCTGCGCCCGAAGCCTCCGCGGCGACCAGGAGGACGCGGCGCGGCGCCTGCTCGAGGCGGTCGACGCGGGCTTCCGCGATCGGCGGATCATCGAGGAGGACCCGGACCTCGCGGCGCTCCGCGCCCATGCGGCGTTCGCCGCGGTCCGCGAGGTCCTCGACCGGACCGGCGACCGCCCCAACGCGGACGCGGCGCGGTCGAGCCTCGCCGCATGGCTCGACCGCTTCGGGCCGAGCCGCTACCGGGTCGAGGAGGACCGCGAGCGCTCGCTCGTGATCGCCACCTCGCTCGGCGAGGCGTCGCACCGCGAGATGATCGAGATGCTCGATGCGCAGGCGGACCATCAGGTCCGGACGCTCTTCGGCAGGCACCCCGAGCATCCGGTGCTCCTCGTCGTCGCCACGCCCGAGGACGCGGCGCGGTTCTTCGCGAGCAGCACCACCGCCGGTCTCTACGATCACGCCCGCCGGCGGCTCGTGACCCGGGACATCGGCGAGAGCCTCCGGCACGAGTTCACGCACCTGCTCCATCACGCCCAGATGGAGCGGCTCGGGCAGAAGCATCCGATCTGGATCCAGGAGGGGCTCGCCTCGCTCTACGAGGCGTACGTGCTCGCGCCGGACGGCTCGATCGAGTTCACCCCGAACAGCCGCCACAACGTCGCCTTCCGCGCCACCCGCGCGGGCGCGATGCGTCCGTGGTCGGAGGTGCTCGCCCTCGATCCCAAGGGATTCATGAAGGAGGCGAACCGCCTCTATCCGCAGGTCCGCTCGATGTTCGAGTTCATCGACGCCGAGGCGGGTCTGCCGCGGTTCTGGGAGGCGTACCTCCGGACCTACTCCCAGCGCCCCGACGGCTCGGCGGCACTCGAGGAGGTGCTCGGCGAGGACCTCGCGGCGCTCGACAAGCGGTGGAAGAGGTGGGTGGTCGAGCGGGGCGGGATCGACGACAGCGTCCGACCAGGGGATGCATCGCTCGGGATCGAGGGCGAGGACCTGCCCGACGGGGTGAAGGTGACGCGGATCCTGCCGAGCTCCGCCGCGAGCGCCGCCGGCGTCCGGCGCGGCGACGTCCTCCTCGCGATCGACGAGGCGCCGATCCGGAGCGGTCGCGAGATGCTGCTTGCGATCGCCGCCCGGCGCGTCGGCGAGACGGTCTCCCTTCGCCTGCGTCGCGGCGCCGGGACGATCGAGCTCGCCGCGGTCCTCCGCCCGCTCCCGCGCGGCGCGACCGGCACCGGGATCTCGCCCCCCTCGCGCGACCGCGGCGCCGATCGTTGATGCGGCGGGTCGGCGGAGTAGACTTCGCCCGCCGCCCGACCCGGACCACGCCATGCAGGCCAGCAGGCCTCGTTCCCCCTCGAAGTCCTTCAAGATCTTCTTCCTGCGGGGTCTGGTGGTCCTGCTGCCATCGGTGCTGACGCTCTGGCTCCTCGTCGCGGTCTACCGGTTCCTCGACAACTCGATCGCGGCGCCGATCAACGGCTGGGTGCGGTGGGCGATCGTCGAGCTCGACCGCCAAGTGCCGCTGCTTCCCTCGGCGTTCGACCCGACGCCCTCCGAGGTGCAGGCGGAGTTCGCGGCGCTCGCGGGCACCAAGCGGCAGGTGACCGCCGAGCAGGCGATGCAGATCCTTCGTGCACGGGACTTCCGCGCGTGGTGGGAGGAGAAGTGGTACCTCAACCTCGTCGGTCTCGTGATCGCGATCGTCGGCGTCTGGCTCGCCGGTCGCCTCGTCGGCGGGATCATCGGGCGCTCGCTCTACCGGCGGCTCGAGCAGGTGCTGACCTCCGTCCCGGTGATCAAGCACGTCTACCCGCACGTGAAGCAGGTGGTCGACTTCATCCTCTCCGACGAGCGTCCCATCAAGTTCAACCGCGTCGTCGCGGTGCAGTACCCCCGCCCGGGCATCTGGTCGATCGGGCTCGTCACCGGCGACGGGCTGAAGGCGGTCCGCGGGCTCGCCGGCGACTCGGTCACGGTGTTCATCCCGAGCTCCCCCACGCCCTTCACCGGCTACACGATGACCGTTCCTCGCAAGGATGCCGTCGAGTTGCCGATGACCATCGACGAGGCGCTCCGCTACCTCGTCACCGCGGGCGTGCTCGCGCCCGGTCGGGATTCGACCGCCCCCGCGGCGTCCCCGACCCTGCCCATCCCCACCTCCTCGGAGAACGAGCCGTGCAAGTCAACATCACCGGTCGGCACCTGACCATCACCCCGCCGATCGAGGAGTACATCCGCAAGAAGACCGAGCGGATCCTGCGCCACTTCGACCGCGTGCAGGAGATCCGCGTCGTCGCGGAGAAGCTGGCGAACGAGTATCACGTGGAGATCCTGACCGACGTCGAGCACCACAAGGACTTCGTCGCCAACGGGACCCACGAGGACCTCTACGCGTGCGTGGACATCACCGTCGATCGGGCGGTGCGGCAACTGACCGACTGGAAGGAGAAGCTGCGCCAGCACAAGCACTGAGCGCAGGACGAACACCATGAGATTCCGAGAGATCGTGGTCGAGAAGGCGGTGATTCCCAAGCTCGCCTCCACCAAGCGCGACGAGGCGATCGCCGAGCTGGTGGACGCGCTGGTCGCGGCGAAGACCATCGCCAAGAAGGAGCGCGACGAGTTCCTGAAGGCGGTGATCGCCCGCGAGAAGCGCGGCTCGACCGGCTTCGGGCACGGCGTCGCGGTGCCGCACGTGAAGAGCCCGACGGTCGAGCGGCTCGCCGTCGCGATCGGCATCAGCCCCGATGGGGTGGACTTCAACGCCCTCGACCGCAAGCCGGTCCACTCGATCTTCCTGCTCCTCAGTCCGGAGCATCGACCGGAGGATCACCTCGAGGCGATGGAGCTGATCTTCGGGCAGCTCCGCCACGAGCGGTTCCGGAACTTCCTCCGGCAGGCGACCACCACCGCGGCGGTGATCACCCTGCTCGAGGAGGCCGACGCGAGCCGTCCCGCCCGCTGACCGCTTCCCGACTCGACGCCCTCCGCCTCCCTCCGGAGCCACGGATCTCCTCGTGCCTTCGATCCGCGTGACCATCGCGAACCGGCTTGGTCTGCACGCCCGACCGGCGACCGCGTTCGCGCAGACCGCGGGCGGCTTCTCCGCGTCGGTGAAGGTCCGGCGCACCGATGGTCAGGAGTGGGTGGACGGCAAGAGCATCATGCAGATGCTGATGCTCGCGGCGACCGCGGGCACGGTCCTCGAGATCGCGACCGAGGGCGGCGACGCCGCCGACGCCGCGAACGCGCTGCGGGCGCTGGTCGAGCGGCAGTTCGACGAGGACTGACCGCTCAGCCCACCCGCTCGAGCGAGGTCTCCCGCTCCATCAGCGAGCGGAGCGCCTGCCTCGGGGCGAGCCCCTCGAAGAGGACGGCGTGCACCGCCGCCGAGATCGGCATCTCGACGCCGGTCCGCTCGGCGAGGCTGCGGATCGACCGCGAGGTCTCGACGCCCTCGACGACCGACCTCGTCGCCCGAAGGTGCGCCGCGAGCGACTCGCCCCGCCCGATCGCCTCGCCGCAGGAGCGGTTGCGACCCTCGGGACTGAAGCAGGTGGTGGCGAGGTCGCCGACGCCCGCGATCCCGAAGAAGGTCTCCGCCCGCGCCCCGAGCGCCGAGCCGAGCCGGACGATCTCGGCGAGACCGCGGGCAAGCAGCGCGCTCTTCGCGTTCACGCCGGCGCCGAGACCGTCGAGGAGCCCCGCCGCGATCGCGATCACGTTCTTGGCGGCGCCGGCGATCTCGACCCCGAGCGGGTCATGCCCGGCGTAGACCCGGACCCATGGCGCCCGGAACGTCCGCCGCACGAGGTCCGCGAGCGCCGGATCGTCGGAAGCGGCGATCATCGCCGCAGGGAGGCGGCGGGCGAGCTCCGAGGCGATGGTCGGTCCGGAGAGCACGCCGATCGGCACCGCGCCGCGGCACGCCCGCAGGATCTCGCTCGGTCGAGCGAGGCTCGCGACCTCGATCCCCTTCGAGACGCTGACCACCGGAGTCGGGGCGGAGGGGAACCGCCTCCAGACCTCGCGGAGGTGCTGGACCGGAATCGCGCTCACGAGAAGGGTCGCGTCCTCGATCGCGCGAACGGGGTCCTCCTCGACCTCGACCTCCTCGGGGAGCTCGACCTCGGGAAGCCGCGGGGAGGCACGGGTCGCCCGCAGCGTCGCCACCGCGTCGGCGAAGGGACCCCAGAGGCGCACGGCGTGCCCCGTCTCGACGAGCTGCGCCGCGAGGACGAGCCCCATCTGACCATCACCGACGATGGCGATCCGCTCGGGCATGGGGGGCGACTATACGACGAGCCACCCGCCGGACCGGCGGCTCGCGCGAGGGACCAGACCGGCGGGCGGGCGGCGTCGCGCCCTCTGCTAGTCTTGCCCGGTCCGCCGGACCACTCGACCGCCAGGAGCCGTCCCGAGATGTCCTCCGCCGCCTCGCTCGGATCGACCGCCCCCCTCGGGGGCATGCCCCGCCGCCACGACCACGACGACTCGACGCCCGCGGGCGGCGAGCGGCTCGAGCGCCAGTTGGTGGTCGCGCTCGGAGGCGGCGTGCTCCTCCTCTGCTCGTGGGTCGCCGGGCTGCTCGGGTTCGAGCGGGCGGTCGCGCAGATCCCCGCGGCGATCGGGGCGATCGTCCTCGTGCTGCCGCTCGCCCGCGGCGCGTGGCAGGAGCTCCGCCGCGGGACCGCGTCGAGCGACTCGCTCGCCTGCCTCGCGGTGCTCGCGGCGCTTGCGAACAACTACTTCCTCGCCGCGGGGTTCCTCGCGTTCTTCCTGTGGCTCGCGGAGCTGATCCTCTCCCGCACCGCGTGGGGCGCCCAGCGGGCGATCCGCGACCTCGTCGAGCTCACCCCCGACGTCGCCCGGCTCGTGGCGGAGGACGGCACCGAGCGCGAGGTGCCGCAGAGCGCGCTGCGGGTCGGTCAGCGGGTGCGGGTGCGACCGGGCGAGAACCTTCCCGCCGACGGTCGCCTCGTCGCGGGCACCTCGAGCATCAATCAGGCGTCCCTCACCGGCGAGGCGGTGCCGATCGAGGTGCAGGCGGGCTCGGAGGTCTATGCGGGCACCACCAACCTCACCGGGCAGATCGACCTCGAGGTCACCGCCGTCGCGGGCGAGACCACGATCGGCAAGGTCGAGCGGCTGATCCGCGAGGCGGAGCGCTCGCGGACCCGCCGGCAGGAGCTCATCGAGCGCCTCGCGTCCTACTACGTGCCGGTGGTGCTGATGGTGGCGCTCGTCGTCTGGTTCTTCACGAGCCGAAGCAACGACGCCGCGGTGCGGGACTCCGCCGCCGAGCGGGCGATCACCGTGCTGGTGGTCACCTGCCCGGGCGCCCTCCTCATCGCCTACCCGACCGCGATGGTCGCCGCGTTCGCGGCGGCGGCGCGGCTCGGCATCATGATCAAGCAGACCCGGACCCTCGAGGCCGCCGCCGAGGTCGACACCGTGGTCATGGACAAGACCGGCACCATCACCACCGGCAAGTTCGCGGTGAGCCGCCTCGCGCCCGCCGACGGCGTCGACGGCGCGACGCTCCTCCAGGCGGCGGCGGACGCCGAGCAGTCCTCGAACCATCCGCTCGCCCGCTCGATCCTCGAGACCGCGGGCAAGGCGCGGATCGAGCCGCGCCGCACGACCGAGGTGAAGGAACTGCACGGTCGGGGCGTGTCGGCGCAGGTCGCGGGCGGCGGGGTGATCCTCGCCGGGCGCGGCTCGTGGATCGTCGAGACCCATCCGGCGACCGCCGCGCCGGTCCGCGCGGTCGAGGAGAAGCTCGACGGCATGTCGAGCGTCCACGTGTGGGAGGCGGGGCGCTACCTCGGCGCGGTCGGTCTCGAGGACAAGCTCCGCCGCCACGCCGCGGACGCGGTCTCCTCGCTGCGTCGACTCGGCGTGCGCCGGGTGAGCATCTTCACCGGCGATCGGCTCTCGGTCGCGACGCGGGTCGGGCAGGCGGTGGGGGTCGACTCGGTCGAGGCGGAGTGCCTCCCCGAGGAGAAGCACGAGCAGCTGCAGCACCTCATCCGCCGCGGGCACCGGACCCTCGTCGTCGGCGACGGCATCAACGACGGACCGATCCTCGCCTCCGCCGACGTCGGCGTGGCGATGGGACTCTCCGGCTCCGACATCGCGACCAACTCGGCGGGCGTCGCGCTCATGAACGACGACCTCCGCCACGTCCCCTTCCTGATCGAGCTCGCCCGCAAGAGCCGCTCGGTGATCGCCCAGAACATCGGGGCGAGCCTGCTGCTCGCCCTCGTGGGGCTCGCCCTCGCGGCGACCGGGCAGATACAGATCTGGGTGACGCCCTTCTACCAGGCGGTCGCGTACATCTTCGTCATCGCGAACAGCCTGCGGCTGGTGCGGTTCGGCGAGGACTTCGCGGGCGCCGAGGAGTTCCGCCGCGCCGAGGAGGCACGGCTCGCCTCCGCGCCCAAGCGGTCGGCGTCCCGGCGCATCTCGGCGGCGTGAGGCTGACGCCCGGCGCGCCCTTCGAGACTCGACGCGACGATCGCGTGCGAGCACGAAGGCTCCACGCCTC